>Ga0315280_10000461_pt1 | contig 75841 bp, 67 predicted proteins | sample YL17G06_40_MG_FD_203697 | JGI IMG/M metagenome (GOLD analysis project Ga0315280, IMG submission 203697) | Sediment microbial communities from Yellowstone Lake, YNP, Wyoming, USA - YL17G06_40 | ecosystem: Environmental > Aquatic > Freshwater > Lake > Sediment | place: USA: Wyoming | collected... | reverse complement strand
TTCAAGGATTCATCTCGGTTCTGCAGGCCTTGTAACTATGAGGTGCTCGTGAACTTCCCACAGGTTAAATTCGCCTTGGCACATATCAGCTGGCCATGGACCGATGAGTGCATCGCCCTGTATGGGAGGTTCCAGGCGAATCTCGAGTCCAGTCATTATTCGGATGACAGGGCGAAGGAAATGCAGATGTTCATAGACACCACTCCAGGAACACCCAACTTCTATCGCAGGGAGGCCTTCAGGAGGGCCTTGTTGTTCGGCGCAGAGGATTCCATGATCTTCGGCAGCGACTCCTCGGCATCGGACCTGGGTGGTGCCTCGACAATAGCTGAGATGGACAAGGGCATAATAAGGGAACTTGGATACTCGGATGAAATAATAAGAAAGGTTCAGAGTGAAAATATTGTACGTTACCTTAAAGGTTAGGACTCATTTACTTCAGCGCGGGAAGGCAGGGAGGAGAAGATGCCCGTGACAGGTGAATCAACTGGAGCCCTTAGAATTCACCCTATTAACCCAAGATATTTCACCGACGGTACCGGCAAGGCAGTCTATCTAACCGGATCGCATACATGGAGTAATTTCAAGGACATGGGGAAGGTCGATCCTCCGCCACGTTTCGACTTTAATACGTATCTGATTTTCTTACAGGAGTATGGCCACAACTTCATCCGGCTGTGGACATGGGATCTAACTACTTACACCTATGATGGCGAACTCACTTATGCCCGACCTTTTCCATGGCCTCGAACAGGGCCAGGCAAAGCACTTGATGGCAAACCGAAGTTCGATTTGATGCAGTTCGATCAGGCGTTCTTTGATCGGTTGCGTTCAAGGGTCTTGGCGGCCGGACAGAGGGGGATCTACGTTTCGATAATGCTCTTCGAAGGCCATGGGCTGCAAGCTTCCTTTGCCCCTTGGTGTTGGGATGGACATCCCTTCAATGTAAAAAATAACATCAACGGGATCGACGGAGACCATGACGGGGATGGCAGGGGCCTTGAGGTCCAAAGCCTGAAGGACCCCACCATCACGGCATTACAAGAAGCCTACGTCCGCAAGGTCATCGATGCGGTTAACGATCTTGACAACGTGCTCTACGAGATAGTCAACGAAAGCGGTACGTATTCCACAGACTGGCAATACCACTTCATCCGTCACATCAAGGAATACGAAAGGGGCAAGCCCAAACAACACCCAGTTGGGATGACATTCCAATGGTCTGAGAAGTTCAGGGGCACAAATGAGAACTTATTCAACAGCCCTGCGGATTGGATCTCCCCAAGCCCCGACGGGGGATACTTGGATAACCCGCCAGCTTCTGATGGCAGAAAGGTGATCCTCTCCGACACCGACCATCTCTGGGGCATCGGGGGCAATCGGGCATGGGTATGGAAGAGCTTCTGCAGGGGGATGAACGTGCTCTTCATGGACCCCTATCATGAGGCTAGTAAAGAGGGCGCTCTCGACGGGGGGCGGGGGACGACGTGGACCGAACATCTCCGGGACACGCCAAAACTCGATCAACGGTGGGATCCGATCCGGAGGAACATGGGATACACGCTTTCCTATGCGAAACGGATGAGACTCGCGGCTGCGGTTCCGAGGGACGATTTGGCCTCGACGAAATACTGCCTTGCCAACCCGGGAGCCGAGTACCTCGTTTACGTGCCTGATGGCGGAGATGTGACCGTTGACCTATCTGGTGCTTCGGGGAAGCTCGACGTTGAATGGTTGGACCCGAGCACCGGCGAGAGGCTGTCCGGAGGGACGACGGATGGCGGAGGACCACGGGAATTCGAAGCTCCCTTCAGAGGGGACGCGATCCTCTACATCTATGACCAAGGGAGCGCCCACCCCATAGGTGGATCTGCATGAAATTCAGGCTGGCTTGTGCTGGAAGCCTTCCGCCAATGGGTGATCCTACGGCATACCCCCTCTCTCACATAGAATATTGGCTCGAGAGGCAGCTTGAGCTCGGATATCCGATCGTTGGGACGGGCGAACCAGGCGGGAGGAACCGATACGGTATGGTCGAAAGGTTCACCCAGGACATCGAGGGCGTCGAGATCAGGTTCAGAGATGGCAAGGCAGAAAGCTTCTGCACGGGGAAGATTAAACCGACGGCCAAACCCTCGAGCGAGGTGGCTGAAGCCAAGTATCTGGCTTCGATAGTCCCAGTCGGCGTCCTTAGGAAAGCGGCGATCACGGATCCCGTTACAATAGGCTTCGAGCTCGTAGCCAAAAATCCACGGTTAGTGAGAACTTACCCCGAAATCTATGAAGACGTCACGGAGGCCCTCAAGCCGATTACCGAGGCCTTATCGGACTACGTTGACATCGTCCAATTCGACTGCCCTTTGCATGTAACAAGAGCTGTGAAGGAGCCTTGGCGCTATGTGAATGAACTCGCAAAGGCGATCCACAAGAGGTCCTGGATCCACATCGATGGCTACATAGGCCAACTGATCCCGGCGCTGATAAGGGAATACGATGCTGACGTCCTAAATGTGAACCTATTCGGCAAGGAGGAGGAGGGCAATTTCTCGGCAATAGCGGAAAACGAACCGATGCTACGAGATGGGGGGAAGAAGTTGGTACCTGCCATAATCAATACTCAGATAAGGGATCGGAATGAGGAGGTCGAGTCAGTCGAGCTGATCCTCTCGAGGATAAGCAGGCTATCTTCGTATATGGACCTTGATATGCTGGAGGCGGTTACACCGGGATGTGGGCTTAGATTGCTACAGGGCTCGGCTCAGACGATACTCGAGAGGCTTCGGGAGGCTGTTGCGAGGGCCTAACGATAGTAGATGAACTGCATCCTCTTCTTTAACTCGCTTGGTTTCAAAGGCCTTTCTAATGTGACTTCCAAGCTTCTTTCGACTTTCGGGATCATGTCGTAGCAATTATCGCTGAAGGTCGCTTCCATGCCCCTGACTTCGAGTTTACATGCCTTGACGAAAGCGTTTGAAACTAGCCACAATTCAAATCGCCTTTTCTCCTTATCGAGCACTTTTAAGGCGATGAGCTTGATCTTGGGCTTAGGGAGGATCACATGCTTCCACTCATCTAGCGAAATAGTGTCGTATCGCTCTTTGAGGCCTTGGGCCCTGAGGGTGCCGACTATCACGGTATTCGATGGATCGAAGGTTTTTATCTCAGAGAGGGAAACCCTTGTACCGAGCGTTGAGGAATTCTGTGGCATCTTGATATCATCTGTCTTGCTGTATATCCTCTCCCCATTCACCCTGAAGGCCGTTATCTCGATGGTCCCATTCCCCTCCTCTGGCAGATCATTTATCACCCAGGCCTCTATGAAGTCCCCATTCGAAACCAAGCTCAAAGTCACGTTATCGAATGCCCTCTTCGTATAGTAGTAGGAAGCCTTTAGGGCTCCATAGTAATCTATAAGGCTCCAGCTCGCGACGGGCCAACAGTCGTCGAGCTGCCAGATCAGAGCCCCAGCGCTCTTGAACATCCTGCGCCTCCAGTGCATGATGCCAGCCTTCATCGCCTCTCCTTGATTGACCTGGGTTAGGTATGAGAACGTCCTCAGATCACTTGGTACCTTGAAGTGGTTTGAAAGGAAAAATATCAGCCTTTGTGGCCCTCCCTCCTGCTTGTTGTGATGTTCCATAATTTTACTTTGCGGGTACCTGTCCTCTGGGGTGGTGTATTTCATCACGGTAGCCAAGGACGGCATCGATTGGAACCCGAATTCGCTAACGAATCGCCCATTATCCCTCCGGTATTCCGTGTAGTCCCTCATGCCCGACCACACGTCCCAGCTGTGTCTATCCCCCACGCTCTGTGAGTTTGGATCATCCCCTCCATAAGGACTGCTCGGCCAATAGAAAGTTGATGGGTCAAGCCTTCCGCAGACCTCGGGCAGGATCTTATGGTATATCGTATGGCCGTAGAATTTGTCCTTCTTGCCGAACCAATTCGCCTTGACGCCCCAATCGTTCTCATTGTTCCCGCACCAGATCGCCATGCAGGCGTGGTTCCTGAGCCTCTTGACCACTTCCTCGGCCTCTTTCCTGACGTCGTCGAAGAACCATTCCTCCTCAGGATATTCAGCGCACGCGAACATGAAGTCCTGCCACACCATGATGCCCTTCTCATCGCATATCTCGTAAAAGGCCTCATCCTCGTATATCCCACCTCCCCAAACCCTGAGCATGTTCATGTTTGACTCCTTGGCTTTACACAGCAGGTAATCGTACCGATCTCTCGTGACCTGCGGCAGGAATGAATCGGCGGGGATCCAGTTTGCGCCCTTACTGAAAACGGGAACCCCATTGACCCTGAAGTAGAAGGTCTCCCCTTCCTCGTCTCTCTCCCGAACTACCTCTATCTTCCTGATGCCAACCTTCTTGTTCCTCTTATCTAAGGTAATGTCCTCTTTGGTTACGCTGATTTCCAGATCGTAGAGGGCTTGGCCTCCATATCCATTGGGCCACCACAACACGGGATCGTCTACAGCCAACTCGAAGGCAAAGTGATTCTCCCCGAGTGACAACCTCCTCCTCTCATTTTTGATGCCAACGTAACCATACCCCTCCAAGGAGACGTTCACGTTGACATCCTCCTCCTTGAACGCGTTCAGGGAGACTTCGATTACCGCCTTCGTAGCCCCTTCAGGTTCACGTAATGGCGCCCTGAAGTGGAAGGAGATTATTTTACATACATCATACGCCCTAATCCAAACAGGTTTCCAAATGCCGGATGTTGCTAGCCTGGGCCCCCAATCCCACCCGAAGGAGTACTGCGCCTTTCGGCCGTAGACTCTAGGGGGGTAGAAGGCCGCACCGAGCTTCACGTCGCCTACCCCATATCTCCCTTCGAGAATTTTCCCTGGGGGGTCGAACTTCATCGCTATGACGTTTTCGCCCCTCTTCAGAAGGCCCTTCACATCCGCGCTGTGCTCGTAGAACATGTTGTCGAAATCCCCGACTTTCTTCCCATTCAGCCACACTTTCGCAAAGGTGTCCAATCCCTCGAATACCAGCTCAACCCTGTCGAAATTAAGGAGGTCCCCACTAACTGTGAACCCCTTCCTGTACCACCATTCCTTGTCCTCGACCCATCTCGCGTCGAGCTCGTTAGTCCTGTAAAAAGGATGCGGGATCTCCTTCAATCGGATTAGGTCGAGATGCACAACGCCTGGCACGCGAGCCCTTATCCAATCAGCATCGTCGTGGTTAAGTTCGAACGCATTCTCCTCATCGCCCTTCCCGGCATCGTACCCCTTCAGGAACCAGATCCCGTTTAGATCCAGAACCTTCATGATAACTATTTTGACTAATTCATACTTAAGGATTTCTAGCTCTTTGGTAATGTTTAAGAAATGGCTGCGCTTCTTCGGTGAATGGGGAAAAGATGGAAGAACGGCTACGAATGGCGATCCAATTATCGGGGAAGTTGGGGGCAAAATATTCGGAGGCAAGGTATCAATCGGATTCGGTTACGAGCTTCATTCTAAAGAACGGCGCGCTTGAGCGTACCAATCTATACAGGTCGGAGGGGGTCGCTATTAGAATTATAGTCAATGGATCGCTCGGGTTCGCATCGACCAACGACATGGGAAACGCTTCGATCAGGAAAGTGGTCGAACTGGCCATCTCTTCCGCTAGGGCGACGAAGGGATTGGCAAGGCCGCCAGTTCAACTAAGTGAGGAGGAACTTTCAAGAGATAAGGTAGTTGTGAAGCCTAGGATAAGATTCGAGAATGTGGGGTTCGATTCCGCAGTCGATCTCTTGAGAGAGGCCGACGAGGTCGTCCTCAAATCCTCTAGCAAGAGAAATGTGAAGATGGCAAGCCGCATCTTAAGGGTGGACGCCAGTCTTTGCGAAAAACACCTCATTACCAGCGATGGTGCAAGCGTATACAGCTCGATACCCAGAACTTCATTTGGCTATACCCTGATAGGAGTCCATCCCCAAAAGGGGAGCGCCATGCGATCGAGCCATCTCGGCGAATCAAGGGGATGGGAGGCCATTGAGAGGTGGGATGTCGTGAAATTGATGAACGAAGAGGGCGAGGTAATGGGAAGGGTCCTTGATGAAGGCGTCTCCCCTCCGAAGGAGCCGGTCGACATATTGATTGGGGGGGAGGTGGTCGGACTGATATGCCACGAGTCAAGCGGCCATCCCGGTGAAGCCGATAGGATCTTGGGAAGGGAGGCGGCTCAGGCCGGTGAGAGTTACCTTACGATCGATTCCGTCGGCATGGAGGTCGGATCACCACTCGTTAACGTCGTGGATGATCCAACTCTCCCAGGCTCATACGGGTATTACTTACATGATGAAGAGGGAGTGAAGGCGAGGAGGAGATATCTCATAAAAGAGGGCAGGATATGCGAATTCCTCCACAACAGGGAGACTGGAGCCGCCACAGGGACGAAGAGTAATGGCGCCTCAAGGGCCACGGCGTATAATAGGGAACCCATCGTCAGGATGGCTAATACCTACTTGGAACCTGGGAACATGTCATTCGAGGAATTGATAGAGGACATAGAGAAAGGGGTCTACATCAGGAATTTCACGGAGTGGAACATAGACGACAGGAGGTTCAACCAGAGGTACATCGGATTTGAGGCATATGTCATAGAGAATGGCGAATTGGGGACTCCGGTGAGGGACCCTACGATAGAGATGACGACCGTCGGGTTATACAAGGCGGTGGACGCGATTGGGGATAACTTGCGCTTTTGGGGCGCAACCTGTGGGAAAGGAGATCCCATGCAGGGAGCCCCCGTATGGACGGGCGGACCGACTATTAAGTTGAGGAATGTAAGTTTAGGTGGTGTGTAGAGATGCAAGATCCAGAGGCTGCGTTGATGGCCCTGAGGCTCGCGAAGAGTGGGGGCGCAACCGATGCCGTGTCGATCGTTAGGACGACGGATTGGCGAATGATAAGGTTTTCGAACAATGGCGTGACCGCCTCAAAGGTCACAAGGGAAACGTCATTGTCGATCTTCATGGCGATAGAGGGGAGGAAGTCGAGCTTCACGACAACGGACCTCTCAAGGCGATCCGTTGATGATCTAGTTCGCAATGCCATGAATATGGCCAAGATCTCTCCCCCAAGTGAAGTATATGCGCCTTTGCCGGTGGGGCCATTCAAGTATCGGAGGGAACTCATGAGCGTAGGCGATGCTAGGCTTATGAGCGAGAAGCTGCCCGATGCGGTAAAGGCGGCAATCGAGGCCGCCATCTCAGAGGGCGCGCAGAGGGTCGCTGGATCTCTCATCGCGGAGAGAACCTCAAAGGTAATCCGTACAACGGGAGGGGCTAAAGGAACCTACGCCTCCACGAGCTACGACCTGAGCGTCAGGGCCTTTGCGGATCCGGAGGCAACGGGCCAATTTGCCCAAGTCGCCACCCGCTTTCGAGACCTGGATCCCGAGAACGTGGGTAGACAAGCCGGAGAGATCGCGAAAAAGGCCATGAACCCCAAGCCGGCTGAACCCGGCAGATACGACGCTGTCCTAGGGCCAATGACCGTGGCGGATCTGATGGAAGAGGTAGCCCTCGCCGCTTCCGCGTACGGTGTAGAGGCGGGACTTTCCTTCTTGACAGATAGCCTGGGCAAGAAGGTCGCGTCCGCGCTTTTCAGCATTAATGATGATCCAACGGATGAGCGCGCTCCTGGTTCAGCGCCTTTCGACGAGGAAGGATTGCCCACATTCGCAAAGCCCATCATCGAAGACGGGATATTGAAGACGTACCTGCATAACTCGCTAACCGCGAAGATGATGGGGGCCAAGAGTACGGCCAATGCCGGCCTCGTAAGGCCGGTGGCGTTTAATCTGAAGATCAGGGCAGGAGATAAGTCCGTCGAGGATCTCGTGTCCATGGTCGATAATGGAATCTACATCACAAACAATTGGTATCTGAGGTATCAGAACACAAGAAATGGCGACTTCTCGACAATATTGAGAGACGGGCTTTTCAAGGTAGAGGATGGGGAGATCGCCGGACCAATCAGAGGGCTCAGGCTCTCTGATAACATGTTGAGGTTACTTGGCAACATTGGGGCAGTGGGAGCGGAAAGACACTGGATTAAGTGGTGGGAGGTAGACATTCCAACGCTAACCCCTGCTATGCTCATAAATAGAGTGAACTTCACAAGTCCTACTTTGTGAGAAGGGAATGTGCCCCTTGCAGATGATTTAGCGAAAAACTTTAAGCAATCCATTGATCCCTTAACGAAGCATGGCCATGAAATTCATAGTTGGGATGCAAGTACACTTTCTCGGTGAACTTCTGGATGAAGGCATCGAGACCGCGATCCGCACGATGGTCGAGAAAGGCGGCATCAATACCCTCATGTTGCTCACAAATATCGATCACATTGCTACCCGTGGATGGGGTGCGATAACCCACAATCCGCGAGGAAGGCAATGTCTCACTGCCTCTGGGTTCATGTATGAGCCACATCTTGAGTTCTATGCCAAGACCAAGATAAAACCCATGAAGTCGCAGGATGGGGAACTGAAAGGTGCAAATGTCCTTCCTGAAATAATCGATGTCGCAAAGGCTCATGGCATGGAGACCTATGCATTCCTGCTCCATAGATTTCCGGGATTTGAAGACCATCCTGATTGTCATGTAATCGACGTCTTGGGTCGACCGGTTCAAGGAGTTTATTGCCATAACAATCCAGATGTGAGGAACCTCTACTTCGGAATGGTTGAGGATTTGCTCAGGAGCTACGATTTCGACGGGATATTCCTCGATCTCTTTGACCATTCCGTGCAATATGGATATAGGACATTGACCGATGAGATGGCGGATACATTTGGTATGACTTCCCTCCCGAAACCGGAGATGGGCCTAACGTGCTTTTGTGGGCATTGCGTTGAGAAGGCCAAGGCACAGGGAATTGACGTTGGGGAAATAAGAAAGGGCCTGCTGCGCGGGGTATCGCTTGGATATATTCCGGAAAAGGTTGAGAAGTTGTCAAGGGCTGACGAGGTGTTCCGATTCTTGGCCGACATACCAGAATATCTCGACTGGCTTCGCTTTAGGATGAGAGCTCATGCGGAATTGCATGCCGAGATCTATAACTTGGCAAAGACAATAGACCGGGGAACCAAAGTGGCCCTCGATATCTATAGCATTCCCGATTCATGGAAATACGCTACGGACTGGAAGATGATGGTAGATGCGTGCGACTGGATCAAACCGATGTTCTACTCAGGAACATATCCTGGCACGGCGTTCTCGCCGGAGAGAGTCTACGAAGGAACACTCGATGCCATAGGAGAAACAAAACACAAAGTGGGGATCGCCCCCGGAATAAACGCCTGCATGGTCGGTCCTGAAGTGGTGGGGAAATCCGTCACTCAAGCACTGAGCGCTGGAGCGGATGGCGTTGTCATCTCATGGGACTACGCCCTCATCCCGCTGGAAGCGATGGACGCTGCAAGAAAGGCGATAGAAAAATTTTAGATCTTTTGATCTATCCTCGCGAATAGAGACATGTAATCGTCCTTGAGGATTATGCTGTAGAAGTCATCCGTCACCTAACCCATGTAGGATCTACGATCACAAATGTCTTCGAACGGTGTTTAGCAGTTCCCCATCGAGGCGGTCTCCGTTGGACAACGTCTTGCTGTGAAATTCCTCTCGACCCGTATTGATTACGCCGAACGAACCCCTGAAATTCCATATGGCCCAGCCAACATTGCATTCGGATAGAATGTCCAGGATGTCATTGTACCAATTAAGCTGAGAATTCCTAGGAACCTTCTTGGCATATATTCCGAGTTCCCCGCAGTGGATAAAAGTTCCTTTTTTCTTTAAGTCGAGGTAGTTTTTCATCCAGTTCTCAAGCCAAGCTTTGTCCACGCGTATGTCCCTGTATGCCATGTAAGCTCCTCGATCTGACGAGTTTAACGGCAACTTCTCCGAGTACCTATCGAGATTTGGTGCAACTCCAGGATAGGTTGGTTGCTCATTCTCCCCATAAACGTACCATGCGTGTGCCCATTCCGCACCAAGGTGTGTGAGCCATCCTGGCTCGTACATGTGGAAGCTTTGCCCAAATAATGGGTCATCGATGCCCAGCACGGGTTCATAATTACCCTTCGTTATCAAGCCATCGGCTATGACCAATCTTTCCGGATCTATCTCTTTTATGGCTCGTAGTATCCTATTTACGAATTGTCCGTACGTCGAGATGCTGGTGCCGATATCTTCGCTCAAATCATCCCCCAAGGGCTCGTTCACGAGGTTGAAGCTGACCTGCGTGCTAGGAATGCCTTTGTACCTTTTGGCGAAGAAACTCCAGTGGTATTCACACGCCTCCATCACCTCCTTGTTCCTCCACAAGTTCAGCCGCTCTTTCGGGGGGTTTATGCAGTATCCGGGTGCACGGTGGAAACACATGTTTACGTGTATGCCGTATATCTTACCATATTCGACGGTTTGGTCGATATCCCTCATTACCTTCTCATTTATCTCATATAGGTCATTATCAATGATCCAACATCTATAATCCATCGGCAATCTTACAAAGTCGAAGCCCCATTCAGACATGCGCTGGAAATCGAGCTCTACGAAAGGTGAATTTCTATCGACGGTAAATTTTTCCAGAAGGTTAAAACCCCGCCAAGGACCGAATGGATGGGTCATTCCTTGCTTACCCAATCTTTTCCTATCCTCTCATGAATTCCGACTGTATTTAAGTCCTTTATACCTATGACACCATATGGCGTTGATGAAAATTGTACGCATCCGATTGTCCATCTGAATGCGGATGGGGTCTTGTGGATTAACCGGGAAAGCTATAACTTGTCTACCATACCTTCAAAGATAAGTTAGGTCGCTAATGTAGCGCATATTACTCGGTACATGGTGCTAGATTATTACGATCTCTTAAAATCTGCCGATTTCCATTTTCACTGACCCCTCTCTCCGGGTCAAGAGATACCTCCAAGACTTAAGAGCTCGAATACCTCCTCTTGTGGTAAGGATCGCCCTGGGCGCACACCTCCCCGAAAATAAAACGGGCTATTTTTTGGGCGATCCTGTTCCCAATTATTATATTATTATATCAAACTTGTATGTTGAGGACGAAGCCTACTGCAGGTGACTGAGCGCTTTACCGATGTCCTCGAGTCCAAGTTTGGTTAAGGTTTCAGGTTTGGGTATGCCTTTTTCATCCCAACCCAATTTTTCATAGTACTCGTTCTTCATTTTAGTGAAATCCTCCCTCTCAACTTTCATGCCGGCCTTCGGTCCCGTTGGAAGTGGATCGTAGAACCTCTTCGGATTGTCATCGTGCAATTCCGGACTCCACGTCAGGTCCGGTCCTCCTAGAAGGAGCATTGTCCTCTGGATTGCGAGTATCTTCCTCGAAGAGACCCCGTACCATTCCTCCCTAGTAACGTCCCAGCCCGTAACCGCCCTCAGGATCTCCCAGATGAGTGGATCTGGGGTCTCGAATACATTGAACCAGCAATATACCCCGGAGTCGTGGAGCGCCAACGTGAGCTCGCTATTTCCAGCATCTATGGGGAGAAGGGCAACCGAAGTGTGGTCTCCTCCCTGCGTCGAACACGCATATGAGATATCTACAGTATAATCGAGCTTGCTTCTTATACCGTGTGCACCTATGGCAATGCCCTTGGATTGCACTGCGTACTTCAATACATCTACGCCCTTCATTTCGCCAATTTTCCTGGCAGCCCTGTAGATGCCCTCGGCCAGAATGTCACCGATGCCCTCCCTGTAAGCTATCTTCTTCGATAAGGCAGCGAAGGCGTTAACGTCGCCCCACTTGAGGTCGAAACCGATGTCTTTTGATGTCAATATTCCCCTCTGGAAAAGTTCGGCAGCGAATCCCATAACGTTTCCGCCCTGGATTCCGCAGACCCCCAGGTCGTCCACGAGCGAAGATAGGTAGACGTTTCCTTCGGGCGTGTATATCCCGAGATTTGTACCCTGATAGGCCTGGAGCTCGTAGTCAGGGTTGTCGGTCACCGCGCCCTTGTAGGGTCCCGTTTTGGGTGTTGCGAGCTTAAGGCACGTCGTTGGGCATCCAAAGTCACCCCAGTACCTCTTGACCCAAACCCTCTGCTCAAACCTGTCCACGCCGAAGCTTCTCTCATCATGCCACTCTTCCTGCCAGTTCCTAACGGGTTCGCTGCTCGTTTGAGCCCCGACCTCATAACCGAGATATCCCGTGCCCCACCTTCTGAACTTGTCGTTCTTGTAGCACGCCTGGCAGATCCTCTCAATCAGGGTGAAGGTTGAGGGCATGTTCGCAGCTTCAGGGAGGGGGCCCGTGCCCTTGGCCACAACGGCCTTGAGATTCTTACTGCCCATCACACCCCCATAGCCACCGTAGCCGGCCGCGTGGGACCACTTGGCCATCACAGCAGCTATCCTAACCTTCCTTTCACCTGCAGGGCCAATGTAGAGCGTCGAGGGTTCTATCAATTCGCCCAAACCAGGCCTTAAATCATGAACGGCCCTTCGGCTCTCGCTCGTAATGGTCTTCAGGGTGTCCTGGCCATTCATGCCCCATATGTGAGAAGCGGCCTTGAAGAGAACTTGTCCATCAAAGACAAGGACGTACACGGGCTTCTCAGACACCCCCGCGAAGATGATCCCGTCATATCCTGCGCATCTGAGCTCAATCCCAAATTCACCGGCAACCGTTGATCCAACCATCCCGTTGCTTTGCGGGCTCTTACCGGTGATACAGGTCCTACCACCCGGGTAATAGCCTGTAAGCGGACCTGTGAGGAAGAGTAGTGGATTTTCAGGGCCGAGGGGATCGATGGACCTCCATCTCGATCCCAGCCTATCCCAGAGAATTTTAGCGCCTAGCCCTCTGCCCCCAAGGTAAGTCCTCAAAACATCATCTGGGATGATCGTATCCCTGGTGAATTGGGTGGATAGATCTACTTCGAGAATCTTGCCCGCGTATCCCCTCATGTCATATCACCTCGAAACCTTTTTCTCCCAGGAGATTTATCAGAAGCTCCCTAGTCAGCTCCTCTGGTTTCCTCGCGTAGAGCCTGTAACTGTAGCTCTCGGGTGCAGGTGCGATCCAGAGGGCATCCCATCCACCTTCGTGGCAGACCTTGACGCATTGAGGGTCACCTCTACATAGATCACAGATTAAGGAGTAATTTTCAGTTGGATGAAGATGCGGTATGTTACCCGGACATGCCTCCACACAGTTACCACATGCAGTACACTTCTCCCTGTCAACTAGCATAGCTCCGGTATCATTACTCACAGATATCGCCTGGGTAGGACATGATTCAAGACAGGGGTGGTCATGACACTGGGCGCAGAAGTGGGGGATTTCAGCCCCAGGTACAAGCATGAAGACCCTTATCCTTGAGGCCTCAGGCCATATCTTACCTTCATGCCTAATTGAACAGGCTATTTCGCATCTCCTGCAACCACTACATTTAATGTAGTCCCTGGCTATCCAGATCCTTTGAGACATCTTACTGTTTCCAATCCTCATTCCAAGGATTTAAAGCCTATCTCATACCCCTAGTGTCAGACGATACCGCTACTAGAAAACTGGTCGATTGTAATGGCTCGCCTAGTTCCTGAGAGATTGCACGTCAGATATTTGCAGGGGGTCAACCCTGAGGTTGCGAATGTACCCAGGTACTATACCCTGACCCATTCAGATAAAACGGGGGACCTGTTCCTGACAGTTGGGCCAAACTACAACATGAAGCAGGTCTCAGGTCTGTACACGCGTCTCATGAGGGATGAGGTGCTGGCCGAGTTGAGGACTTCATCCGACGGGTTTCGCCTTGACGTATATTGTCATGTTAGCGGTGGCCTTATCTTCGGAAGAGCTGGATGGCGCTATTCTATCTTCCGCGAAGAGTTACCATTAGTCCTCGAGGCAATCAGATATAGAGACAGGACGCTTGTCGATAATGACCCCAATTTTGATCAGACTCCCATCTACATGCACTTCAAGTCATCTGATTCTAAATACAACAAGGCCGAGAGATGGTGTATTTTAGCGGATTATCGGGTTTAATATCGGTTTGCCTCTACATATTAGAGATACAATACGTTCATCATTGTCGAGGATACTGACTAGAAGATGGCAATAAAAGGTCGTACTCAGATTGTGAAACTTTTTTCATAATTTCCGTAGAAGAAACCACAAAGCTCGTTGGATTTTCATTAAGAGTTCTATTTTGCAGAGAGATTTAGTACTCTCAACCCCTCACATTCATTAGCTCTCTCCTGCCTTTGATTCTGCGCTTTATGGTCTATCTACATATTCTGCATTAAATATTTATACTGAAGGAACATGAATCTCGATAGCTGGGGCGTTTGTAGTGGAAAAACTCAGAATCGGTGTTGCTGGATTAAACAGAGGAACCTCATACATAAGGATATTCAATGAAATTGAAGAGGTGGAAGTTACTGCGATTTGCGACGTTAACAAAGAAATCTTGGATAAGACTGGCGAATCCTTTGGCATAAAGGATCGATATTTAGATTATGAGGCGATGCTTGAAGGCGGCGTGGATATCGCCGTCATCGCTACACCGATGCATACCTCCCAGGCAATATCGGCGCTAAAGTCGAACGTTCACGTCTTAAGCGAAGTTCCAGCTGCATTCACGCTGGATGAATGTTACCTACTCCTTAACGCTGTTAAGAAGAGCAAAGCCAAGTATATGATGGCGGAGAACTATTGTTACATAAAGGAGAACGTCCTGATAAAGAACATGGTTCACCAAGGCCTCTTCGGCGACATATACTTCGCCGAAGGAGAATACGTTCACGACTGTAAGAGCATACATCATGATGACCGCGGCAAGCCCACTTGGAGGTACTATTGGCAGGTCGGCCGAAACGGAGTTACCTACGGGACGCATAGCCTTGGGCCCCCCTTGGAATGGTTCAATGAAAGGGTCGTCACGGTCTCATGTTTGGGCACGGGGGTTCATACGGATCCTGAACACATATTGGAAGACACGGTCTTGATGCTATGTAAGGTCGAAAGCGGATCCCTGATAAAGATCAGGTTGGATATGCTCTCAAATCGCCCTCCCAACGTGGCTTATTACGCGTTGCAGGGAACGAAGGGTTGTTACGAGGCGCCTCGCGGATTGGGTGACGCCCACAAAGTCTGGATTATGTCCGACTCCGAAAAATATGATTGGAAGCCACTTAAAGACTACGAAGGGCGATACCTACCAGAGGAATGGATGAAACCGCCCGAAGGAGCTGTAAAGGCCGATAGGGACTACTGGTTAGTTAGGGATTTCCTCGATAGTATAATATACGATACGACGCCGCCCATCGATATCTACAAGGCTTTCGATTTCACTGTCCCCGGACTCATATCAGAAGATTCCATAAGACAGGGCGGAAAACCCCTAACTGTTCCAGACTTTAGAAAAATGTGAATATTGGATCGAATATAGTCTCTCTTTGAGGGAAATGGATTCCTATGGAGGCACTTGTTTAACGGCTTCCTCCATGGTTACGAATTCAGCGCCTTTCTGTTTGGCCAAGTTAAAGAGCTTCTCATAAACCTTCAGTCCCGCAGAGTATTCGCCAGTCATGGCATAATAGTGGGAAAGGGCTACGAAGACACCTTTGGCTTTACGCACCCTGTCCAAATCATCGAGGGCGACATCCAGCTGCCTCTCAACGTCCCTTTCGCGGAGGTACCACGTATACTCACTCAAGATGGGAACCTCCACAAGACCGCACCCGTGCATGTATGGTTTAGCAGATATTCCCTTCGCCCATCCATCGAGATCGACATACTCTCGGTTCAGGTATTTGAGCCCTTGATGCTTGGAAATGTACCTCCATCCGCCCGTGTTGATGGCGATCGATGAGTCGAAAACGAAGCCGTTCCCCTTAAGGGCTAAGAACATATTCTCGTGAACCGCTAGGCAAGGCGATCGGAACCCCTTCGGTATGACGTTCAAAGACCTTTTAAAGGCGTCCAGTCCCTTTTTCAACCTCTCACCGATTTTGACGACAGTCAACTCCTTCTCGATCTCAGCCCTTCTCTCTCGGACGGTTTTCCTTCCGTCCTTCATGACATCCAAGACGAAAGGGGGAGTGATTCCGAACTCGCATCCAGCAGGTGAGCTATGCGTGAGGCCGTGCATCTCCAGCATGTGGCCATCATCGATGGCCAAACCTAAGGCTTGTCTCCATTCATCAGTCATCGGTTTACCTCCAGGAGTGGGAACTACGAAGAAGTTGCCACGCACGTTATGACGCCTCAAGAAGTTGAGGAGTTCGTAGAACATCCCTACGTCCCCGCTTCCGGCGTCATCGTTAGAGAAAACGAAGAGGAAGATCGAACTTACCCCCTTGTGACCAGTCATTTAAGATCGATTACATGGTATCTGTCTGGACCTGCGTGGACCAATCTCGTTGGAAAGCTCGACCGTAGTCTTTCCAAGTGCTCGTGCATCTCTTCCTCAGACATTTGTATGCCATGAGTTTCCCTTAGGGCCATGCACACCTCCTTGGCGGTAACGGGTTGCATCTTCCTGACGACTTCGAAAATCTTGTCTTTGATCTCAAGTGTCTTGTAGGTCAGCGTCCCCTTCCACCCCTTTCCGCCTTTCGAATAGCATTTCGCAACAGGCCTGCGTTCTTCACAACGCCCTCTTTGGGGGCAAAGACCACCGTCGAGACCGTCCTTGGAATCAGATCCTCGGCAACGGGGCATAATCCGCGAACTTTGTCCGCATCGTACGGCGTGAAGCTGCCCTTGTAGTATGGGCATCCCCTCAAGGGGCACCCCTTGTTTCCATACGCCATGGGCACCTGGAAGAGTTTGTATTGATAGGCTGGAACTTGGGTAAAGCCAAAATCGACCTTGGCCCCAACCTCTTCTGCTGCGTCCTTAAATGCTGCATATTCAACTCCACATTCTTCGCCCTGGAAGAGGCATCCCCATATGTAGCCTTCGATGGTCCTGTCGGTCGGGACCGTACGCCTTTCCAGCCACGAGCAGTCCTTCACGACCTCATCGTAGACATCATAATTCTCACCGCGCAGCTTTAGGTACCCATCAGCCTTATCCAGCTGTGCCAGAGCTACAGCAGCGACGAGCTCGGTCATGCGATAATTGTGCGCCAGCTCCGGAGGGCTTTCTCCAAAGATGACCATGGAACGCATCTTTTTCTCCAGCTCCTCGTCATTGGTCGTGGCCAAGCCACCGTCCCCTGTTGAGACGTGTTTTCCCCCGCACAGGCTGAATATCCCGATGTGCCCCCAAGTGCCGACATTTCTCCCCTTATACTTAGCGAAAAGGACATGGGCGCAATCCTCTATCAAAGTTATGTTGTGCTCGTCCGCTATTCGACGCAAGGCATCCAGCTCGCACGGTAGTCCCCAAAGGTGGGTGCAGATAATGGCTCTTGTGAATTTGGTTATTCGCTTCTCAACGGAAGCTGGATCGATCAACCAAGTCTTAGGATCTACGTCTGCAAAGACAGGGTGAGCATTGTTATAAAGAGTCGCTATCGCGTGAAACTGAACTATGGGGTCGCAAATGACCTCGTCCCCTGCGCCCACCCCTGCCGCACATATTGCCGCATCCAATAGGGACATCGCCGCGTTGGCCGCAATCGAATGCTTTACACCGATGCGCCTGGCGAATTCCCTCTCCAATTCGCCAACGAAGCCAGTGTCGTGAGCCCATAGTTGCTTGCTCCCTAAGACTTTCCTTAGGTTAGCCAAATCCTTTTCATCATAAACGTATGACGAATGAACACACTCTCCTATTGAAGAATAGTTGCAGGACGCGTATATATGCCTTGAAACCGAAGGCGTAATGGAACAGAACTGGTGAATAGATTATGTACTATATTCGACACATCAAAAATGTCAATGGCCTATTGGATGGAAAGGATCACTCAACCTTTTAAATGGCAGTGTTAATCAGGATGCTATAGAAATCGGAAAGTAGGCACTATCACCTTTCATTTTCTCGTCCTTGGGCAAGCCACGAAGTGTAGCCTAGCGTTTGTGATATTGGATATCCTTTCAATATCGTTAAGATAAATCTTCTCAAGTTCTTCTATACTCTCTGTCTCGATCTTGGCGATGGCATCGAAGTTACCGATCACAAGCCTCACCTCTTTGACGGCCTTTACCTTCCTTAACTTCTCCAAAAAATCCTTCTTCGTACCTGGCTTAAGATTGAAGAGCACGTATCCAGTTTCCATCATTTACACCTTTATGATACTCTCATCTATTGCTAAAAGCGTAACAGTGGATTCGACACCTGGAATCATTGAGATCTCCTCGATTACCAAGTTCTCAACGTCATGGATTTTGGGAACGCTCAGCTTCACGATGGCATCATAGTCTCCAAAAAGGAGCTGCGCGTTTTCGACCCCCTTCATCTTGCATATCTTCTCCACAATGGATCGATTATAACCATAGCTCTCTGTTTGAGTAGCGATTTTCACAAGGATGTATGCTTCGACCATCAAGCAGACACCTTCACATCTAAGCAAAATGAGCCTCGCCATATTAAGTCTTTCGAACTTAAGAAGAGCCAATAAATAAGTAGACCGATTAAACCATTTGGCGTGACGGTCTTTTTTTGCCATGAGCTCTTGTAAAACCACTTATAAGCTACTACACTGCTGAAAAGTGATCGAACTGAAATCCGAAAACAACCGAAACTCGCTGCCTACTCTGTCATGGTCGCAAGTTTCAGCCTTTCGTGTGCACCGTCACCATCTAGATCGTCGTGCTCCGCTCAAGTCGTTGGAGACCGTAGTCGGAGATGTTTGCGGCGTTCAAGCCCAATTGATGTCCGCTGCCGAGATCGCCTTATGGGCACGGGTCCAGCACCTCAGGCGTGAAGACGTAGAACGCGCCCTTTGGAAGGAGCGCACGCTCGTCAAGACATGGTGCATGCGGGGGGCAGTCCACCTTTTGCCCTCAAAGGACCTTCCCGTTTACGTGGGTGCCCTCAAGCGAAGGGTTCGCGAGGAACAACGCTGGATGGCTCGGTATGGAGTTGTCCCGAGAGAGGCTGACGTTATGACCGAAGCCATCGTTGACGCCCTTGCTTCCGGCCCCCTAACCCGCCAGCAGCTGACCGAGCAGGTCATCGCCCGCTTGGGAGCCAAGGCGAAGCGGTGGGTTCAACACAGTTGGGGCGGCGTTGTCAAACAAGCGTGCCTGAAGGGCTTGGTCTGCTTTGGTCAAAACCGAGGACAAGAGATAACGTTCGTGCGACGGGACCAGTGGTTGCCGGATCTAGATGATCTCCCGGTAGAAGATGCAGAAAATGAGCTATTACGGCGTTATCTGTACGGTTACGGTCCAGCCACGTTGCGGGACTTCGCCGCGTGGGCAGGAATGGCTGTCAAAGAAGTGTTGCCGATTCGTGAGCGCCTTAGGGGTGATTTGGTGGAGATGGCCATCGGGGACACGTCGGCCTTGATCCTTCGCCAGGACTTAAAAACGGTGCAGTCCACTAAAGCCAAGGACCGCACCGTCCGACTGTTGCCCAGTTTCGATCCTTACATGCTCGGTCACCGTGACAAGAAACACATGGTGAACGAGGCCGATTACAAACAGGTCTACCGTAAGGCGGGATGGCTGTCGCCAGTCGTGCTTGTCGCCGGCCACGTTATGGGCGTCTGGTCCTACGAGCGTCGAGGAAAATACTTGCATTTCAAGGTCGAGCCTTTTGCCAAGATTACAGCGGCCGTTCGCGACAGCGTTGAGGCCGAGGCAATGGACTTGGCACGCTTTCTTGGAGGGGTGAGTGAGGTCACATTTATCTTGAGCAAGTCGAAGCGAGTCTAATGGTGAGGAGTGAATTGGGAAGTGTAACATGGCTTAAGGAACAAGCCGAAGTATCCATTAAATTCCTATCACTCTCAGAATCAATAAATCAGTCCATTTGTTCCACATCGTAAGACTAGCGTTTTACTGGACCTCAGTGAGTTTCTGTCCTTTCCAAGCGCTTTGCTGGCAGTATACTTGCAGCTAATGATAAAATTGGACCGACCAACAGTCCTGCCCAGGCAAAGAGGGCAAGGACACCCAAGATGGCGAAGTAGATCCTTGTTCTAGCGTTTATTTTTTTAGCCCTGAGCTCCATTCGGAGAACTGCGATGCCCAGAATTGCGGGCATCAAAGCGAAAAGTACTGTAATGCCAACCTCGGGCACCAGGGGGACACCGGACAGCGATATGGCCATCTGGAGGAGGACCAAGGCGCAGGTTCCAAGGAAGAGAAAGCCCGCTGAAGCTCCAATCCACCCAGAAGGGGTGTTGATGATTCCCCGATCCCTCCATTTCCATGCCAATAGAACCAAGCCTATCGCAAGGGCTATCGCCATGGGGGCAAATATGAGTGCTTGGCTCTGACCTTCCCAATGGTATATGGATATGAGGCTAAGGGGGATAAGGACGAATTCGCTGATCGTATAAGACTCTCGATCGCCGATAGCCACGGTATAGTGACCCCCTCTATTTGATTCGTATACTGCCACGTAATAGGTTCCGGAAGCAGGAGCGGCAAGACCTATGTCGGCCATTGGGTAAAGACTACTGGGGGAGAAAGGCTCGTACATTGCCTGTGCAGGTTGTTTCCCTTCGACCATCATTATGTCAGCGCCTTCAGGTACCTCCATGTAGCCTGGAACGGGATCCTTAACGCCCAATCCCGGGCCCATCAGGACCAAGCTCGGGGTGAAACCTCTGTCCTCTGGACTTGTAGAAATTAACAGGCTGACATGAATCCTCTGACCTTCAGTTATGTCGAAACGGAAGTATTGGGCTTCCCCGCCTTCGTGAAGTTCACCATATATGGCCCAGGATTTAGTCGGTTCTGGAACTAACGTCGCTGTGGCAAGGCTCTCATTGTCCCCAGTTCCAAGAGGTGAATGAGCCCCAACTGAGGGCAGTAGGAAGGATAGAGTAATTATCAAAACCAGGAATTTAATTAAATCGTTTCTCATGGACCCCGTGTGGCTTTATGTAGTTATTTTAACGTTGAGCGTTACAAATACAAATCTTAAGACCAATTTAGGGGAGTAGCTATTTTATGAATCTCAGAGCTTTAGAGCCGTTGACTTCGAATTCTTCTCGACTTCCTCAGCCGTAACCTCGCGTCCACGCTTGTCGGAGAGATAAATCCCCTCGCTGATCAACATGGTTTGCAGCGCTGTCTGGTCCGTTGGGATCAACGGCACGCGGTCCTGTAGCACGGCGATCCAGTGGTTTTGAGGTGAATCGTAAGCGTCCTCGCTCTCCCGCAACTGGTGCCAGCGCCAATCCGCACCATTGATATCGAACGTCGCATCCATGTCCATGTCGCCGAATGACGTGTGGTAGCTGAAGGGGTCGAGCCTGATTCCTCCCTCGGAACCCACTATGAAGCTGCCTTCAAATGGGTTCAAGTGGATCGCCCAGGACTCAATGATGTCGAGGGTCAGCCCGCCTGAAAACCTCACAAACCCCAGCCCAAGCTCTTCTACACTATAACCGCTGCTTTTACGCCGCACTTCGTCCATTCCAGTTTCCTGATAGATCTTGCCGGTTATGCGCTCTATTCCGGGCAGGCCAAGTAAGTATAGCATCTGGGAAATGTGATAAACGCCCATGTCGTAGAGAGCCCCACCACCCGCCACATCTTTCTTCACAAAGTTGGCAGTACCGTACCCGTCCACGAATGGACGCCCTCGCCTTCGGAAGCCAGTTGATCGGGCATGATAGATGTGGCCGAGTCGGCCTTCGCCGATCAGGCGTTTGGCGGCCTTCGTCTCCTTCGAGAATAACGTGCTGAGCTGGATGCTGAGCTTCTTATTGCTACGCCGCGCCGTGTCAAACATGGCTTTCGCGTCGATGTACGCGCCAGCCATGGGCTTCTCGCAGTACACGTGCTTCCCCGACTGCAGCGCTGCGATCGTCACCGGTGCGTGTAGGTTGTTGTGCAGGCAGACGTCCACGGCATCGATATCGTCCCGTTCTAGCAGTTCGCGGAAGTTCGCATAGGTGTCCGGGATCTTAAACCGTTCAGCGACCGTTTTCAACTCTGCCTCGTTTATATCAGATGCGGCAACCATCTCCGCACCTGCGATCTTCGAGTAATTATCGAGGTGGTGCTTGCCAATTTGTCCCACGCCAACAATACCGAGACGAATCTTCGATTTCACTTCTTAAACACCTCCCATTACCTCCAGATGAACGACATATAACATTTCATATCAGTTCAGCCCTTTCCCAGGCATATCTTCTCCAGGGTCCGTCCACCGTATCCACGAGCGTTTGCATCGCATGTTTCGCTAACCGGTGGTCGCACTCATCTTCAGTATTGCCCCTCAGAAGTTACAAGGTCTAAATATACTGGCGCCTAAGCTCTTTCAACCGTTTGGCCAAGTCTTCTTCCGGAACGAAATACCTCAGCACTTTAGGCTCCTTGCAGCCGTCAGTGTATGCGAAGACCAAAACCTCTATCTCTTCTTTATTCGTGAGGGGGTTCCACACTTTCATTGCACCAACAACATACTAGCGACTTCCTTTAAGCTCCTATGCATAATGTTTCTTACTTCCCAAACTATAAGACGTGAGGCATCTTCTATAGTGTGATGTTCGATGCGTTTCTAGTCTTTTCTTCCGTAAAGGTGATCGTAATCGTTCGAAGGGGGAATGGCACGTGAACTCGGAATTAAGGTCCTCTGAGTCATTTGAAAGGGATTTAAACCCAAACGTACATCACACGGCATGGGCAAGGGCTTCGACGATCACAACAGGGAAGTCAGTGGGCTCCTGGCCGACTTTCGAAGGGGAGCCCACGAACGCGTGCCAGTGTCATGGTCTATGGGGTATAAGGTACTTGTCCTCGACCCAAGATTGAACAGGGCAGGCTACACGTTCGAGGATTGTTTCAGCGACCCCCATGCCATGCTGATGGCACAACTGGACTTCGAGCATTGGAGAAGGCACAACGTGTGGGCCGATTGGGAGATGGGATTACCTAGCAAGTGGGACGTGGGAGTGAATTTCCAGAACGTCTACGAATCGGCTTGGCTGGGTGGCGATCTCTTTTTCGCGCCAAACCAAGTGCCGGACATAAGGCCTTTCCTGAGGGACCTTCACGAGATGGCCGAATTCTTGAGAAATGGCATTCCGGATCCGATGTCCGGATTCATGGGCAAAGTAAGTCAATTCTACGACAATTTCGTAGAGAAAAAGGAGAAAGGCTTCACGTACGCGGGAAGGCCCCTAGGAGAAATCTCCTTGCCTATAGGCACAGATGGACCTTTCACGATAGCCATGAACATTACGGGAGGTGCCATCTTGAAGGCCCTATATTCAAACCCTAGTTTCTTCGAGAAGTTCCTCCATTTTGTTACCAACGCCCAAATAGAGAGGATGAAGGCGTGGCACAAAGTGAAGGGTGTAAGTTTCCCTTACGAGGGTTTCGGGTTCGCAGACGACTCCATACAGCTTCTCTCCCCAAGAGCTTACGAGCGCTTCGTTCTCCCCTTGCACAAGGAGATCGTCAAGACTTTCTGCGTCGGTAGACCTGGGATCCACTTATGCGGTGACATCAACCACCACCTGGAGGCTCTGAAAAGGGAGCTCGATATCAGTTCACTCGATTCCGGGTACCCCCTCGATCTCAAGAGGGCAAGGGACATACTGGGCGATGACGTGGCGATTAGAGGCAACTTGCACATAGTGACCCTTCTGGAAGGGCCGAAGGAGAAGATAAGGGCTGAGACGCTGAAAATTCTCGGCTCAGGAGTTTTGAGGGGGAAGAAGTTCACCTTCGGGGAGGGAAACAATGTCGCCCCGTTCACTCCTGCGGAGAATATGAACTATGCGTACGAAGTCGTGAGAGAGCACGGCTCATTACGTCCTTGACTTCACAGGGAAAGGGCTCCAGGTTGGCACGCAACTTCCCCATAAGACTTTAAAAGACATCTTCCTTAAGGTTAGGTGAAAAGCGGGATGAAGATCGGTGTTTGTGGAATAGCGTGCGAAAAATGCCCCAGGATGGTTAAGGAAAAATGTCCGAATGGGGAACAGGGATGCGTCCCAAAAGAAAACGAGTTCTGCAAAATAGCTACGTGCGCCTTCAAAAAGGGTGTTAGGTTATGCTCCTTCATATCTGGCAAGAGCATTTGAATCAGTAAGCCCAAATAGCAGGTCCTTAGGACGGTAGTGGAGACGATGCAGGAGCATTTGGATGACCTATTTCTTTCGCCATCTTGTAATGACGGAAGTTTCGCTTAGCCCCGATTGAAAAAGTAGCCTCTTTCAATGTCACATAGCCCAACGAATCGTAGAACAGTTTAGATATGGGCGTCGATTCTAAGGTGAGAGTAGTGGTTCCATTTATCAAAGCCCTTTCCTCAAGTTTTCGCATGATTTGTTTGCCAAAACCCTTGCGTTGATATGAAGGATGTACGAATACGCCCTGAATGGCGTCTCCCAGCAGCGTACCAGTGCCTATGATCCTCCCCTCATACTCCAACACAATCGTATATCCCTTCATTGCCTCGTTCAAGATGCGTTCTCTGGAATGATGACCGTCCCTCATATGCTCCCTCAATTCCGCTGGGTAATCAGTATATGAAGTGTCTATTGTCTCGTCAATTAGGCCCTTAACGGCCACCAAATCCTGATGCCCAAACTCTCTTAGCCTAGTTTCTCTCATCATGTTATCTTTAGTCTCGTCATAGATTTAAATTCCCGTTAAAGTTGACCGCTTGCCCAGAGCATGCCCCTCTTGACGATTTCCTTAGCTTCAAGTACGTCGAAATCCTTTGCAACATGACCGAGGGAGGTGAAAAAAACCCTTCCCTTGCCGTACTTCCTCTTCCATACCACGGGCATCGGACAACCTTCGATCCAAGGGACATCCTCGGTTCCATGGAAAACGGTTACGGCGAGAACTTCGTTTGACGGATCAACTTGCATGTAATACTGTTCGGACTTCATCCTGAAATCCTTCAAGCCCTTGGTGATCGGATCGTCGTGGTCGATTATGTTAACTTCGTAATCAATTATGCCACCCGGATGCGCCACCCATTGTCCACCGACCATAAACTGATAATCCGTGTTGTTTCTGAATGAATCTCCCATCCCCCCATGCCAACCGGCGATCCCTATCCCGTTCTTAATCGCCTTTAACAGTCCCGCTTCCTGTTCCTGCTTTATGGTCCCCATAGTCCATGCTTGAACGATCAGGTTCTGTGATTTCATCATTCCCTCATCAAGGTACGAGTCGAGTGTGTTTGAAACTTCTACTTTAAAGCCACGTTCCTTCAGAAAAGGAACGAAGATGTCTACGCATTGCTTCGGTTCGTGGCCTTCCCAACCACCCCAGACAATTAAGGCTGACTTCATTCAAATCTCCCTCACTCACTTTCGTTTTTTACATTTATATGCATTTACCGCTAACAAAGACCATAGACGTCTGACAAGATAAGATCATCTTGATGGTTATAGTAAATCGATTATGTCCTAGAACGATATAAGATCATTGTGTATGGGAATCGCTCGATTCCAGTCAGAGGGCGTGAGGGTTATGGCACTCTCCCATCATAAAACCTCGTTAGCACATTATCCAGATTGCAGTAGAGCTCAAACATTTCATCATATTTCTGAATATATGCATCTCTGGGGAACATTCTCCTGACGATGTTAAGATCCACCTTCTTCCGGGCTTCAGAAATGCCGTCATAAATCCCCAAGCCAGATGAGAGCAGGACTGCCAAGCCAAGGGTTCCCACTTCCTCCACACGCGGTACGCAGACTTCCGCATTGAAGACATCGGCAATCACTTGTGTCCATACCGAGCTTTTCGCTCCTCCGCCAACTACGAGGATCTCGTCCAGCTTCTCGGTCCCTTGCAGGCTGTTAAAGATCATCTTAAGTTGAAAGACCACGCCTTCCATCATGCTTCGAACGATATTGCGGCGACCGTGGCTGAGGCTCAAGCCGAATATGACACCTCGGGCATAGGGGTTGTACGCTGGACTTCTCTCACCCATCAGGTGAGGGAGGAACAGTAACCCACCGGAGCCGGGTTCGACCTCCTCAGCCTCCTTATCGATGGCTTCATAAGTAGCGGCCGTTGTGTCGAGGTAACACAGCCGCTCCTTGAACCATTTCAGGGAGGCCCCTCCTATTCCCATGAAACCTCCTTTGGACCGGCCATCATTGCCGATCGTGAAGATGCTCGGCGCCGATCCGAGGTATATAACGGCCTTGCGGGGTTTCAGGTAGTCGCCCAACGCCAACCCCGTGCATAGGTAATCTGCCGTCCCTGTTATCACCGGTGTGGTGGCCTTCAGTCCTGTCTCGGCTGAAGCCCTCAGGGTCACCTCCCCAATGACCTTATCGGCGGGATGAACATCTGGCAATTTCTCTCTCGGAATGCCGACGAAATCCACAAGCGGATAGTCCCAAGCCCCCTCGTCACGTGAATACATCGTGGTTCCAGCCGCATCTCCCGCGTCCGTGAGAACAGTGTCTGTCAGCTTCATCCGAATGTAGTCCTTTGGGAGCACGAACTTGGACATCTTGCCGAATGCCTCTATACGGTTCTCCCTGATCCACAGCATCTTTGCTGCCGTGTAGTAAGCAGCGGCATGCCTGTGGAGGTTAGACTCGATGGATTCGGCTTGCTTGATGGCCCTCAGGTCGGGCCAGACGATGCACGGTAAGAGCGCCCTCCTCTCGGCGTCCAGAAGAACGGGACCGTGGCCCTGGCCACATACGCCCACGCCGGCGATGTCTTCCGGTTTTATCCTCGAGGTGCGTAGCGACTCAATTATCGCTGCACGAGAAGCCGTCCACCACTCTTCGGCCTCCTGTTCCGCCCAACTCGGTCTGGGGAAGCGCGTCCGAATCTCTCCGTAACCGCGTCCCTTGGGGTTGAACTCAAGATCGTAGATGACCGATTTGCAGACGGAAGTGCCCAAATCGATGCAGAGGAGATGAGACATGGCTTCGACACATGGCAGAGCTCATGCGGTATCGATGACGACTTTCAGGCCCTTCTGGCCAACTACCGTGTCAAATCCTTCCTTGGTCTTCTCCAAAGGCAGCACGTGGCTTATCAGCGGCCTGACTCGAACGATTCCGTTTGATATGAGCTTTAAGGCCGTAGTGAAATCATGAGGGGTGTAATCGTGGCTGCCCGTAACCCATAGTTGCTTGTAGTGGACCGCATTGGGATCGAATGGGTAAGTAACGGGAGGGTATGTGCCCGCGAATAAATTCACGGTTCCACATATCCCCGCCATCTCCGTACCCTGTTCGATCGGTTTCTGCCCGCCAACGGCAACGACGACTGCATTAGCCCCCCTGCCCTCTGTCAGTTCCTTGACCCTCTCGATCGGATCCTCCTTGGACGAGTTGACTAACTCATCTGCCCCGAGGTCCTTGGCCTTTTCAAGCCGTTCTTCTATGACGTCGCACGAGATGACCCGCGCTCCTAGACGCTTGGCGAGCTGCAGGTGCATCAATCCGATCGGGCCAGAGCCAACTACGACTACGTCATCGCCAACCTGGATGTTGCACCGCTTAATGCCGTTTATGCAACAAGCCAGAGGCTCGGTGAAGCACGCTTCCTCGTATGAGACGTTGACGGGGATGAGACGTAGATTCGGGCGAAGGGCATAACCGTAATCGCAGAATCCCCCCCTAACCGCGTCCCTTTTTAGGTCGCTGCAATAGTTGAAGATACCACGCCTGCAGTAGTAACATCTGCCGCAGACAACCCTCCAGTCCGGAACGACCCTGTCGTCCTCCTGGAGGCCCGATACGTTCCTGCCAACCTCGACAACGTGGCCAACCCATTCGTGGCCAGGAATGTATGGAAAGCCATGTGTGCCCTTCCTCGTTCCCGTGTAGCCCCTTACATCGCTTGGACAGATTCCACAAGCATCGACTCTGATCAAAACCTTGTCGTCGTCTATAGTAGGTCTATCAGCTTCCTCGATCCTCAAGTCATAGGGTCCGTAAATCATCGCAGCCCTCATTCTTTCGTCCATGGCACTCCCCCCCATCCCTGATTAGGGTTCTACCACGACTTTAATGCATCCGGTGTTCTTATCCGAAGCCACATCAAAGGCCTCTTTTATCCTATCCAAAGGAAATGTGTGCGTTATCACCTTTTTAGCATTAACCTTGCCGTGGTCGAGCAAGTCAAGGGCGATCTGGAATTCTGGCTTCTGATCGCAGTAGGCATAGCTTGAGGAGCCTACGATTCTGACTTCCCTCATCACGAATGAAGAGAGGTTGATGGGGTTCTTTGGATCGCCAATGACCGTTACAGTGCCTCCTCTCCGAACTACCCTCAGGGCAGCCTCCAGCGGATTCTTGGGCCCACCGATCGCTTCGAAGACGTGATCGACCCCGCGGGGCACCTCCTGTCCCCTGACCACCTCCACGCCCGTCAGCTCCTTCATCTTCCCGACCAAGTCTTCCGTTCTGGCATTAATGGTGGCGTCTGCGCCCAGCTCCTTAGCGAGCTTGACCTGGAAGCCATACGTTCCCGTTTCGTATACCGCTCCGGCACCGAAGGCCTTTAGGGTCTGCATCGTAAAGAGGCCGATGGTGCCAGCGCCTAGAACTACGGCGGTATCACCTCCCTTTAGACCCGAGAGCTTGGCAGCATGGACCGCGACCGCGATGCAGTCCAAGGTTGAGGCTTCCTTATACGAGACGTTGTCCGGGAGCTTGAATGCCTTGCCTTGTGGAAACTTTTGATATTCCGCGAAGCCAGGAATATGCCACAATTCCGGACACAGGTGATAGTTGCCAGATAGACAATAGACGCATTCCCCACATCCTACGAGTGGTTCAAGCCCCACTCTATCACCAACGGCCAAGCCCTTGACGCCCTTTGCTACCTCAACCACTTCACCGCTGTACTCGTGTCCGAACATGTAACCTTCGGAATGCCTTGGTGCGGATCTGAATCCATGAAGATCGCTGCCACAGATTCCAGCTGCCTTGATCTTGACGAGCACTTCCCCCGAGTCGACTCTTGGGAGAGGCCGTTCTTCAATCCTTATGTCGCCAGCGCCATAGAAGATAGCCGCTCTCAATTTCCGCTTTCCCTCATCCCAGCTAGTTAACGATTACGTTCTAGTATTGATTTATATCTCTTACAGTAAGTCACGAAATGCACTTATTATTCTACCTAGTAAAGAGACGAAACATCGCGAATGAGCTTCACACAATAATCGTCTCTCTTACGAAGTAGAGCATCATTTAAGGGATAATAACGGGTATGGCTCGGGGCGCAACTACTTCAGCTCCTTCATGGCTTCCTCAACGCCTGCATTCCCATGGATTATGCTCGCAATGGCACGGGTCATCGCTGTCGGATTCCTGTGTTGGAAGATGTTCCTTCCGAAGGCCACACCTGCGGCGCCAGCGTCAATCGCGCCCTTGACGTTCTCCAGCACGGACTCGTCATCGTCCATCCTTGACCCTCCCAGGATGACGATCGGTATCTGGCCAGATACCACATCACTGAAAGTTTTTGAACTACCTGTGTAGTTTGTCTTGACGAAGTCTGCACCAAATTCCGCCGCCATCCTTACCGCTTCTTTTATCTGGCTCAGTTCGTATGTGAGCTCTCCCGTCCTAGGATCCGTTGGAACGATCTCGGCGAGAAGGGGCATGCCATAGTACTCGCATTCGAGTGCCAGTGCGTGGATGACCCCTAACCTATCCCCCTTTAAAGGACCGAAATATGTATTCTTAACCGCATGCAAGCCTAAGTTGGCGGCTGTCCGTATGGAACTCTGGTCTGGCGGAATGCTCAGGATCAATCCAATACCTTTTGGCAGTTCTCGGTAGAACCGCCTGACTGTTCCAATAGTGGTGATTATCGCGTCTGCGCCACCATTCTTGACTTTCCGTATAATGTCCAAAGGTTCTTCCAAGCCCTTTACTAAAGGCACTCCAAGTCCATGATCGAGAGCAACTATCAGTGTCCTCCCATCTTCATTGAAGATACTCTTCAATCGTACTGATTTACCGATCTCACTCATGACAAGACCCTCTCGCGATTTCCCTTAGGGTCCTCAGAGCAGTATTTATCACTTATTTGGCCTTAATTTGCGAGTGAAGTGCTAAGTCATTCAATCGGATAAATAGCTCCTTTTGGATGGTGAGGACACAACATAGGTGTTCTCCAAATATTTGAAAGGAACAGAAGCGCAGGTATCCTAAGGAGAACCCTAACGGATTCTATTGTTCGCTAGAGCTCTCGGCCATATCCACTAAAGTATGCATCCATCGATTTTTCAATCGAAATACTCCTTATTGAGTTGCCCCAATACCCTTTGCTGCCTTTCCTTTATCTTCCTCCTCCAAGCTGATACCGAAGATGCTATCTCAAGTGAATATTTAGTCCCAGCGAAGGTTACGGCCACGAACAATACCATGCCAACGAACGACCCGATATAAGCCGCCAGTCCTCCCACGGGCGAATTTAGGATCTCCCTAGGGTCGAAGTTCTTGTCCAGGACTCCCACGGCCTTGAAGAATTCGAAGATCGTAACAAAGAGGGCCTCCGTCCCTCCCGGTGCTCCCATAAACCAAATGTAGGCCAGCATCACGACGATAGAAAAAAGTGCAGCAGTAGCGGCGCTGGAAATCCCTTTCCCATCTTCCAGTAGGCTTTTCCCATGCGTGGTCATTCATCGCTTCGGCCAACTTCTTCATTATTGCTTATAAGCTCCCATATATCTTGGGGGAGAGCCCCTACTGGAGGTTCCCCTGTTTCCGATGTCCCCATCGTTCGCTGAGAGCCAGTATGAATGGGGTGGAGTGCGCATCTCCCCCGCAATCCGAACGTGGGCTCGAACAAAAATGCGAAATACCTATGGAAATCGTTAAGGCACTGGATGAGTGGATATGCTCCCTGAAAATCTGAGAGAATACCTCAAGAGAATGGGCGTTGAAGTGAAATTTTACAAGTTTGAGGAGCACACGATGACCGTTGATGCTGCCGTCCGACGCCTAGGCGTAAATCGTGGGAAAATAATAAAGAGCATGCTCTTCATCGAAGAAGCCGGTTTGCCAGTCCTTGGCATAGTAACGGGGGATAGGAGAGTGAGTGAGAAAAAACTCGCGACGGCATGCGGAACTAAAAAAGTCAGAAGAGCAAGCTCTGATGAGGTAAAGAAGTTTACTGGTTACGATGTTGGAGCCGTTCCGCCAGTTGGACATAAAACGCTGATACGAACCTTCGTCGATGAGAAGGTAATGAACCTTGATAGCGTTATCGGTGGTGGAGGTGAAATCGACTTGCTCCTTGAGATAAATCCCGCTGAAATTAAAAGGCTGACAAATGGAGAAGTCAAAGCTATTAGCGAATAACGATTATTATCTATTTCGGTTGCACCCTTTATGCACTTTCACGCATACTGAATGGCATTTCTCGACCCTTCGCGTCATACACCCTCATGCAGTCTATCCCCGAATATGGATATGAGCATATTATCATCAAGCCACCGTAGAACATGTTCAAATCAGCGAAAGATGGCTTGGGCGCCCCCGATGGATGTGAATGCATTGTTCCCACAATATGCATGTCCAAAGGAAGTGGTGATAATGGGAAGGCTGAGAATCCGATTCCATGAGCGGCTTGAGGGGGGATGATGAGCTCGGAAACTACTATCATTTTTTTACCTATATCTAACTTGCCTTTTAAGAGCAATATTGCCTCCCTTGGATGCATATTCTTCGAATACGTAAGAATGCCATTAGCAACATCATTTGAAATGTAGACTTCAACCATGCTCTAGAGATTATATCAAGATATTTATGTATAGGATCTCTTAAACTGTTGTTGGATATGGATTTAGCCACTGACATCCTCATCGGGAAAAGCATAGGCACCCTTTCCATGGGCTTGGCTCTCGGGTTTCAGCTTGAAGTCTCCTCCTTCGGGATCCGTAAACATCGGATCGGATCCATACATGCCGTCCTTCTCCTGGATGGGCAAGCTCGGGGAGCTCATACTGGGATTATCCATGGCATACCATAGGTTTCTGGCGAAGGTGAAGGTTTCAGGGTCCGTGTCACTCCCTATATTGGCAGTTTCCACCACTTCGCTGGTCATGAAGGAGACTATGTTGTCGGTAAAATTCCCATTGCGACAAGGAACGAATTCTGGGCTGACGGTCTCTTGGAGTATCCTCAAGACCCACCGTTTAGGTCTATAGATGGTGTTGGATCTTACAACGGCGCCATCTACGCCAACGAAGGCTATCGGCGCCTCGGAGCCGATGAAGACGCAGCCCTCAACAGTCACGTTTTTGGCCTCATATCCTGGTGGTGGTTGGGGTCTGAAGTACTGCAAGTCGGTGCTCCCGCCAATGTTGACGGCCCTCAAACCCGCGTGCTCGAACCTGCAACCCCTGATTGTGATGTTGCAGCTTCCTCCCTTTACCTGGATTCCGCTGGCCCCAACATCGTCCCCATGCCTAAACGTGCATCCCACAATGACCCCATCATGGCAGCCAACCATGTCTATGGCCGACCCATCGTTGCCCCAACGCTCTACTGTGCAATTTACGATAACGAAATGATCGACGCCCGAGAGCTTGATGCCATCCCTATTACCATTCGGTCCTACGTCGACGACAACCAAATTACTAAGCACTATGTGGGACGCAGGTGCATCGAAGGAACCACCGTCATCTATGTTCAGGCCATTATCAGTTGCACCCGTGAAGATTATGTAGCTGAGCTCCAAGTAGGTCGGCTCAATGAGGTGTAGGCATTCCCTCCCGCCTTTAATGACAGGGGGGTTTCGGAGGTCCGCCGCCAGAATTTTTATGGGCTTGCCTGGTTCGCCCTTCAAGTGCTCGAAGTACAGGCCACCCTCATAAGTCCCAGCTTCTAATAGTATGACGGAGCCTGGTTTGGATTGGGCCACCGCATCCTTGAGCTTAAGGCTCCTCTGAATCCTTAATTCGCGTTCCTGTTCCTCCAAGGACCTCTGGGACAACCAGCTGAGGGCCCATGCTCCTAATAGAATGATCATGATCGTCGCCAAAGCCAGTAACCAAGAGTGTCGCAAAGGCTATGTCGGGTAGCTCGGGGATCGAGACGACTTATATGTCGTATCGTGTCAATTGCTTACGGATAATATAGCACTGGTTAAGTATCCTAAGATGATTATTGCATGAGTCAAAGGCCATATGTTAATTGATGTCGTGGGAAACATCCCCTCCAAAGCGTTCATATCATATAAGTAATGAATGCAAATCACCACTGCGTTATATATAATATGGCTTAGGAAAATCATCGCGCCAAGTTCCCTCCTTCTAGGATAGCCTTTAATATTCTCGAGGATGCATTTTACTCGAAGTGTGAACGAATTGGACTCCCTACATTCACTTGCGGAATTGGTTGATGCGGAGAGCCGCTCAATCACAGCCGAGAATCCTACTGGCGAGAAAGGTAAAGGGGCGATGGCAATACCTGACGAGAGCAGCGCCGCTTCCAGGCTTTGGAGGGGCTGGAAGGTCATGCCATGCATCACCTTGCCCAAGGAAAGCGTGACCAAAATAGCGGAGATAACCGGAAGCGGATTGATACGCCACATCTGGATAACGGTCGACGCCAAAGCCTACAGGGATTGCGTACTACGCCTATTCTGGGATGGTGAGGAGAATCCATCCGTGGAGGTGCCGCTTGGTGATTTTTTCGTTAACTGCCATGGATTAAGGTACAACGTGAATTCCCTCCCAATGGCGGTCAATCCATCCGGAGGTTTCAACTGTTACTTCCCAATGCCATTCAGGAAGAGGGCGTTGGTGACCATAGAGAACCAGAGATCCGAGGAGATACCTGGTTTCTTCTACGCAATCAACTATTCCCTCGAACAAGTCAGCGAAGGATCGGCGTACTTCCATGCCCAGTGGAGGCGCTCCATGACGACGAGGGCTAATCCCCAACACACCATCCTAGATGGCGTTAGGGGAAGGGGGCACTACGTTGGCACCGTCCTGGCTTGGACGCAATTCTCGAACGGATGGTGGGGTGAGGGCGAGGTGAAGTTCTTCATCGATGGCGACGGCGAGTTCCCGACCATCTGTGGCACGGGAACCGAGGACTACTTCGGAGGCGCATGGGGTTTCGGCGATACCTTCTGCAGCCCGTTTCTCGGTTATCCCCTCTGGAGGAAAGAAGTTGGCGAGGTTCCGAGGCACGCACTCTACAGGTGGCACGTTCCCGATCCGATCAGATTCAGGAAGGACTTGAAGGTCACGATCCAAGCTCTGGGTTGGTACCCCGACGGTAAATTCCAACCCCTCACCGATGACATCGCATCCCTGGCGTACTGGTACCAAGTCGAACCACATGCGCCATTTCCAAAACTACCTGCGAAACAAGACCGTTGGTCAAGATGAGGTAATGGAGGGATCCGCATGACGAAAGACGATGTCAGCGCTATAAAGGAATTGGGAAAGAACCTAGACCTCTTTGTCCCTAAAGTGACCCGTAAGAAAATTATGGAGGGCAGCGAAAGCTTAACCGCTGTTTCAGGCAAAAAGGAGCTGGCCGAATGGGTAAAGGGTGCGATGGAAAGGATGGACGCGCTCGTTGATAAAAAAACGAGGATTAAGGTCATGGAGAACTGCGGTCATAATTGTGCCCTTGTTCATAAAAACATAATTGTAAAAACCAAAGGCCGTCGTAAGAAATTCAAAAGCGTCGAGGGGTTCCTTAAGGCCGAACAACGGAATAAGTTGCCAGGAAGCAGGCTCGTCAGAAGGGGGGACGTGCTTTACCAATTCTACACGCCGAGTTCATTCGCAAGACCGGTCAGGTGCTATTGTGGCCTGCTAAGGGGTTTACCGGCTAATGAGACGATATCGTCCACCTATTGTCATTGCGCAAAAGGCTTCATAAAGAGTGTTTGGGAAGGCGTCCTCGAAAGGCCCTTGAAGGTCGATTTGATCCAATCCGTTGTAACCGGCGCAAAGGAGTGCAAATTCGCGATTTACCTAAGTTGATGTGCATGGGGATTGGCTTGCATCGCTGTCACAGACCTGGCATCGCGTCGAAATGATCGTGGGCATATAATTTAGTGGTTGGGTGCTCAGGTGAGAGGTCTTCGAAACGCGCACTCGACGTGGGGATGGATGCCTCTTGAAAGGAAAACGAGGTCTTAACGATCCTATCCGCTTTTCGTGCAAGGAGTGCGGAAGGTGCTGTACAGCCTTCTACATCAACGTCACTGATGCCGATGTCAGCAGAATCGCAAAGGAGACGGGTCGAAGTCCACATGACTTCGTCGATCTCTGTCCAAGGGAAGCGATCATAGATCAGGACGAGGATTGTAACCTGAAGATGCAGACAGGGACATATCGCATCGTTCTGGCGGAGAGGAGGGGGCGTTGTATATTTCAGCTTGCGGACAGGAGGTGCGAAATATACGAGTCAAGGCCATTGCCCTGTCGGATCTTTCCTTTCGACATGAAGGGTGAAAGGGTCATCCTAAATGATGATGCGATAGGTGTTTGCAAAGGCTTTTCATCCAAAGGTCACCCAATCGACGAGGATTACATCGCCCTACTTGAGAGCCAATGGTCGCTGGAGGTTAATCGGTTTACCGAGAGGATACGGGAGTGGAACAACCTCTTCGATCAGGGAAAAGTTGACGGGACTTGGCAAGCCCTTCTCTCGTATTTCTTCCTAGTAACTTAACTTTATAATATCTATGAGCGCACACCCATCCTCAATCCCATGCAGCACTTACGCCTTTGCTATGAGTTTCCTCATGTATCCAAGTGCCGCCCTGACTAGTCGATCGACTTCTTCTATTCCTTTTAGTGTGTGATTTACGAGCACTGGTCCGCAAACTTCATAGGCCAGATGACCGCCATAGCCTACATTCTTCAGCTCTCGGACAAACGCTTCATAATTTATCAGCGAGCCACCTGGCGGTGTAAGCCCTGGCGAATCGTACGGCTCTTGCATGAAGTCACCATCGGCTGTCTGCTTGAACTCGCCGTTGAAGTGGGAATATATTATAAGGTCCCGGCATTCTCGAACGGCCTTCGCGATGTACTCGTCGCTTTGTTGTGTGAATTGATCGAAACACCCCAATCCGATGTCCAGGCACATCTTCACGCGATCTGAGCCGATCTCCTTGATCATCGATAGGGTGTCCTCATATCCCGGTCTTACGGGGGGTCCGTGGGTTTGGAGTGCAAGCGTGATGTCGTACTCATCAGCCCATCTGGCGCCCTCCTCGATGCTATCCTTGATCCAATTCCACCTCTCGGAGTCGGTGGCATATGGATACGATAACCTATACAGCCTGTCGTAGGCCCCCTTCCCATCCCTGAGCGTAGTCCCCATCCAACCTGTGAATACCTTGACTATCCTGATGCCCAAGTTGTCGGCTAGGCGTATCAGCTCCCTCAACCACACCAGTTGGGCCTCCCTGTGTTCCATGATGGGATCCATGAAGTTGCTGTATGTGTCCAGAGCCACCAACTCTAGATCCGACGAGTTGGCCAATTCCCTTATCTCCTTACAAGTGCCCTTATCTAAGTCAAGGGGAGAGGCATGATGCCTTTTGCCGCTGAGTGAGATTCCATCGTAGCCAAATTTAGCAACCTTCGGGATCAGTTGCTTCAGCGATACGTTGTTACCAGCGTACCAGAGCCCCTGATAGCTGATGGTATACAGTGCCACTTTCATGATCAAATACTCCTCGTGAGGAGCTGTCCGACCCCTTTAGTATTTAATTATATCGACGAAGCGAATGATGATTGAGTAGAGTAGATGAACCATCACCCTTGAAAACAACATCTTGCATCAACTGCCTTTGATTAAAATTCCCTTCTTTCCTTGCATCCGAACACGTGTTGCTCTCCTTTTGGCCATGTACTCAGAGTTGGCTTAAGTTCCTTCTGTGAAAGCTTGACTCCTTCTGGCGTTAACAAGTAATTCCCTCCCTTCTTCGTGTTGAATATCAACATCGGACCTGAGAGCTTCTGTCTTCTTCCACCCCTTACGTTTGTTAGCATTGCGTCTTGGCCAAAGGGATTCGCCATTCTGCACGTCCCTCCCGCCTCAGACGCGATCTTAGCGTAGATGACTTTTCCATCCCAAAGCCTAGAGGATACCAGGAACCCTCCTTCCGCCCTAAGTCCATGGAAGTAAGCGTTATGCCAAAAGCTCGGTATTGAGGGGAAGAGGCGGATCTTCCCTCCCCAGCTCTGGAGCATCATCTCCATCTCGGCAGCAGCTGCACAGAATCCGGCCTCAAGCGTCATCGGGTTGTAAGTGAAAAGGGAGAGCCCGGATCTTCTTGGATCCCCGTTGATGTGGAAGCTGTTCTCTGACATGAAGAAGAAATAATCCTGTAGCATCTTCCAAGCCATGTGCGGCCTCCCTGCCCTCGAAGCTATGAGTGAAGCCCAGGGGAAACTCCATCCCGTCCATTCGCTAGTGCCATGCCTGACCAATTGATCAAGGGAGTGTTCGATCAGCCGCTTCTCAGCCTCAGAGCCTTCCATGGTCAACAGGCCCAGGGGATGTATCGGCATGAGGTGGGAATGGTGCCGATGCGAGTGCGTCAGCCTCTGTCCCCTGAATATCTGCAGGCCGTTCCCATCCTGGGGGTAATCTGCCAATTTCTCAAGCACGTCCTTCCATCTTGGCAGATCGGCGTCTTCTAGTTTCAGGACAGCGCAGGTTTCGATGAGGGCATGCGCCAGGAATCGTGCCAGGGCCAGATCGCACGTCGTGTCGCTTCCCCATGCACCTGCCGAATTTTCCTCCCACTCTGGGGAATTGCTCAAAGGAATGTGGTATCTGCCATCTTCGCCAAGCTCGAGCAGATTAAGGTAAGTTTTCATGAACGAGCGCAGGAAGGGATATGCCTTCCTTTTGAGGAAATTCTTGTCCATGCTGTAGAGGTAGTGGAGCCAGTAGTGGTGGGCGAGCCAAGCTCCGTTGCCAGGCCAGAAGTTAGTGGTGTAGTAACCATATATCGGGGCGCCATCCAAGCCCATCTCGCAGCGCGACCAAGCCCCTTCAAAGCCGAAGAAGTCCCTGCACATCGCCTCGAAACGGGGAAGGTTCCGATGGAAGCGTTCGTAGAGGGGAAGCCCGAGCTCCAGGCGATTGGACGCATATATTGGCCAGTAGGATTCCTGCACGTTCATGTCGAGGTGGTAATCGCCGCTCCAAGGAGGCATGACACCGTCCTCAGTCCAGATTCCCTGGAGGCTGATGGGGAACTTTCCAGGCCTGCTACAGCATCCAAGCTTATACATCTCCGCGTAAAACAGGTTCTCGAGTTTCGGGTCGGGAAGGCAGATGAACGATCTATTCCAGTACTTGTGCCACCACTTCCTGTGCTCCTCGAGGAGGCCATTCCACCTCAATCCCTTGGCAAGCGTTCTCTTTCCTAGTTCCACTAATTTCTCAGGTTTCGCCTCAGTTACTATCGTGAGGTATATGGCGTCTGATCCCTTACCTCGGTCGATGTGCCAAACGACGGCATATCCCCAATCGCCTCTGCTCTGCAAGAGCCAACCCGAATCCGGATCTATTACCTCAGTGGCGTTGTATCCCCACCTCTTCAGTTTTGACGCAGCTTCACTATCGAGATGAGCCAGCGTGATGTCAAATTTTTTTAGTCTCGGTGCACCATCGTACTTGAAACGGATTCCGAAGATATTTGCGTGGGCGGAGATGAAAGATTCCCAATGAATCCTATCGCCCGAGATTATGAATTCACCGTCTGCGACTGCGTCATATAACTTCAGGCGTGCTGAGAATTTAGAAATCGATCCGAAATCGAGCTCCATCCTTGGAAGGGGGAGGCGCGTCGGGTAAATCTCAGTCTGCTTGAATTCGATTGTCCCTCCCTTTTCAAACAGTCGCCTTGCTTCATCGAACTTCCTCTCCGATATCAGTTCTCTCAAGCCCTTGTAATTGAAGCGCGGGTCACCCGGTGGAGCTGATCGAAGTTCCCAAGCATCGTATTTGTCCAAGGTAATTTTAAGCGGGTGGCAGTCCCCCCAGATCAGTGCACCGATATCCCCGTTGCCGAGGGGAATTCCAGAGAGCCAGGCTGGGCTCAAGTCATATACAAGATCATGTTGACCCAAGAATCGGCAAATCGATTTAGGTGGCAAAGCGCTCATTAAACAACCACTAGGGCAGTTAGTGCGTCGCACGATAAAACAGTTACCAACGCTGTCTTCTCCCTGTAGATCCGGGTTATATTTGACCCGATATTAGATTGTGGACAGTCGATGTGTGGAGCTGTTGAAGTGAATTGGCAATGGCAGCGGTGGTTCCCAGGTTTCCATCGAATCAATGCTCTTTATATAAGCCATACAAAGTCATAAATACATTTGAATTAATCTTATTTCTACGTTAAAAGGGGAGTGAATGATGTCTGAAGTAACCACAGTCAAACATCTCAGTACAACGGCTTTGATCGGAATAGCAGTTCTAAGCGCGGTTTTAGGTTTCATAGGAACACTCTGGCACGCTTTCCTGCCATTCAGTGCGAGATGCATCTTGCAGGGCTTCGGAGTCATATTGTCAGAGCCCGGCGAGATGACAGGGCTTCCTTTCTTAATGCTTCTATGGGTATGGCCATTCGTACTCTCTAGCCCAGCCATCAGGAAAAGGATGAGCGCACAGACATTGACATACCTTTATGTCGTTGGATTATGCGTATCCGGTTTCTCCAATGTGCTGACCCCATGGTGTAACTTCCTGTATATAGCCGGATCTAAGGGTGCCTCCGCAACTCCAGCAGCTATGGTCCAATACATACCAAGCGCTGTAGCAGTTCCCGCCAGTATTGCGGACAGCCTTGTTGCAGGTGGCGTTCAGGACATACCTTGGGGGACGTGGTTCCCAGTAATGATCTGGTACTTCTTGTATGTCGGTTTGTTTGCTATGATGAGCGTCGCGGTCGCGAACATATTTCGTCGTGAGTGGATAGATGTTGAGAAAGTTGTGTTCCCACAGACCATGCTGGCTTCTGAAACGCTGATTCAAGTAGCAGGTAGTGATGCCTCACCTGTTAGAAGACGGTTCTTCATAATCGGCCTGATATTGGGTATCCTGATCACGGTGCCACTAGCCATGATAATTATGTTTCCATGGTTCCCGGACATCTATAGCTGGCGTACGAATCTCTGCGGCCCTGGAGCCAAACAGCTTGCATCGGATTCTTTCCTCTATAGTTTGCCTATTGCGATGCAGTTTGCCATACACCCTCTGGCTTTTGCAATAGCATACCTCCTACCGATGAGCGTCTTGTTCAGCACTTGGTTCTTCGCGTTAATAGAGGTGATTTTGGTCTACGTAGCCTATTCCCTTGGCAACTATACGGCCCTAACCACAACTGGCAGCTGCGGAAGGCTTTGGTGTGGAGAATCATCGCCACTAACTGGGGCGCCACTCATGCTCAGGGTCGTAAGCGACGGAGCGATCCTGGGTCTCGGGGTGATGACGCTCTTCTTCCAGCGGAGGCCAATAGGCATGACATTGAAAGCAGCTCTAGGAAGACTTAGCAAGGATGAAGTTCAGGCAATCGAGAAAGACGAGCCTACCTCGTATAGGAACTCCTGGGCGATGCTGGCAGCGGGATTCATCCTCCTCGTCGCCCTACTCGCTGGCTCAGGCTTCAGTATCGCGTATGCTTTCCTAACCGTCTTCATGGGCGTGCTGATCTGGATCTGGCAGTCAAGGATGTATGGGCTAGCGGGCCTGCATATAGAAGGCTCAGGGGCCGCGATCTGGGTACCTAGGGTGCTGTTCTATCCGGTGCCGCCCACAACCCTATCAACGGACTACGTCCTGGGTGGCGAGATTTGGGCAAGTCAGATTAATCGCCATCCATTGGATGGGTGGGGGCAATCCATGTTCTCATCCTTCGGTTCGTATAGGATGGCAAGCCTTACCGGAACGAGCTCGAAGGATGTCTTCAAGGTAACATTGATCGCTCTGCTCACATCGGCTTTTGCAGGATTGGTTGCATTCGTTTATGGCTCCAGTAGTTATGGAGTGGGCAGGTTACATGGCACCACGACGTTGTGGGCATCTAGCATGGAAATGTGGATCAATAATTTCATGAGCTCGCCAGCAAGTGGGCCACCCAGTGCGTGGGGTGCACAATTCATTGCAGGGATATTGTTAGCTATTGTCTTAAGCACGTTACATGCCAGATTCGTTTGGTTCCCTCACCCGATTGGCCCAATAATCGCATTCAATTTCGCGGGACTTCTGCAGGCTTGGTGGTTTGCATTTCTGGTAGCTTGGATTCTGAAATTCTTAACGCTGAGGATCGGTGGCAGCAAGCTCTTCGAGCAAAAGGGCCTGCCTTTGGCAGGTGGGATTACCGCAGGGTACGTAGTGGTAGCTTTCCTATACGGCGTCGCCGGGATAATCAGATTCTTCTACCCGTACTAAAACACTTACCACCCACATCCTCTATTTTAAGCATGTAGATTCGGCTCCGAGTTGGGAGGTCTTTGGACAAAGCGGAAGCGCTAGCGTACCTTGTCAAAACGATTAAGAAGGTTACATCAACATTCACCAACGAACGATTATATTATATATTTTATTGACTTGGTACCTTATCTGACCCCATTGGAAGTTAAGGTGGGTTAATGTTGACCTGCATTGAGGTGTTGATCGACGCCTGGGGTGTCAAGTGTGTTATCTTAGACCTCGATGGAACCTTAGTAGACACGCTGAACTTGCATGTAGAGGCTTTTCTGAGGGTAGCCAAGGAGGTTGGCATTGAGGTATCGAGAGACCATGTCGAGCAGAATATGGGTAGAACGCCCAAAGACATCCTGCGCACGATCGTGCCAGGAATCGAAGGCCCGAGACTGATCCTCTATGCCCAGAGGAAGGAAGACATCTTAATGGGGCTCATCGAAGATGAAGATACCCATCCACTTCCGGGAACGGTGGAACTCTTGGGGAGGCTAAAACAGTCTGGCCTGCCCATGGTCCTCGCCTCTTCCACAACGTTAAGGAACGTCAGGAAGATCCTCCAAGTCGCGGGCTTGGCCTGCTACATCGACCGTATGGTCACTGCCGAGGACATCGTCATGGGGAAGCCCGATCCCGAGATCTTCATCAAGGCCGTCGCGAAGGGAGGGTCGGATCCTGGGCACAGCTTGGTGATCGGTGACTCGGTCCACGATATCGCGGGGGCCATTGGCGCAGGCTGCCTCACCATAGCGGTTGCCTCCGGCAAACACACCCCGGAACAGCTGAGCGGCCTCAAACCGAATTTAACCGTTAGCAGCCTAACGATGTTGCTTTGTTGAACACATATATCAGCCCATTTATTCGAAAAGGTCTATGGTATACAGGATCGGAATTGTCGGATCGGATAACTCACATGCCATAGCCTTTTCGCAGATCGCAAACGACCCAAACAATCCAAACCACATTCCGGGCTTCGAGGCCACCCACCTATTCGGCCTTGACCAAGAAAGGAACAAGGAAGTCGCACAATCAGGGAAGATCAAGAACATAGTCTCAGACCCCCGAGAGATGGTGGGGAAGATCGACATCGCCTTCATAGAATTCAGGCATGGCGGACTGCACTTGGAATACGCAAAGCCGTTCATAGAGAGCGGTACTCCCATCTTCGTCGATAAGCCTCTGGCGGCGAATACTGCGGACGCTAGGAAACTGATCCAACTTGCAAGGGAGAAAAACGTACCTATGACGAGTTTCTCAACCCTCAGGTTCACGAGTATGGTTCAGGAGCTGAAGGAGCTCTTCAAGGCCCACGAGCCCGTCTTCCTGTCCGTGGCTGGACCAGCGGATCCGGGGAGCGAATACGGAGGATTGATCTTCTATGCCATCCACGTGGCTGAGATGTTCAATGAGGTTGCAGGACACGGAATTCGCGAGGTAGTCGCAGTGGCGAAAGGCAGTAACGTGATTTCAACTCTGGTTCATGACAAGTTCCTCGGCAGCATCAGGACATCCCCCCAGATCGACGTATTTACCGTGGAGGGCGAAGTCGGTAAGGCGTATGTCGCGAGGAAACTCGGGGACGAACCGTATTACAGGAATGGAATGGCCAAAATCAAGGAGATGCTCGATGGAAAGCGATGGCCCTTGACCGCGCAGGACATGTTCGAGCCCATAGCCGTCATAAAGGCCGTAGAGGAGAGCATATCGAATGGAAAGCCGGCCAAAGTCGAAACGCTAGCTTAACGCCCAAAAAGCATTCAGATTCGATATAGGCTTGAAGGGGCGTCAGAAGTGGATAAAGAAGACACAGTCAGGAAGGGTTACGATAGGATAGCCAAAGAATACCAAGCGATACGAAAAGTCTTTGATAACAGTAAAGAACTGCATGAATTTGCGAATTTATTGCCAAGGAACGCAAAAGTGTTGGACGTTGGCTGTGGTACTGGAATCCCCGTTTCTACATTCCTGATCGAGGCCGGTTTCGACGTTACGGGCGTTGATTTTTCAGAAGGTATGCTCGCATTCGCGAGGATAAACGTTCCAAGATCCAAACTCTTTAAGAAAAACATGACCGAATTGGACTTCGAAGATGATTCCTTCGATGGTTTAACAGCCATCTATTCCATAATCCACGTACCTAAGGAGAAACATTTACCTTTATTTCAGAATTTTCACAGAATGCTGAAGCCAAATGGCATGATGTTGATCTGCATGGGTCCGGATGAGTGGGAAGAGGTCGGTGAGTATTTAGGTACCGAAATGTTTTGGAGCCATTACGATCCTGAAAAAACTTTACAGCTAGTAAAGGATGCTGGGTTTGGGATCGTATCCGATAAACTTCTTATAAGGGGTAGAGAAAGGCATTATTGGATCCTAGCCAAAAACAAGAAATGATCCTTATCCCATTCGATAGAAGATGTAATCGATCATTAGGCACCTATACTCCGAGTTTCTCCCTGTAAGCGGGGATGTCCAAGAATCCGTGCCCGCTGATATTCATGCAGATGACCTTTTCCTCACCCGTCTTCTCGTTTCTCAAAGCTTCGTCGATCGTCGCCCTCACGGCGTAGCTCGATTCTGGCGCGATCAGCCACCCCTCGCACTGCAGAAACGTCCTTGCCGCTTCAAATATCGCCTTCTCATCGGCCGGGTAAGCTACGGCCTTTACCGTGCCGCTCTGCCGGAGGGCGCTTATGATCGGGGCCGCCGCGTGATATCGCAAGCCGTCGGCCTTGATAGGTCGCATCTCCGTTTTGTGCCCCAGTGTGTACATCTTGAGCAACGGCGTGTGTTCCGCTACGTCCCCGAAGTCATATTCATATCTACCTTTGACAAGATTCGGCGCCGCCTCCGACTGTACGGCCAAGAACTCGCATTCCCGTTTTTTACTCAGTGTCTCTCCGACGAATGGCAGGGCGATGCCGCCAAAGTTCGAGCCCCCTCCCAAGCAACCAACTATCAAGTCGGGTTCGTCGTCGGCAATTTTAAACTGCTCCAAGGCCTCCAATCCGATTATGGATTGGTGAATTAGGACATAGTTTAAGACCGAGCCCAGGCAGTAGACCGTCCCCTCGTGTTTCTCGGCATACTCCAAGCCCTCGGAGACCGCTATCCCCAACGAGCCGTTGTGATTGGCCATCTTTGGACAACAGCGTTCTCCCTATCTCGGTTTCTTTACTGGGAGAAGCGTGCACTACGGCGCCCAAGAGGTTCATGAGGGTCCGCCTATCGACCTTCCAATCGTAGACGGAGCGGACCCAGAAGACCACGCAATCGGCGCCCATCAGTCGAGCGGCATGGGCTAGCGCCGTTCCCCACTGTCCAGCGCCCGTCTCGGTTACTAACGTACGCTTGCCTTCTTTGGCGGCAAAATACGCTTGTGCTATTGCGGTATTGGTCTTGTGCGAACCAGTGGGTGATAGATCTTCTCGCTTGTAATAGATTCGCGTCCTCTTCAATTTTAGGAATTGCTCGAGCCTCAGTGCTCTGTACAAAGGTCGAGGACGCCCAACTTGAACATACAGGTCCAGCACCTCTTCCGGGATCGGTATCCAGCGATCGGTAGAAGATTCCTGCTTAAGGCAATCATGTATCATGGTCCTTTCCAGGAAATCCTTGCGTGAGATCCCATCATCAGGCTCCTTGGGAGGGGGTAAGGGTTCAGGTAGGTCGGCTTGGACGTTATACCATTTTTTCGGAAGTTCGTCAACCGGTAGCGAAATCTGGTTTGCTCGCATGGTTGTAGAACGCGCACGCCATGGAAGAATTAAGATTTCCCAATGATCTCCTATTCTTAGATTTAGCCCAGACCAGTCGAAAGATCGGACAACGCCTTGTGAACCCCCAAGGAAGTCAATTCTTAAAAACGGTGTGAACATCCAGTGCCCGATCCAACGTGGCGGGCTTCTCAGAAAGAGGGGGCACCAAGAATGCCAGACGACGTTTCGTCTTCAAGGGAGCTAAGGGCAAGGAAATCTCCTTTCCTTTAGGCGGCATTGGGTCCGGCTGCATAGGCCTCGCTGGAAACGGACGGCTTCTCGACTGGGAGATATTCAACAGGCCTAACAAGGCGAGCACAAACGGCTTCTCTCACTTCACGGTCAAGGCCGAAGCCGGGGGGAAGGTGCTAGACGCACGAGTCCTGAATGGCGACCTGATGCCCCCGTACGTGGGTGAAGTGGGGAAATCTTATGGTTTCGGTCCTTCGAGGGACCAAATGGCAGGTGCCCCCCACTTCGGGGATGTGGAATTCACAGGCGAGTACCCGATTGCGAGCCTGAGGTTCAATGATGGAAAGTTCCCCGGAGAGGTTACGATGGTGGCTTTCAACCCGTTCATCCCACTCAACGACGCCGACTCCAGCATTCCAGCCGCGTTCTTCGAGATCAGGGTCACCAACGACACGAGGAAGCCGATCGATTACACGGTCTGTCTGTCGGTGCGAAATCCCCTGCTAGCTGGGAGCACCGTAAATGCGTATGGTGCGAACGGAAAGGTTCGGTTCATCAAGCTCGGCTCGAGCAAGTTGAATAGCGAAGACCCGGATTTCGGGGACCTCACGATAGCCACGGACGCGGAGGACGCCAGCTATCAGGAATACTGGTACCGGGGGCAATGGTTCGACAGCCTCGGAGTCTACTGGAGGGAGCTGAGCGCGCCCGGTAGGTTCCAGAACAGGCACTATGCGGAGAGTGCCCCGGGGATCCAAGACGTGTGTACGTTGGCAGCCCACTTCCAAGTGAAACCTGGGGAGACCGGAGGCTCAAGGTTCGTCATCAGCTGGAACTTCCCAAACTGTTACAATTACTGGAAGCCCGAGAAGGGGAGCCAAGAGGGCGCTTGTCCCTCTAAAGAGAAAGGAACCTGGAGGAACTACTATGCGACCCTCTTTGAGGATTCGACGAAGAGCGCAACCTTCAGCTTGGAGAACTGGCAGAGGCTTCACGATGGAACTTTGAGGTTTAAGGATGCGCTGTTCTCCTCGACCCTTCCAACATACGTGCTCGATGCCATCTCGGCCAACATCTCCATCCTGAAGACGCCTACGGTCTTGAGGTTGGAGGACGGCTCCTTTTATGGTTGGGAGGGGTGCAATCCTATGTTCATCCCAATCAACATTTCTCTCAAACCTCGCCTTCACTCACTAACTTCGTAGAAATTAGTCTCTAATTTCCTCTATCAATGACTCGGGGTTAATTTTCTCTCTCACTGCTGTGAGTAGGGGGTAGCGGAGATGAGTCTACACATTTGACGATGCTCTATTTGGGCTTAATATAAATAAAGCTAAATTTAATAGAGCTCCATTAGTAGACAGAGGGCATCTCATTGGTAAAAAAGGCTGTTTTATTTGACCTCTATGGTACTTTAGTCCATACAAATAGGAACGGAGAAGAACTCCTAGAGATTGCACTACAAAGGGATTACGATTTCCTCCAAACTAGGGGTTGCAATGTCGATTTCGATCATTTTAGGCAGATAGATATGAGGGTCTTCACGCATCTCCAGAATAGGAAAAAGGAGATACTCCAGGAAATCGACCTTCGTACAGCGTATAAGGAAATTTTACCTGCAGTTGGGGTGCCAGCATCGGATGAAATAATCAAAGGATCCATTTCGGCGTTTGGAAGCGCCTACGAAGGCGTTTGGGAATTGTGGCCCAATGTTAATCACGTCTTGAAATCTCTAAGGGAGAAAGGCTATGCCTTGGCCATAGTCTCAGATGCTCAAGCCGAATATGCACAAAGAGACCTTAGGCAACTCGGAATCCTAGATTCCTTCGATGCTATCGTCTTCTCATCAGAAGTCGGTTGGGCCAAACCGCACAAGGCGATGTTCCTGGCCGCGCTTGAAAAGCTGGGAGTGGATGCATCAAAGGCTGTGATGGTTGGAGATACTTTTGACGAGGATATTATAGGTGCGAAGAAAATGGGGATCAAGGCAGTCCTCGTCGCTCGAAGAGAGGGACAACGTTCTATCTGTGGTATACAGCCCGATTTATTAATCTCAGATCTCTCTATGCTAATCGAATGCTTAGACGATTTGATTTGACAACTCAGCTATTAAAGTTAGGATTGTGGGGTCTGGGTTAGGAGTTCCTTTTTCGTCTAATCTACTATACCCAGTGACCTCATAGAAGGCTAAGTTAGGAGACTTACATACTAGGCAATATCCTCTAGGTGGCATTTTAGCATACACATTTGTCTATATCTAGTAACAACCCCAGTCATGAACAAATGCCTTGAAAGTTGCTTAGTAGGCCCATATCTGCACTGTTCCCGTTCTCAGGTCACGATAAGGCAGCTTGTATGTATTTGGATATAGGATAAGCGGATGAGTATATCTGGGACACACCCTTGCCTGTTATGGATCCAACATTGATAACTTGTGTAAAGGGAGATCTCTCAAGATACGAATCGGAAGCGCTTTAAATCTCCATTGGTCTATGCAGGTGTGAGACATTGAGAATCAAGAGCATTTCATCAAGGGTTCCCTATACAAGGGAGGAGTTGTTCACCGAGGCCATAAGGGGATTCGAAGGACGTGGATTAAATCAGGTGTCTTTCCCCCTCGGTGGCATCGGTACGGGTACAGTCTCACTATCTGGGAGGGGGGAACTTCGCGATTGGGAGATATTCAACAGACCAAACAAAGGAAAGCAGCTGCCGTATACATTTGCGGCGATCTTCGTTCGATCAGGGTCAAATGTCGCAAAGGTCCTTGAGTCGCGTCCTCCCCCGCCATATACTGGATCACACGGCTTCAGCAGGACAACCGCCCAAGGCTTGCCCAGGCTCGCGAGGGCCAAATTCAGGGGAGAGTATCCGTACGCATTTCTCGAGTTCGGAGATGAAGATCTTCCTGTCAAGGTCTCACTTGAAGCCTTCAATCCCCTCATCCCAATGAACGAAAGGGATTCCGGGCTGCCGGTGGCCATCCTCAGGTATAGGGTCAGAAACTCATCCAAGCAGAAGGTAGATGTGACAATCTGCATGTCACTGTGCAACGCCATCGGATATGATGGGCGGTCTCAGGTCGAGAGGAATTGGGACGGCTTCGGGCATAACGTGAATCAGCTCGTCAAAGAAGACGGCATCAGCGGTTTGAGGATGACCTCCTCGAAATACCCAGAAGGCCATCCGATGGCGGGATCTATGGCACTCGCAACCGATTGGGAGAACATAACCTATGCAGCCGGTTGGAGGGACCACGGATGGTGGGGTGACATTCAGCGATTCTGGGACGATTTCTCATCAGACGGAAGGCTCTCGGACCTCGAAGTCATCGGGCCCACTCCCGATGGCGAAACGGACATCGGGTCCCTTGGCCTGGTGGCCGAGATAGAACCGAATCGAGAAGTGGTCCTGCAATTCGTCATAGCGTGGCATTTCCCGATTCGCCTGAACGAATGGAATCAGGAGGAGCCATTCAAGGACAAGCCAATCAAGAATTGGTATGCTACGCAGTTCGCAGATGCGTGGGATGTCGCCCGCTACGTCCTCCTCAACATGGAGCGCCTCGACGGTGAGACGAGGTTATTCCACGATGCGCTCTTCAAGAGCAGTCTGCCGGGCATAGTGCTAGATGCTGTATCAAGTCAGGTGTCCATTATGAGGACGAACACTTGCTTTAGGGCCGATAACGGCGACTTATACGGGTTTGAAGGTTGCAGCCCATCCATCGGATGCTGTCCCATGAACTGCACACACGTCTGGAACTATGAGCAAGCATTGGCGCACCTCTTTCCAAGTTTGGAGAGGACGATGAGGAAGGTGGATTTTTTGGTGAACACCGAACAAGATGGGAAGATGGCCTTCCGTACACGAATCCCCACATCAAGCCATGTCCCATGGACCTTCCATCCTGCTGCGGATGGGCAGATGGGTTGCATCATGAAGCTCTATCGCGAGTGGCTGTTGAGCGGAGATCGCCGCTTCCTGGAGGAGCTCTGGCCTCATGCAAAGAGGGCACTGGAGTACGCGTGGAAAGCTTGGGACGAGGATCAGGATGGAGTCATGGAGGGCATACAGCACAACACTTACGACATTGAATTTTACGGTCCAAACACCATGATGGGCTCGCTCTATCTGGGAGCGCTTCTGGCAGCACAGAAGATGGCGGAGGCGATTGGCGACGGGGATTCCGCTCAGAAGTACGGTGCATTATACATGAGGGGAGAAGAGAAGATGGATGGCGAGCTCTGGAATGGGGAGTACTATGTACAGAAGTACACGGATGAGAAGGCCGAGTATCAGTATGGGATTGGCTGCCTATCGGACCAGCTCCTCGGGCAATGGTTCGCGATGGTAGTGAATCTAGGGTACGTCCTTCCAAAAGATCATGTCAGAAGGGCACTGAAGTCCATATTTCGCTATAACTGGAGAAGGAATATGTTCGATCACAACAACTGCCAAAGGATCTATGCGATCAACGAAGAGGGCGGTCTCCTAGTGTGCACGTGGCCGAAAGGCGGAAGGCCGGCGTATCCACTCGTCTACTGCGACGAGGTCTGGACTGGCATAGAATATCAGGTCGCAAGCCACATGATATATGAAGGAATGATAGAGGAAGCCCTGACTATAGTAAAGGCGGCACGCGACCGTTATGATGGCGAGAAAAGGAATCCCTGGAACGAAGTCGAGTGCGGCGACCATTATGCAAGGGCGATGTCAAGCTGGGTTCTACTACTCGCCCTAAGCGGCTTCAGGTACTCATCGCCAGAGAAGTCCATTGCGTTCTCACCTCGTATCGCGCCCCAGAACTTCAAGTGCTTCTTCTCAACGGGGAACTGCTGGGGCGTATACTCGCAGAGGATGCGCGGATACGGACAGATCCTCAAAATCGAGGTGCTATACGGGGAGCTTGAGCTGGCCTCGCTCACGGCCACTTGGTCCGTCGGGAAGACCCCGAGAAAATTGTCTTGCGCGGCCAAAAAAGGAAGGGATAGGCTGAATACGAAGATCGAGGCCAAAGGCTTGGCAGTTAGGATCGACCTCGAAAAGCCCACGACAATCAAAAGGGCTGAAGTCCTAACCCTTACTCTTAGTCGGAGATGACATAGCGCGCGCTTCGCTGAGTGACCATTCTTTGCATTGGGATTCTACACAATGATCCGGCCAAATTCATCGATGATGGCATTCGAGTTATCCGAGAACGTGTCGGTGCGGCTAATACCATTGTTTAATCTTACAGAAAGCTGGGATTGAACGTAAGATTGCTTAATGTGAAAGATGAGTTTTTAAAGGCTCTAAAAGGTTTAAGTGATCTGGAGATTTCCAATGTCACTTCACCTATTTACTTTTCACATCTCGCGGGTTTGAAAGTAGGCTCCATGCCAATTGTGGTACCAGACCTGCCCAGTATAGCCATTTACGCTGAGCATGCCGTATATCTCGCCATCTTTCAAGATGTGAACCGTGTAGTATCCGTAGAACGTGTCAGGATCCTCAACCGTTACGCCCAGCAGATGCGTCTTCAAGTAGTCCTCCGCCACCGCCTTTGCTTGGTCCTTTGTCACGGACATGCTTGCTGTAGGTGATGCGCCATAGTCCCACATCATGCCGCCGCCCATCATGCCGTACTTCGTGTTCCACATCATGTTAGGTCCATATTCGGGGAAGATTTGACCAGTGTATGGATCTACCAGCATCTCGAAGGCGCGTATGCCCGTGCTCTTCTCGTAGAATAAGGCGTAGAAGTTGTATTGGAACTCCATGATCTCGTCGAGGGCTATGTCCGGATTACCGAAGGAAGCCAAGTACGATTGCGCTATTCGCACTGCTTGATCGATGGTTTTTCGCTGCCCGCTTGGATTCGCGTTGTAACCTCCCATCATTCCACCCATCGTGCCGCCCATGGGACCCCAGCCACCGTAGCTTTGGAGTTGAATTGTATAGAGCGGAACAAAGGCAGCCAAGCCCAACAGGCCAATTGTTATAAGCGTCACTCCGAATATTCTTCTGTTATCCATTTAGTTCAACCTCTAAGACTCAAGCAGAGGGCAGCCAAGAGGGCAGCTACGGCAAATTCTACAAGCATGTGAAATTATGGCATGTGATACCATTGTAGGAAACCATAAGATAGATATAATTTAATGTTCTTTTATAGCCTCGGTTTGTGCTCCCCATGGGGAAGGTTGTCATCAAAGTCGTCGGTTCGGATTCAACTTGCGGTAAATGCATCAGTGCTTTGTTGATCGCTGCGAGAGTTGCGAAGAGGAAGAATGTCGAGGTTGAGCATATAGACGTCTTTTCGAAAGATGGGCAGAGGCTCAGAGTTCTTGTCGTCCCATCTACGTACATTAATGACAGGCTCGTCTCCGCTGGCGATGTCTTGAGCGAAGGGGAACTCGAGAGGCTAGTGGATGAGGCTTTGCTGGGGGAATCAGCTGGTTAAGAGTGAGAGTAGAGCCTTCCTGGGTTAATCTCTCATTGCTTGAAAGATTAACATACGGGGGAGATCGTAGATCATCTCAACTGCTCTGGCCTTCTTCATGAAGATGTACTTAGTCTTACAAACTTCGATTGAGCATCCCTCCCCACTAAGCATACAGAGCAAAGTCATTTTGCGTCAAGCTCTCCCAGATAAACTCTTGGATGGCCGTTTGATTAACAGTCGTTAACGAAACTCATAATCTGGTAGATGTTTAGAGCGCCCTCCTCTCCCTCTGCTCCATGTATTAATATATTGCCCGTCTTCATGAGGACAACAGATATGTGAGGCGAATACTCGATCGTTATGGCGAAGCTCGTCCTCATCTTGACGACGAGCACAGGGAGCTCAAATATCAGTACGCTGAAGGATGCGAGGTCGATCAGGTATTGGCGCAGTGGCATGCCAACATCTGTGGTTTGGGCGAGATCTTCGATGAGGCGAAGACGAAGAAGGCGCTGAAATCCATCTTCAGGTATAATTTCAAGAGGGGCATGAGGAACTTCTTCAACCCCTGCCGTGTCTTCGGCCTTAACGACGAGTCCGCTTTGGTGATCTGCGAATGGCCCGATGGGAAGTACAAGCCCGTCTTTCCGATCCCCTACTCCGAGGAAGCCATGAATGGGTTCGAGTACGCTGCCGCCTGCCACATGATACAGGAGGGCCTGATCGACGAGGGCCTCGAGATCGTGAAGGCCGTCCGCGACCGTTATGACGGCGAAAAGAGGAACCCGTGGAACGAGTTCGAATGCGGGAGCAACTACGCCCGCTCCATGGCATCGTATGCCCTGTTGCTGGCTTTGAGTGGGTTCGAATTTGATATGGTGAAGGGATACGTTGCCTTCGATCCGGTTCGGGTGGAAAATGGGAGGTTCAAGTCTTTCTGGTGTTTGGGCAAGGGCTGGGGCACCTTCGATATGAAACCGGACCGCGTTGCGATTAAGGTAGTATATGGGAAGCTGAAGATCAGCGCGATGAAATTCCCATTCCTGAAGGGTCGAGGGCTTGAATCGATCTCAATAGGGAAAAGGCGCCTTGAATTCGAAAATGCTAATGGGAAGATATCGTTGCGCAGTCCTGTTCTGATCGGTGAAGGGCAAGAGTTGGTGATAAGGGTCTCTAAACGTTCGCGTGCTCACATAAACTAAAAGCACATGATCACTGCCAAGTCAAAGCATATATGTTTACAACACGCGAACGTTGGCCATGGGTGAAATCCCCGAAGGCCCATTTAAACCGAGTTGGGAGTCACTTGAGCATCATGCAGTTCCGGAATGGTACGTTGACGCCAAGTTCGGAATCTTCATCCATTGGGGCGTTTATTCGGTACCCGCGTTCCAGAACGAATGGTACCCGAGGAATATGTACCTAAAGGACCAACCAGCTTACAAACACCACGTGGAAACATATGGCCCTCAGAAGCAATTCGGTTACCAGGATTTCATTCCGAGGTTCAGGGCGGATAAATGGGATCCGGTTGGATGGGCGGAGCTTTTCCGAAAGTCCGGTGCGAAATACGTGGTGCTGGTCGCGGAACACCACGATGGCTTCGCGATGTACGATTGCAGCTACGGCGAGTGGAACGCGGCCAAGATGGGGGCAAAACGAGACATCGCACATGATTTAGCAGCACCCGTCCGTGAAAGGGGTATGGCCTTCGGGGTCTCTTACCACCGAGCCGAGCACTGGTGGTTCTTCGAGGGGGGCATGCAATTCGATTCCGACGTGAGGGATCCCCGCTACCTCTCATTATACGGTCCCGCGAAGCCGAGTAACACGCAGCCGGACGAGGAGTTCCTGGGAGACTGGCTAAGGCGGGCGTGCGAATTGGTTGACAAATACCACCCCCAAATATTCTGGTTCGATTGGTGGATTGAACAGCCGGCGTTTGAGCCCTACCTGCGCAAGTTCGCCACCTACTACTACAATCGCGGTGTGCAATTAAACCTTGGCGTTGCAATCAACTACAAGCACAAGGCCTTCCCAGAGCGGGCCGCTGTTTTGGATGTCGAGCGCGGGAAACTGGATACCTTGCGATCGACATTTTGGCAGACCGACACATCTATATGCAAGAAGTCATGGGGATACATCGAAGACCACGATTACAAGTCGGCGGGCTCCGTTGTGCACGACTTGATCGACATCGTCAGTAAAAATGGATGCTTGCTCCTTAATGTTGCACCCAGGCCAGATGGCACCATCCCAGAGGAACAGCAGCGCATCCTTTTGGAGATCGGCAGGTGGCTGGAGATCAATGGCGAGGCCATCTATGGCACGAGGCCTTGGAAGGCCTATGGGGAGGGGCCAACCGAGCCCCTTGGCGGCGAATTCAAGGACGCGGAGGCCGAGCCCTTTACCGGCCGGGACATCCGTTTCACCACGAAGGGCGATGTGCTTTACGCCATCGCCCTGGACTGGCCTGGGGAGGAGATGGTCATCCAGTCGCTCAGCACAAATCTAAGGCTCTTCTCGGAACAGATCGACAACATCAAGCTACTGGGATCGGATGATCCGCTGGTGTGGTCACGTGACCAGGGGGGATTGAGGATTAAGATGCCCAAGCGCAAACCATGCGACCATGCCTTCGTATGCAAAATCACCAAGAAGAAATAGTCGATGACGGATGGAAGCTCAAACTAGAGAATATCAATCCCGGTATCCGACCCGATCAATTCCATAAATAATCCACTTTATAATATGCATGCTCGTTTGGCTATGCTATGCGGTTTCAACGGACATTGACGGCATTGAAGATTCTAGGAGAAGATAGCCCTCCAAACGATGGGCTCATACAGCCTAAAAGATGACAACCAAGTATCATCCTTCTCTGTTATGTTGATGATGGCCCTGAGGTTCCTCGAAACCCTCTCGTCGAATCTGCTCGTACCGATATCGTCGGGATCGACCTCGAAGAATAGAGTTAATAGAGCATAGCAGGAATCGCGGTTCGGTTCGCCTCCCCACCACAGGTAGACATCTGAGGGCTCAGTCTTATCCTCTTCCACCAAGAGCTTGCACCACCTCTCTGCTATAAGGCGAGGGTTGAAAGCGTAGGAACTTCTCATCCTCCTCCTCAGGCCCTCCTCGGCTTTACCCCCCAGTCTGAACCCGTTATCTCTGAACCATTCTATGAACTCCTCTAGTGTATTTGAGAAGTGCTTCTCCTCCTCATCACAGGCTTCTTCGAACTGTTCCAGCGTCTTTATCCTCCGCTCCTTAGATGCTGCGAAGAGATAGCCGCCCTCCCAATGCTTGGCATTTAATTGCCCTCCCCTGAAATAGCTCTCCAGGACCTTTTTGAAACCCTGTCCATTAGCCCAAACGACATCTTCGTATTTTTTCTGAAGCTCCTCTGAGATCCTTTCATCTCCTCCTACAGCTTCGCTCAAGGTTTCGTATATATCATTACCAAATTCTGCAACCGTCGCATAAAAATCGGTATGGTATAGCCAGTAGGAGGATATCCAGATCTTTCCATCTTGCTTCCTCTGATGCACATCGAACGTTGTTTCCAGGCATTTTACGGGATGATCCACGTCCGGCCCTACCCTCTTCCCTAAACTATCGGAGACAAAATCCTCCTCTACGGACTTGCCATATGGGTAGTATTTGTAGGGGTTAAGATGAGGGAAATGATAAGCCTCCCAAGCGAAGAGGCCCTTGAGCAACGTTATATCCCTGCTTTTGTCATAGAAGTAGTATTTTTCTGCGTCTGACTTATCTAACGGAATCCATTTCTTGTGATAAGAATCAAACCTTATATCGTTCTCGATATCGATCCAATCTACATCCCAAGCATTTTCATATATCATCTTCCAGCCATACATCGCCTTGTGAACCCTGTTGATCTCCTTGAATAGCTTAATTCTCTCCGGAATGGCCAAGATCCTAGTCAAGCAGGTTCTCCCCCAGTGAACTACTATCGACTGCCATCATGGTATCACTACCACCTTGACGTATGTGCCACCTGAGGCTGTCCTTATCGCTACCTCATAAGGTGAAGGGAGCTTCAGCGGAATGGGGTTATGACCTTTGGGATCCATCTCCACGCTATTTATCTCCAGAGCCACTATCGTCAGCTTCCCCTCCCAGGTATTCCTGAAGCGGATGACTATCTCCGCCTGGCTATCCTTGACCGAAGTATATGTGTAGTCGAAGCTGAGTTGCTCGTAATTCATGAAGAGCCTCATAAAGCGGGGATAGTAGGCCATCAGGGTTATCGCGAGCGCAACTATCACTGATGCCAAGACAAGAGTCGAGATCAATTTATCCATAGTTTAACGCCCCCGGAGCTGAGCGTCAACCTGCTGTTAAAGACCGTCGATTCGTTAATGGCTGTGTGATCGAGGTAGGAGTTCTGGAACTGGCCTATCCACCTGCCCACATCGTCGGTAACGCTAACTGCCTGTCCTTTGGCATCTGAGAAGTAGCCCGATAGAAGACCTAGGCCGCCGATGACCGCGATGCCTGAAAGATCTCTGAGGCTGCGGCTTCCCCTCCGCGCTGCCTCTTGCGCGATATCTTGCAGGGGCATATACTCCGTATCGGAGTTTACGAAGATATGGTAATCTCCCTCCCAGAAGATTATACCGACATCGGCCTCACCTCTGGCGAATTTCCGCATTAATACATTCACTTGATCTTTGTAGTGTTTATTACCCGAGCCTGCGAATTCTATATCAACCTTAAGTTTTGCCCCATCCTTAGTGGTGGCGATGATGTCAGGGCCTGTCTCATGACGAGGCTCTGCACCGTATTTTATCTTTGCTTCTATGACCTTTAGGTCCTGCTTCTCAAGCTCTTCCTTTACGATCGAGTTAGAGAGGTCGTTTGCATAATCTCTCAGGTCCTCCCATTTCTCCTTGCCATATATCCGCTTGAAGTCCTCCGCGGTATTACCTTTCATGGCGTATGCCCCAGTATCCGTGAAATCCTTAGCGCTCTGTATTCCAATCTCCCCTTTGATTGCCTCAAAAGTCGCCTTTGGAATGGGATCTTCTAGTGTTCTGCCGAGATCCACTTTGCCATCCACGAGCTCCACCTCGGGTGCTGGACTATGCTTCATCGAGATTGCTGGTAACTGTATGGGCGTACTCCAGACTTGATCACCATGTTTGTAACGAAGGTATACCCCACCATCTTCGCGGGTCTCAACATCTACTATAGGATCCCCATTCACTGTAGCACCATCTGCGCTGATTGTTACTACTTTTATTCCGCTGCCTATTCCCGTTTCGGTGGTGTATTTTATGGTGACATTATGGCCATGAGTAGATTCTCTGTTAGCTGTGACGGTGCCCTTAACACCAAAAACCTTATCCGTTTCTTGGCCTACCACGAATTCATTGAAGAATCCGATTTTCTCGAGGTAGTCTTTCATGAGAATAGTTGTTAAATCCGTCCCTAATTCTCTTCCATTCGATCTTCTTCCCTCATATGTCTGAAGAGGTTCAATATTTGCACTATCTGTAAGCTGTTCGATTCTCAGTCTTCTGAACCCTTGTCTATCCCAAACAGAGACAGTATTGTCCTCGTACACCCTTATTTTACTCCCTGTGTCCACAAGTTTGAGCTCAAGGTAGCTCTTGCCCAAAGAATCAGGATTACCTTTCTTCAGAATGCCTTTTTCAATATCGACCTTCAGCCCATGAATCACTGTCTCTCCCGTGCCGATCTGATCCAGCTTCCGATAGTCCATTATCTCCTTGATGAATGACCTCGTCCAGCTCTCGGACGATATCTTCTTGGCGACGCTAGCATCTTCGAATATCAGTGCCCAATCGAAGGGTACTTTTGGCGCTATCGCCTTGGTTCCAAGGCTTATTGGCTTAGCATGAATACACGGTATCCCATAGGTATCGATGGGCTTGCCTAGCCCAAATCTTTTCTTGTACTGATTCTCCCTCGTGCCCGCCCCCATCTACCTGAACCTCCCCATGATCTGCAGGAGGTCGTGGAGGGCAAGGGACCTGATGTCGTCCTTCAGCTGATCTGCCGTCCTACCCTTGCAGGCAGTGCAGTGGCATTCCTCGGAACCGATGTTGGCGTCAGTAACGAGGAACGAAGTGTTTCCCTTGTAGTAGAGGCCTTTCCTAGCGCCGATGAACCACGACAGCCCGGAGTAGACGAACTCGCCCCTCCTTCTCGAGGGATAGGAAAGGCCATAGAGCAATAACTGCGCCTCCCTCTTCCCCTTTTGGAGGGCGCTCATAATGGCCGAGATCACACCGTCCAGGAGGTCCAACTCGGCGAGTTCCCGAGATGGGAGGTCGAACGACTCACAACCCAGCTCGATCGCCCTTTCAGTCGACCAGGCAATCTGCTTCCATATGACCCCCTTGATGAGCCCCACCACGGGTATGTCCAGTTCCGAGAAGGCGCTCGAGAACGCAGCCTGCTTCAGCGTCTGCTCCCAGGACAGGCAGAGCGGGTCATCCAGATACGTATAGGAATCGGGCGTCATCGTTGCATCAGGCCTGATGTCGCTGATCATCCTGATGTAGTCATTGGGCTTGAGCTCATCGAGGAGCTCGTCCTCCATCACCGTCGACAGCAGGACCTTGCCATCGAAGCCCAAGAAGTCGTGAAGCCCATGGGAGGACACCCTCTGCATCAAAGCCTTGTCCTTGACGAGCTCAGCCAATCTGACGACGATCCAGGGGAGAGGGAGATCTTTCCAGAACCATGAACTATCATCTGTCAGACGAACTACTGGGATGAATCTTGGAAACCTGACCTTAATCCGTACTTTGAGTTTGGATATGGTTTGGGCTATGTCATCTGGGATTGAACCAAGTGAATGACAATATTCTTGTAATCTACAGAATCCCGTAGGGTGCGTGATGCCGCTATAGGCTATGCCGCGTTTGCACTTGGCTACCAAGCAGACACGGGTGATACAGCCTAGGCAGTAGATGCGAAAGAGCCCGCAATTAAGGCAGTCCTTGCCACAGTCGCCCTGTGTCTTCAAGTTGATAATTGGCACTATGCCAACATGAGTACAGCAAGATATAATCTACTACATAAATCGGGCAACAGGATATAAAAGGATAGACGAGACAGGCAGCCTCTGAGTATGTCATGGCTATCATATTAATAGTGGTCTATCTGACTAAGAATCTGACAGATGAGGCTTAGTAGATGAAAAATGAAGGTTTTAGGGTATTTAAACGCGGTTCCGTCCTAGGCGGGGGGAGTTTTGTCTTCGGGCGACATAAAGCGCTATCGTTAACTCCAAGTGCATCATAGATAACTAATTCATCATTAGTCATGTTTGTTCCTTGTCCCTGTTTTTCCCCTCCCTCACTGTAGCATCTTTCCCACCCTCAGGAAGCGCATTCACCAGTGAAATCGAAGCCTTAAGTTCGATAATTCTTTGGTCCTGTTCAAGTGCAGTCCACAACCATGTCCGTCCAGTCTCGGATTGAGGGTCATAATGCCATCGCGGAAGCCCTGCGACCATGCCTTCGCATTGAAGATGACGAGAAAGCCCTCTTCCTGAAGGGATCTCTGGAAATTCAGCCTTTATTCCCTTGTAGGTTATCGATATGTACGGGCTCGATGGGCTCGGCCAACCTGAAGCCAAAGATCCTAGAGTAGAAGTACAGCTCGGCATCAAGGGCGCGCTTTATGTTCTCAGCACGGCGGAAGCCGTGTTGTTCTCCATCGAACGGCACGTAAGCAACTGGCAAGCCCTTTGCGCGCAACGCGCCGACCATCGACTCAGCTTGGTTGGGCGGCACTACCTTGTCCTCCAGTCCCTGGAAAAGTATCACGGGACATGAAAGGCGTGATGTGAAGTGGATCGGTGAACGTTCCTCGTATAATGTGCGCTGCTCAGGATAAGGGCCGATCAGTCGATCCAGGTAATGTGACTCGAACTTGTGAGTGTCTTTCGCCAAAGCTTCGAGATCGCTGACCCCATAGTAGCTCGCTCCGGCCTTGAAGGTGTCGCGGAATGTGAGCGCGCACAGCGTCGTATAGCCACCAGCACTTCCACCGCGGATTGCGAGCCGATTGCCGTCGGCCTCGCCGTGCTCGACTAGGTAGCGAGTGCCATTAACGCAGTCGTCAACGTCCACGATGCCCCATTGGCCATTGAGCCGCTGTCGATAAGCTCGGCCGTAACCAGTACTTCCCCCGTAGTTCACGTCAAGCAACGCGAAGCCGCGGCTGGTCCAATATTGGACTCCTAATGAGAGCTCCGTCGAACTCGCTCCCGTCGGACCTCCATGGCTCTTGACGAGCAGAGGCGGCTTCTCCCCAGTCGGGGCAACGTAGTCGCGATTTTTTGGCGAATAGAAGAGGGCGTGCGCTGTCAAACCGTGCTCGGTGAGGAATTCGACCATCTTCGGCACCGAAATGTACCTGGCATCGATCGCTGCCTCGCTTGAGCGACGAAGCACCTCGAACCTCCGTTCCGCGAGATCGAGTTGGACGATTGAGATCGGTTCATGTGGCGATCCGCCCGCGAATACCGCATATCCAGATGCTGCCCTCAGTCCCCATAACTCGGTGTAAGGGCTCTCAATCGTTACGAGCTTGCCCGTCGCCGTGTGAAGGCTTGCAAGGTGCCACACACCCTCTGCCGAGTATGTGCAGATAATGCGGTCCGTGGACTCGAACGCATACGTGGACATCCCGAAGATCCACTGCGGCACACCGAACTCGGCTTCCATCTCGCAAAGCGGTTCGACGCGTCCCTCGCGTAAACGATAGATGTTCCACCAGCCAGTCCTGTCGGAGACGAAGTGCAGGACGCCGTCGGGTGACCACTCTGGCTGGAAGATGGACTCTCCAACGCCACCCGAAATCAACTCCACTCGGCCCAGTGAACCTCCCTCACATAACTCACCGACCCACAGTTCGGTCCCATCCCACGGCATGTTCGGATGGTTCCAAGTAAGCCATGCGACGTGAGAACCATCAGGACTAAGGCGAGGTGACGAGTAAAAGTCATTACCGGAGGCCAAGACGTCATCAACATCACCACCCTCAAGCCTGAGGCTCACCAAAGCGTTAATCGCCTCTCGCCCGGCAACCGAGTGATCTTCACGCACGCACACCATACGACCGCGACGGGAGTCGATTACGCCGTCAGCATACCGTAAATCCCCCTCGGGCGTAATCGGTCGAGGTTGGGTGCCTTTCAGACGGTAAAGGCGCTGATCGGCGAAGTTCGAGAAGTAGATCTCGCCGCCATTTACTGTGAAGTCACCTCCACCGTACTCGTGGACTCGAGTGCGGGCGTTAAACGGTAGTGGCAATATGTCGGCAGTTTGCCCACCCAATGTGTGTCGCACAATGACGTTTCGCCCAGCCTCCTGCGGTCGCGCCTCAATCCAATAGACGCCCTCACCATCGAGTGCGATCTGCCCAAGGCCGATAGTTGCCGAGGCAATCAGGTCTGAAGTGATCGGAGATCTCCAAGAACCATAAGGCGTTACGTGGGTCCCAGCCATGTCGTTGCCGTTCGACCTGCGTTAATTAACTTTCTTGCCAATCGGATGATTGGTAGATGTATAATGCCAACGATAAGTTGACCGAACTCCGATCAGCGGCATTAGGCAACCGAGAAATTACAATTTAAATAAGCATAGGAGCACTATGTAGAGCGACATGGACATACCTAGGCGAGAGCACCCAAGGCCCGACTTCATGCGTAAGGATTGGCAAAATCTGAATGGGATGTGGCAATTTGAGATCGATCACCCCGATACGCCAATTGAAAGAGGGCCCAAGCCCAGTGGGTTTTTTTCTAGGAACATCGTCGTGCCCTTTCCCCCGGAGAGCAAGCTTTCAGGAATCCACCAGAGGGACTTCATAAATTCGATCTGGTACAAAAGGACGTTCGAACCTCCAAAAAGGTGGACCGGGAAGGTGATGCTCCTCCATTTCGGAGCAGTAGACTACGAAGCCAGAGTGTGGGTAAATGGCAAGGATGTGGGACACCATAGGGGAGGCTACACTCCCTTCGTTTGCGACGTTACGGACTCCATCTCCTTCGAAGGATCCAACGATATCGTGGTGAATGCGCTGGATGACAATAGGACACGTCTGCAAGCCAGCGGGAAACAAAGTAGTAAACTAGAGTCCTACGAATGCTTTTACACGAGGGTAACGGGCATATGGCAAACGGTTTGGATCGAGGCAGTCCCAAGGACGTACCTCAGTGGCTTTAGGTTGACGCCGATCGAGGATGGGTCGAGAATTTACATAGAGGCCAAGGTCGGAGGGAAACGAGGACTCGTGGCCCTTAAAGTGACAGCTTCCCTTGATGGTGAGACCGTTGCGTCGTCCAAGACGCAGACGCCCTCTCAGCCCACTTTACTGCGCATCAGCAAGGCCGATCTGAGGAAGTGGTCCCCTGAAGATCCCATCCTTTATGACCTTGAACTAGAGGTTACGGATGGGCACGGAGAGGTCGATGTCGTCCATTCGTATTTCGGCATTCGTAACGTCAGCATCAGGGGAGAAAAGATACTCCTTAATGGCAGAGGGCGATTCCTGAGGCTCGTGCTCGATCAGGGATATTATCCTGACGGGATTTACACAGCCCCATCAGACGATGCCTTGAGAAGGGACATAAAATTATCAAAGGAGATGGGATTCGACGGTGCAAGACTCCACCAAAAGGTGTTCGAGCCCCGATTTTTATACTGGGCAGACAGGCTTGGATATCTAGTAACGGGAGAGTATGCCGATTGGGGCGCCGACCTATCGAACCCGATGGCTCGAGAAGCCCTGTTGGATGAATGGATCGAGGTTATCGAACGAGACATCAACCACCCATCGATCATCGTCTGGACTCCCTTCAACGAGAGGGTATTCAAGAGGCAAGACGAACCCATTACCGATTTCCTCAGGAAAATATATGGGATCACCAAGTCGTTAGATCCAACGAGGCCCGTAATAGATTCAAGTGGCTATGTTCACGTTGATACCGACATCTACGACATTCACGACTACGAGCAGGACGCCACTGTCTTCAGTTCTCACTACGACAAATTCGGCCATACCGGACAAGGCCTTTGGATCAACTTCGCAGAGGAGAGCGCCGCATACGATGGCCAACCTGTGATGGTGAGCGAGTACGGTGGCACGTGGTGGAATCCGGGACAGCCAAGTGGAGGTAAGGCATGGGGTTATGGGGAGAGGCCCGCAACAACAGGGGAGTTTCTGGCGCGATATAGGTCGTTAACGGAGTCCCTATTGTCCAACCCTCGAATCTCGGCGTTCTGCTACACACAACTATACGACATCGAGCAGGAGGTGAACGGATTGTTCGATTACGATCGTAAACCAAAATTCGATGCAAGGGAGATCAGGAAGATCAATCGGCAAATGGCAGGGATTGAAAAACCACGGAGTGACCGAGCCCCTGAAGGGAGACCTCGGGTCCACCGAAAATCCCTATAAGCGATTTCATTGCCCATGAGGCATATGAAGCTTGAGAGGATCCTAGTCCCGAGGTCGTTACAGGAGACACTCTGGCGATTGGAAGAGGCCCGTTTGGGCTTGCGAAAAACGTCCGCTACTGAAGCGAAGGAAGCGCTTCAGTGGGTCCTCAAGAGACAGGGCCTCCCAGGATCCTACCGGCGCTTGTTCGCACCGACTCAGCAGGAAATTTCCAAAGGGATTCGATTGCCGACAGGCGAATCCATAGGGAGTTATGCATCTGCTAGGCACATCATTGGCGAGGAATCCCTCCGGACACTGGCGGTTTGGAAATTCGGGTGGCATTCAACGCCCTTCAAGCAGGCTATGGATGGTTTCAAGGGCATTTTCAGAAGGGTGAGCGAACGAAACGATGGGCTGTTCTGCTGTTTCAGGTGCACTGTAGGTTTCCTCAGGGGCGCGAGCGTGTTACGCCATTCCCGTCTGGCAGGGGTCAGGCCTGACGAAATGGACGACGTCCTGAGGATGAGCCTTCATCGTGTAGAAAAAGAACGGACTGGAGACGGCAAATGGCGCGGTTTCCCATACTACTACATGTTATTGGCCCTTTCGGACTTAGATATGCCTCTTGCAAAGGCGGAGTTGAAGTATGCGAGTGAGATGGCCGAGAGGTTAATCGTAAGGAACAAAGGTGATGACAGGGGGGCCCGTTTCAGAAGGTTGGGATTGGAAGCGGCATTGAACGCCGCCTAGCACTAGTTCCCAATTCGGCATGAAGGGGGAGTTTCTGAGCAAAGGACACTAGGTTCTAGAGGTTTTGGTTTTAATACGGTAGGGAGCCATCTGGCCATACTTCAGAGGACGGAAATATGTAATTGACGTATGGTTAAGAGTTATTTGAGTCAGGGACGGGCGCCAATGCATGCTCAAGAACTGTTGATATGCAATCAGATTGTATTAAGTCAAGTCTTCCTGACATTTCATAGAAAGGGGGAGTTTCTTCGAATAAAATTAACCATAATACCGTTATCTGTTAGCATGTAATAGTGAAGTCATAAAATGTTTGATTTTTTAATCCATATGTTCATCATCATAGTAATCGTTGGATTGGTGTCCTGGATTTTCCCAGAACAAGCCGAGTTCATAAGAAATGACGGGCGGCAGCGCCCACGCAGCCACGCTACTGGAGATAAGTGAGCCCACCTATTTAGGATCCTTGTTTTTTAGCACGCAAATCATACACAAACAATAAATATTTGGCGACTAATTCAACGCACAAGGGGTAGAAACTGCATTATGTCTAGGGAAAGCGTGCCTGAGAGAATGAAATGGTGGGTTGAGTCTCGATTCGGGATGTTCATTCACTGGGGATTGTATGCAATTCCGGGCCGTGGCGAATGGCTGATGCATAACGAGAGGATACCAAAGGGAGAATACGCGCGTCTCAGCGAGAAGTTCCGCCCAAGCAAGTTCGATGCCGACAAATGGGTATCACTGGCAAAGGAGGCTGGCATGCGATACATGGTCCTGACGACCAGGCATCATGACGGCTTCAGTCTGTGGAACAGCCACGTTTCTGACTTCACCTCCATGAAGACGGCAGCAAAGCGAGACTTTGTAGCTGAGTACGTTGACGCTTGCCGTAAGCGTGGGATGCGCATTGGCTTCTATTACTCATTGCTCGACTGGCGTTGGCCTGCCTATTGGGCCGGTCCCGAGAAGGACCCGAAGGGATGGGAAGAGTTTCGCGATTACGTACATGCCCAAGTACGGGAATTGATGACCCAGTACGGTAAGATCGACATCCTGTGGTATGATGGTGCATGGCCTCACAGTCCCGAGGCATGGAAGGCGAATGAACTCAACGCCATGGTCCGAGGCCTGCAACCCGACATCATCATCAATAACCGTTCTAAGATACCGGAGGACCTGGACACCCCCGAACAGCATATCCAAGGCTCCGATCGACCCTGGGAGGCATGCATGACGATAGATGACCTGTGGTGGGGTTACCATCCGGGCGACCCGAATCTGAAGTCACCCATGCAACTTGTACGCAACTTAGTGCAATGCGTCTCGGGCAATGGGAACTTCCTGCTAAACGTAGGTCCAAAGCCCGATGGTACGATTTTCATACCCCATGCCGTCCGATTGCGAGCCATCGGGAGGTGGCTGCGGCGCAATGGGAAATCGATCTACGGAGCTGGTTCCGCACCATTCGGCCAGGCTCATCTCGGGCAGGTTACCGCAAAGGGGAGCACCGTCTACGTGCACGTCATGTTTTGGCCCGGAACCGAGATGTGCGTCGCCGGCATCAAGAACCGAGTCGTTAAGACATACATGTTAGCCACTAGAAAGAAGCTGACCTTCGATCAACAGCGTGACCGCCTATTCGTACGCGGGCTACCACCGAAAGCCCCTGACCCGATAGACACAGTAGTTGCAATAGAGCTTGAAGGCAAACCAGAAACACTGCCAGCATCATTCTGGGAACAGTGAACCGATATATTACCCGATCACGCCTCTAGTTCGTGAACATATAACTTAATTTAGACTATTAATGTACATATTGAGATCATGGACGCTGTTTACATTTGCAAGGATAGTGGCGTTAAGTCGATCACCAAGCTCTTCGATAGGCTTGGGATCAGGCCCAAACGAGTCCATCTCACGCTCGTCAAGCCGAACCTTTGCGGTTACTATCCACCTTCACCTCCTCTGGTTGGCGCAGTACTCCAAGTCTTAGAGGGGATCTCAGACAGGATCGTCGTGGGTGATACCGATAGTGCAATCCATCATGCGGAGGACATGTTCAAGAACAGGGGATATAGCCAGTTCGCAAGCGAAAAGGTGGAGCTCAGAAACCTGCTGATAGATGAAGTGCGCTTGTGCCGTGTGCCTTCTCCACACGCCGTAGCTGAACTACCTATACCTGAAACGGTAATTTCGTGCGATGTGATGATCAACATGCCTGGACTGGGTACACACAGCGGTACAACTTTAACATGTGCATCGAAGAACCTGTTCGGCTTAATATCATCGAGGAGGAAATTTTCGGATTATCATCCACTTGGCATTGACGAGGTCATTGCAGATATATGCAAGATCATCAAGCCAACATTGAATATCGTCGATGCACGTGAAAGGACACTCATCGGCACGGACGTCCTATCCATAGACATCGTTGCCGCAAAGATGTTGGGGTTGGAGCCATCCAGGGTCGAGCACCTCAGGTTGATCGCCCAAGACAGGGGCCTGAAGCTCGATGAGGCAGAAGTACAATTGTTGGAGCAATAGCTAGTCCGTAGTCGTCCGCTTAGCGTATGGCTTTTACAGCGCTCATCTATACTACTGTTGGCTCATAAAGGGCTTTAGTATGGACTCGGCATTACGATGTAGGATATTGTGACGATCATCATCGGTTATCCTTGAGAAGAGAACGCATCCTATCCCATAATGTGGGTCAAACCATGGCAGATCGGTACCGAACAATATCTTACTTGAACCAACCTCCTGGACCATCTTTTCGATCATGCCATTTACCGCATAGGCCGCAGTCAATTCGAGGTAAACATGGGGATGATCCCGTGCAACCTGAATGGATTTCTCCCACTCGCCATATCCCGAGTGCCCCATGAAGAACACAACACGAGGATATCTTTTCGCCAATTCATCGACAAGAGTTGGGGAGTCATAAGGGCTGTGGCCCCACGTGTGCATGAGGACCGGCAATCCATGTTCATCGGCATACTTGAGCGCGGGCTCGTATCGCGGACCAGTTATGGGATACCTGTGATAGTCGGATAGGAATTTGAATCCGACGAACCCATCCCTCTTGGGAAATTGCGCGATCTCCTCCTCTACCTTAAGGGGGAAATTGGGGTTGATGACCCAATAAGCCCTAAACCTGTCCGGATACTTCCTGACGACCTCTGCCATCTTGAGGTTCTCGCTCGTATCCAGGAGGGCCGCATGGGAACTGGAAACGATCATCCTCACGCCACAGCGATCCATGGTGTGTATCATGTCTTCGGGTGAGGGGTTGGGGAAGTATATGCCCTGGTATGGCCCGAGATGCCCGTGCATATCTATGATGCGACAGGATTCACTCCTTCCTTTCGCCATGAATTCTTTTACCAACGGGGAAGGATTCACAGCCTGACCCTCCCGAGTATCCTCTCGAGATTGCCCGAAGCTATCATCTCCCTCTCCCTATCAGCTATGTCCGCATGCATCAAAGTCAAGAGGGGCCCTCCGGGGTTCCAGTCCGGAAACGCAGTCCCGAAAAGCAACCTGTCCGCGCCATACTTCCCGACGAAATCCCTTATGCCGCCGTCCAATTCATATCTCGAGATATCGAGGAATAGATTCTCATATTTTTCGACCAATGGCCTGAAGAGACGATCCTGCCCCCAACTGCCGTGCTCCGTGAAGATGAGTGTCAGATCTGGAACATCTGATAGGATCTTCTCGACCAAGTACCACCCCGCTACGCCACTGGACTCACCTATGTTAAGGAAAAGTGGAATTTTCCTCTCAGTCATAAGATCATAGAGGTCACCGAGTGCCGTCCTTGACATCGAGTACTTGTGTTCAGCGGGAAAGGCCCATAATGCCCTTATCTTTCTCCCCCTCATTAGGTTCAAGATTGCCTCGGCAGTTCCGAGTTCGCCAGTCTGCGTGGGGAGGATGGCAAGTGTCCCATGAAGCCTATCTATCCCTTCTATCTCGTCCAGTAATATAGAGTTGCCCACGACAGGCGAGTCTTCGCGTTGCCTGGCGTGATGGACCATGGCCTGGGCGATGCCGTAATGGTCCATTTCCCTGAGCAGTTCTTGGGCGGTTTCGGCATAGCGGAGGGGCGGCACCATCGGGGTACCGAAGGATGCGTTACAATCGAAGAATTTCATCCCTGACCCAACTCATGGTCCGGTGAGCTCATCGACGTTTTCCTTGATCTTCCTTATGGCCTGGAGCACGAGGTCTACGCTTTCGCGTTCCATGAGGAAATCCTTTCCGAGTGCCACGATCTCGTTCTTGTAGACCCTCTCCGCCACGGGACAGCTTACTTTCTTGTAATCGATTGATCGACCATATAGTGGGCAGCGAATCGGATGGCCGGTCCTGCCGAAGTACATTTCGGCGAAAACTGGATTCTGGTAGAGGGGTTGGTTGTGGGCCGTGCCAGCGTAAATCCCTTCGGCCTCCAGGGCCCGTAGGAATTTGTCCCGCGGAACGCCCTTGAACCCCGAGGAATCATATCTCAGGAGGTAGAAATAGTAGCCCCTTTTCGTCACGCGGGGATCCCTCTTAAGTGCCGATATCCCTCCGATCTTCCCCAGTTCTGAAGCGAAGTACTCCCCGTTGGTGTAACGTGCCTCCGTCTGACGATGCAGCCTCCTGAATTGCGAGAGGAGCAGGGCGGCCTGCATCTCAGTCATCCTCATGTTATAACCCGAGACGTGGTGTTCGTATATGGGTCTGCCCGGCAGTCTGCCGAAGTTCGCGTAAGAAATGCACTTCGCAGCCAAATCATCATCGTTCGTGGAGACGAATCCGCCTTCGCCACAGGTCAGTGGTTTGCCCTGCTGGAAGCTGAACGTCCCTAAATGGCCAATGGATCCCACTTTCTTGCCCCGCCACTCCGAGCCGTGTGCCTCCGCGCAGTCCTCGACGACGAGGAGGTCGCGCTCCTTAGCGATATCCATTATGGCATCCATGTCCGCGGGATATCCGCCATAGTGAACTGGGATTATAGCCCTCGTCTTGTCCGTTATCGCCTTCTTAGCGAGCGAGGCATCCATCTGGTAGGTCTCGGGATCGATGTCGACGAAGATCGGTATCCCGTCCACTTGTATCACGGCTGTGGCCGTGGCTATGAAGGTGACAGCTGGAACTATGACTTCGTCTCCCGCTTCCACTCCGCCCCCCTTCAGTGCTAGGGCGATGGCATTTGTTCCGTTGTCGACGAGGAGCCCGTGTTTGGTCCCGAGGTATTGGGCAAAGGCGGCCTCGAATTGGCCGTTCTTCGTATCAGGTCCGTGTGATGTTGCACACCATCTCCCGCTGGTGAACGCCTCCAGAACGGCGAATTTGTCCGTGTCATCGAAAATCGGCCATTTAATCCGAAGGCCTCCGGGCACTACAGCACTTCCACCCCTTATCGCAAGCTTATAATTCATATATCTTCGAAGATCGAGCCACCTCTTGAAGAGTAAAAGGCTTTTGGTTCACACCAAGGATTTATACCGACACAATCGATTCATTAGCCAGATGGAGAATGGACAAGTCGTTAACCACCATATCGAAAATGATCGATCACTCTTTGCTTCATCCCACCTATACCGATGACGATCTCAGGTCGGGATGTATTCTGGCAAAGGAATACAACGTCGCCTCTGCCTGCATTAAGCCTTATGCTGTGAAGTTGGCCAAGGAAATATTGTCTGGAACGGGCGTGTCCGTGTGCGCCGTAGTGGGCTTTCCCCATGGGAATAGTGCTACGGCGATCAAGGTAGCGGAAACCGAGAGGGCCTGCGAGGAGGGCGCTACTGAAATCGATTTCGTTGTTAACATAGGCAAGGTTCTGAGCGAGGACTGGAAATACGTATCGAACGAGATCAAATCTATAAATGATTCCGCCAAAAGTGGAGGTGCCATCGTCAAGGTGATCTTCGAAAACGACTTTCTGAAAGATGATGGTTACAAGATTAAGCTCTGCCATCTGTGCAACGAGATCAGGGTGGCTTTTGTCAAGACATCCACGGGCTACGGATTTGTTAAACAGACGAACGGGATGTATTCCTACAAAGGCGCTGTAGACGAGGACATAATACTTATGCGCAGGGAGTGCGTCCCCGAGATTCAGGTCAAAGCGGCGGGGGGCATTCGCACTTTGGACGACCTCTTAAGGGCAAGGGCCCTTGGCGCTACGCGCATCGGGGCAACGGCCACTGCAGCGATACTGGAAGAAGCGAAGAGAAGGGGTTACAAGTGATGCGATGAGGTCAATGTGGATCAAACCTTCCTGACCTCGATGAGGAGGAGTCGATGAGAAAACGTCAGCTTCCCCTCCTTACCAATTTGCTCTTGCAGCCTCAAGAGGTATCTCCCGTGCGTTTCGACTGAAAAGCCGGGAACGATCCACGGTATGGCCTTCAGGTAATATACGATCGCTCCCACGTCCTTGAAGGCCATCTTCCCATTCCACTCCCGTGCAATATCTACGGCGAGACCTGCCGATTTTACTCTGCCGAGAAGGAAATCCAGGGTGAAGAAAGGCCATTGGGGAGTGCGACCAAAGGCTTGGCACAAATCGGTCAAATCCCGACCGTCCACTTGCTCGGTCAGGAAGGATCCGCCAGGCATGAGGACCCGCGCAACTTCCGAGATGTTGAAGCAGGTGTGTCGGTCGATCACGAGGTCGAACTCCCCGTCGACGAGAGGGAGCTTCTGTTGGAGCGAGCTCTCCTCGACTTCCACGAGCTCCACGCCAAGGGGCTCAAGCCTTTCGCGGGCCAAGGCTATGTTAGGAGGATAATCCTCGGTCGCGACGATTCGACGCGGAAAAACGTCCTTCATCGCCATCAGTACCTCGCCACCTCCTGTGCCGAGATCCAAGACCGATCTCGACGATGTCATCAGCTTTCGAGCCATATCTTCATAAGACCAGGGGGGCGGGTCCATTACGCACCTATCTGCTATGTGAGAAAAGTCCCAGCCAGAAAAATGCTCACTTTCTTCCAGTTTCCAGCCATGAAACAGTGCATCTTCATCCATCGTGATGGCGATCGACCTGACCTGCCATTGGCGTGATTTAAAAGTAGTGCCAATAGCATGCGTGCTTGGGAATTGGTCCGCATGACCGGGGAAGAACATGAAAAATGGGAGGCTAGTTATTTCGGAGCTGGCCTCTTGCCCCCATTCTCTTTTATATACGATGGCAGGCCTTCTTCACAATTAATCGCAAACTGGATTTTCAGTCTTGAGGAAAGGCGATCTCACGACAAACGATCTGAACGAATCTATACTTACGCGGATCCTCGTTGGAGGGCCTTCTCTGCTATGATAGGTGGGCGAGCGCCTTCAGGTCCGAACGGCCCAAGATCCCGGATATAGGGGACCGCTATTGTCTTGGGGTCTATCGTAGCACGCACCGCGCGGCGGCTGACTTCATGGAGGAGCTCATGCCCAAATATCCTGATGCCAAGTCGAACTTCGAGAGCGCTGCAAAGTTCTTCGTGGCAGAGTCAGAGGCACTAAACGAGTGTGCCAACCTGCTTTTCCCGGATTGGAAGTTGCCTAAGCACCTTGATCGCGAAATCAATGTTCGCGCTGCTGATCTATTGAATCGGGCTCGGGACTGTTATGCAAGTGGCATCGGCGAGATCGGGCGCGCTCTGAAAGTTATGAAGTAACCTTTGGTACGTATGGACTCAATCCGGGTATTCGAACTCGCCCTGTAAACGTATGTCCCTGGATGAACTGCCTATTAGAATCTCGTAAACGCCTTTCTCAGCGATCCAGCGATTTGCACCCTCGTCCCAAAATGAAAGGTCGCTTTTACCCAGTGTAAAGGTTACGGTCTGCTTCTGGCCCTGTTTAAGGTGCACCTTCTTGAAGCCCTTCAATTCCTTCGGGGGGCGTTCGACGCTTGCTTCGACATCATGAACGTAGAGCTGAATGACCTCCGCACCAGCGCGTTCGCCGGTGTTCGTAGTGTCGACCGAGACGGTTAAGGTCTCGTCTCCTAAGGTTACGCCGTTGCCCATCTTCAAATTCCCATAGTCGAACGTTGTGTATGATAGGCCATGTCCGAAGGGAAATAACGGCTCAATGCCTTTATTGTCAAAGTGGCGGTACCCAACGAAGACGCCCTCATCGTAGTAGACCTTCTCGTTTCCCGGGAATGTCCTTTCAGATGCATGCGCAGGTGAATCCGAGAGGCTCCGAGGAAATGTGACCGGCAGCTTCCCCGAGGGGTTCACGTCGCCAAACAGGATGGAAGCGATCGCCCGACCTGCCTCAAGACCGGAGTACCAGGCCTCCAAAACGGCAGGTACTTTCTCGAGCCAACCGATCATTGTCACTGGACTTCCATTGATCAAGACCACGATCGTCTTTGGATTTAACATAACGGTGTCGTTGATCAATGCGATCTGATCTGCTGGCAGTTCGAGGCTTTTTTTATCACTCCCTTCGTAATCCAATCCCTTGAGAATATTGTGTGAAAGTCCTGCGAAGATGATGGCAATGTCCGCTCTAGCCGGATCCTTCACGACCTTCACTTTACCGACGCACCTCTCCTTCAATCCCTCAAGCGGTGTAATCTCGTAGAACGGCCGAACCATTGAGCTGCCTCCCCCAAAGCCAGTTCTCTTCGAAGCATTCGGCCCTAACACGGCGGCACTCTTAATTTTCCCTATATCGAGGGGAAGGATATCACCCTCATTCTTGAGCAGGACAATTCCCTCTTCCGCGATCGTTCGGGCAAGCGCCTGGTGTTCCGGGGTATTTCTACTCCCTTTGGAAAAGGTGGGCATGTCATCGAAAAGGCCCACAAAGAACATCGTCCTCAAGAACCCCTTCACATTGTCATCGAGGGTGTCTTCCGTGAACTTGCCCGTATCGAATGCCTTTCTCAAGGCCTTCTCGCCGTACTTAGTGCCCTTGCCTGGCATCTCAAGGCTCAAACCTCCGTTCACGCAACTCTCGGCGCTTGTCGCCCTCCTCACTGCGAACCAGTCCGACACGACAAAACCCCTAAACCCCCACTCTTCCCTCAACCTTTCGACCAGTAGATTCCTGTTCTCGCACGAGTAGATCCCGTTGACCTTGTTGTAGCTCGCCATCACCGTCCAAACATCAGCCTCCCTCACAGCGCCCTCGAAGGCGGGCATGTAGATTTCGCGAAGCGCCCGTTCCCCAACTTCCGCACTTACCTTTCCTCGGTTTGTTTCCTGATTGTTGCAGGCGAAATGCTTTACGCAAGCTGCAACCCGCTGGCTCTGGACTCCCCTTATCACGGCCACTGCCATCTTCCTGTTCAGATAGGGGTCCTCAGTCTGGTATTCGAATGTCCTACCGCAAAGCGGTGTCCGCATGATATTGACCCCAGGGCCGAGAAGCGTGTTGAATCCGATAGAACGCACTTCCTGCGCCAACGCAACTCCGAAACGTTCCGAGAGATCGGGATTCCACGTGGCAGAACGGCAAATAGCAGTAGGAAAATACGTGCACTTCCTGAGGCGTGAGATGATTGCACCCACACCGTGAGGGCCGTCCACCATTTTTAGGCTCTTGATTCCTAGACGTTCTATGGGTGTTGTCGTCCCCCAACCTTTGCCGGCACATAGCGAGAACTTCTCTTCCAGCGTCAATCGCTTCAAGAGATCGACCACTCTACTCTCGAGGTTCAACTTGCTGTCCATAAATGGGAGTTCGGCCGGATCATCGCGAGCCGATTGATAACTCATACGGATTATCTCCTTCTGCGAGCAATGTTCATCCCAAGTAGACTAGCTCAGAAATTCTGAAACCTCGTCGACGGTCTTCTTCGTAGGGACTTTACCCGGAGACGCAGGCCATCCAATGCTGACAGCGGCCATCAACTTCCACGGCTTACCGAGGTGATCGGCCAGTGCATCGAGGGCGTAATAGATGTCGGCCATCCAAAGGGATCCTAAACCAATGCTGTGCGCCTTAAGCAGCATGTTCTGTATGGCGGCAGCCACGCCGTGAGCCTCGGCCTCCCACCCCTTGTCTCCTGCATTCCAAACCATGATGAGAACAGGGGCCTGCTCCATTATTGCACAGGAATTGAGTGACGACCCCATCCATCGCATCCCTTTCCTGGATGATATGGTTTCCAGCTTGGAACGGAATAAATCGGTAAGGCGCTTCTTGGCCTGGCCCGTTAGCACTGTGAACCTCCACTGCTGACCATTTTTAGCCGATGGCGCCCAAGTGCCGGCCTCGATAATGGCGCGTATAAGCTCCGAAGGCACCGGCTGGGACGTGTAGGCCCGTATACTCCGCCTTCCCCTTATCACCTCGTCCAGTTCCATGGCGTCTATCTCACATTAGTGAGTAAATCAATATACCTCACGCAAGCCTTCTGGGAAGCCCTGGAACCCCTTCCTATGCTTAAGGACATATTCTAGATGATAGCCCAGGGGGATTATCCCTGATGGTATTGTAAGGCAGGACGTAATGGCAGTGAACACATTTTAAAAAATGATGACCCAAAATGTCGTCGTGCATATCATTAGCAATAAGTATGTCCTCGATCATATAATATAATTGGATGAGATTTCATTGCCTCTCAATAAACCGATCGCATTTACTTTCATCGTGGCAGGTTTATTCGTTATAGGAACCGCCATTTATGGAATACAAGCGGAAAAGGGGACAATATCAGGAAAGGTTACTATAGGGCCATTATGCCCGGTTGAACCCTGCCGAAATCCCGATCCTTATATTTACACGTCGAGACAACTCATACTTCAACCTACATTTGGATATCCAACGTACGTAAAATTGAATTCGAATGGGAGTTTTCATGCGACCGTTAATGCCGGAACATACACCGTGATCTTGACAGACTGCACATTCTTAGGGTGTGAAAGGAGTCTTCCAATAACTGTCATCGTAAATCCAAATAGACTGACCACAATCGATATCAACATAGATACGGGCATACGGTGAATCGTTATTGATGATTTTCTATAAATAATCATGGATTTACTTCCAGAACAAAGGCTTTAAGGCTCTTATGAGGGTGACTGATCTAGGTGATGATAATGGAAGGCGATAAAACAAACGAAGAAAAGCATGTCGAAAATGTTCCAGTTTTGAACAAAATATTCGAAGCCTTAGTTTCAGACGCATCGGAACTCGTGCGAGATCTCTATTGGGGTGTAAAGAATTACCTCTTCTTCGGACTTATCTCGACGCTCTTCGGCATACAAGAGCTTGTTTCTAACATAGATTTACTTGAAGCGCGCCTTTACATACCACTATTCATCGCTGGAGCCCTGATTTTCTGCGGTTCAGTTCAAATCCTACACTTCTTCAGGCTAAGGAAGAAGTATTCGAGGTTGTTCAAAGTCCAAGAAGAATTGAAGAGATCCTAGGGAGAAACGGTCATGTCCTTTCCAAGGAGAGACCCGATTAGAATATCCTTGGAGTTGCTCAATTGCATAGATCAGAAAGAAGGCAAGGCAACAAGATGGGATCTAATCAAAATACTAGGAAATGAATCCCAATTCAACAATTGGGTCAAAGGTTTTCTCATAAAAGATAAATTTGTTGAGGAAATAATTGAAACACGTCATTATTTTTATAGGAAAACAGAAAGTGGTGACCTTTTCCACCAATTGTTAAAAAATGGCGAGATAATAGAGGCATTATTAAGAGTAAGTGGAAAAAGGTTGCGAAGCTAGTTGTTCATTCCAATTTCCTATTGGGAATTTCCAACTTTTCAGCAATACCCTCAAATCATTACTTTA
>Ga0315280_10000460_pt1 | contig 76024 bp, 67 predicted proteins | sample YL17G06_40_MG_FD_203697 | JGI IMG/M metagenome (GOLD analysis project Ga0315280, IMG submission 203697) | Sediment microbial communities from Yellowstone Lake, YNP, Wyoming, USA - YL17G06_40 | ecosystem: Environmental > Aquatic > Freshwater > Lake > Sediment | place: USA: Wyoming | collected... | reverse complement strand
TTCAATATCCCCAATACCTGCTCCTCGCTAAACTTGCTCTTCTTCATCCTTACCCCCCCTTTTCTTGACTTCTCCAGCCTACCATACTAACATTTTGACTGGTATCTTTTTCGGGGGAAAGGTCAAAATGATTGACGAGAGTCTAAACAGAATAAAGATATTCTGTGCAAGTGATGATGATAAAAAGAAGACACCCGAACCACCTCCTCGTCCTACACCGCAAACAGAGCATCGAGACATCCCAGTAGTAAGGAAAGATTATATACCGCCTCGTCCACCACCTCCGAGAGATAAAAATAATAAGCCCGCCGATAAGAATAAAAAATAAGATGGAAAAAGCTTAAAGCAGATTCACAAATAGGGGTCAACCCTTGCCATTTGACATTTTTCGGTCGCAGATAAAAGCGGGGACAGCACTTGTCAGCGCGGCCCGAGGCCATAGGCCTCAAAGTAGCCAGCATCCAGTAGCCGGTAGCCAGAGCAAAATTGCAAAGGGAGAGGTGCAGGGCAGTGTCCTGCACCCCTCCCATTAACCACAACGACACGACGAAGAAAGCGATTCTGCACCGCAGAGGCGCAGAGGACGCAGAGAAAATTTTTTTGCTGAGTCACCCCGCGCCACGGGGCGAAAGCGGACAAGTTGCTCGCGATGACGCTCTTGTCTTCGGGGTGCGGGCACTCCTGCCCGCACACAAATGCTTTTCACCGCAAAGCCGCAAAGGACGCAAAGAATACAAAACATTTTTTCTAAACGGAATTCAAGTTTGGTCAAGGGCTATGCCCTTGCACCGCAGAGGCGCAGAGGACGCAGAGAAGAAGAATTGGTCAAGGGCTATGCCCTTGTGCTGAGGCTCGAAGAGCCGAAGTCCCGCGTGTCCGCCCATCCCGCGCGCGGGACTATAGAAGCGCCCCCAATACCCCATTTAACCAGGCGAAGCAGGCTGAAACTTGAAAAATTACCTACCTGCAATTTTTTTCTTGACAAGTTATGGGGGGGGGTATAATTAAGAAAATTTAACCAACTCAAAGCAAAGAAAAGGAGGGGTTAGAAATGAGTTCAATCCAAAAAAGAAACTGGACAGGAATCGCGGCGATATTTATGCTTCTCTTTCTCAATGCCACTATTTTTACCCTGGCAAACTGCGGCGGCGGAGGGGGCGGAGGTGGTGGGGGTGGAGGTAGCTGCGATACCGCCGATTGTGCGAAGGACTGCGATTCTGACGGTATGCTCAATTGCTGGGAGACACAATATGGCTTGGACCCAAGCAGCGATGTAGATGCTTCGATTGATAGCGATGATGATGGTCTGACAAATCTTGGAGAATATCAAAATAACACTGACCCCAATAATGATGACACAGACGCTGACGGCACAAAAGACGGTTCGGACTGTAGTCCCAATAATGCTAATGTTCATCCAGGAGCTAGTGAGATATGTAATGGCTTTGATGAAGATTGTGACGGTTCTATCGATGAAGGCGTTAAAAACACTTACTATAGCGATACAGATGGAGATGGCTATGGAAATCCTTCCACTACAACCCAAGCATGTTCATGCCCCTCGGGCTATGTCTCTAACAATACTGATTGTAATGATAGCAATTCCAGTACTCATCCAGGCGCAGCTGAAACCTGTGGCAATGGCATAGATGAAAATTGCAACGGAAGCGACCTGCCATGCGCCTGCGCTGATAATGATGTAGATGGTTATAATAATAGCTCTTGTGGAGGATCTGATTGTAATGACAGCAACGCCAATGTCCATCCAGGAGCCACTGAGATATGCGGGAATGGAATTGATGAGGACTGCAATGGAAGCGATCTCACTTGCACTTCATCTTGTTACGGGGCGGATACAAATACAATAGCCCTATGGCATTTTGACGAGGGGTCGGGAACCGCGGTCAATGACTCGTCAGGACACAGTTACAATGGAACTGGGACGAATATCAGTTGGACCACCAGCGGCAAATGCGGCAATGCTGTCATAAATTCGAGCGCATCTAAAATAAATATCCCAGACAACGTAGGCTTGACGATCCCAACTCCGTTTTCTCTGGAGATGTGGATCTATCCTAATTCCAGCGGACAGGATATGTCTCTATTTGACAAACAATCTTGGGGAGGCCTTGATATCGGAATAAAATCGGATAACAAAGTTTATATTTATATTGAATCCACAGATGGCATTGGGTCGCGGTATATTACTACTAATCCGGTAATAACGCCTAATGCTTGGCAAAATATTTCGGTCACTTATTCCGGATCCACACTGAAACTATATAAAAATTTCTCGCTTGTTCAATCTTGGACTGAAAGCCGGGTTCTTGGAGATACGACCTACGCTTTGGGGATTGGATACGATGTTTATAGAAATGATTCGAAGTTTGTCGGTTACATCGATGAAGTAAGACTTTCGAATATTGTCAGAGAATATGGGACTGGATCCTGCACTGATAACGATGGTGACGGCTATGGAACAGGAACAGGATGCGCAGGGACTGACTGCAACGATAGTAACGCCAATATTCATCCGGGGGCTACCGAAATCTGCGGCAACGGGATAGATGAGGATTGCAGTGGAGCGGATCTCTCCTGCCCTCCGACCTGCACGGATAATGACCATGATGGCTATGGAACAGGAACAGGATGCGCAGGGACTGACTGCAACGATAGTAACGCCAATATTCATCCAGGCGCTACCGAAATATGTAATGGTTCCGATGACGACTGCGACGGTTCTATTGATGAAGGTGCGAAAAGCACATACTATCGCGATGCAGATGGAGACGGCTATGGAAGTCCTTCCATTACAATCCAAGGATGTTCATGCCCTTCGGGCTACGTCTCTAACAATACTGATTGTAATGATAGCAATTCCAGCATCCATCCAGGTGCGAATGAAACTTGCAATGGCAATGATGATAACTGTAGCGGTTCGCCAGATGAAGGACTACCCGTAGCCTGCTATAACAGCAGCGGCTGCAATGACAGCAATCCATGCACCACTGATACCTGCAATAATGCCGGTTTATGTTCCTCCAGCTGCAGCCGTTCTCCTGCACCGCCTACGACCCAGTGCGGAACTGACACTTCTTGCTCTTATGACAGTTGTTTTCCCGAAGTAAATTCTTGCCAAAGGCTTGCTCATTATACTGACTATCATTGTAATGGAGCGGGAGAATGTAAAGGCTATAAAACCGACTGCGGCAGTCAATACTGCCCTGATAGTTATATTTGCGGTTCGGGAAGTTGCGAATTTGAGGATGATGAGTGGGAGCGCAACAATCGCAACAACAGCCATTCTTCAGCCAAGGATCTGGGGTGGATTGATGATTGTCATAATCACTTAGACTACATTTCTCCTTATTTTTCAGATATGGGAACCGGAACAGAAACAGATTATTTCAAGTATGATATCTTTGACGATTCTTGCAATTTATATCCAATGGTCAAGCTCTCGAATTTTTTGTCGGTCGAGGAGTTAAATCTGGATGTCTATTATGTTTGCCGTAACGGCACTGGTGCAATTGTGCGCTGCGTGTCAGGAACTCCCTTTAACACACCAGAGGGCTATCCCGGATGCCGCATAAGCACTTTGGCAAATGGAACAACTTCCAAGACCGTGGAACTGGACCCTTATTGCACCACTCTGGGCCTGGGAGATGACAGCGGCTGGGTGTACATCAAGATTTATCCAAGTAACACAAATAGTACCTGCGAAGCTTACAGCTTGGGGTTAGGAGATGATTATTAGCCGGGAAAATCAGCAAAGAATTTTTAGTCAAGTCTTTGCAGTGTTGAAGCGCTCACTTCTATAGCTGGTTGTCAAGCATCGATTAGCTCTGCCTCTGGCATTCATGCTTTGCCCTTGCTTTTTGCGCTTTATCTGAGGCGGCGGAGCAGGAGGAGGTTTTGGGGTGCAAGGACGGAGGCCTGACAAAGTAGCCAGGAGCCAGTAGCCGGTAGCCCGGGTGAGAGTGCAAAAGGAGAGGTGCAGGGCAGAGCGGAAGGAGATAGATTTCGGAAAAAGACAGGGAGGGGGTGAAAGCTCTCTCCCTGTTTTTTTGCCAACTTATTTGTCCTTCGCAGCCTTGGCCAAGAAGATCAACCGGCTTGTCCTGCGAAGTCCCGCGTATTCGCGGGACCTAGCAGGATCATCTTACCAACCCCCTCAAAGGTTTTGCTCTCCTCAATTTTCCGCGCTAATATTAGGCGGAACGGGAGCGGGTTGTGAACGGACAAGAGTGTCCGCGCCACGGTGTCTGCGGGCTTGTTTGCCGGGAGGGGATGGGGCTGGGTATAATTAAATAAGTGGAGATTAAGTGCACGCAGTGCGGTGGGGGCGTTGGGATAAGCGAGGAGTCCGGTTTTATCATTTGCCCGTATTGTGATTCCCGTCTTTATGTGGAGTCGGAGCAGACGGTGCGCCATCTTTATCTCAAGCCTGAGGTTCGTCCGGAGCAGCTTAGCGGGATAATCGGCAAGGAGCTTTTCAAGCTGGAGCTTAAAGGGCCGGTGAGCGTGGTGTCGGTTGCTCCGGTTTTTCTGCCCTTCTGGCTGATCCACCTCAAAGATGACACGCTCAAGGTTCCCGCGGCCGAGCTTACGAACGCGGAGCTGCAAAAATTCGCGGTGCCGGTCGGGAAACTTTTGCCCTATGATTCCGGGATTGAAGCCAGGCACAAGGTGGTGATGCCGGAGCTCAGCCTTGACCAGGTTTTAAAAAGGCCGCTGATGGAAAAAGCCAAAGGAATGATTGAGCGCTCGGACCTTATCCACATCCCTTTTTACCGGGTGGCGTATAAGTATGATGACGGGAGCTATCAGGCGATGGTGGATGCGGGCGAGGGGAGACTGTATGCGGAGAAATTTCCCCGCGGCCTTTCGCAGGAAAAAGACCGGTATTTTCTGACCTTGTTCGGAGTGCTGGCCGCTATTTTTCTGGTGGAGGCGGCTCTGATCCCGAAGTTCTGGTTTACGGTGCTGGCTTATGGAATCACTTCCGCGATCGGGTGGTATGTGGTCAGGAAGCTTTTGGACCAAAAGGGTTATTGATGGCCAAGACTTTTCATATCCAATGTCCCAACTGCGGCGGGCTGTTGTCCTCGCGGGGGGAGCGGGTGCTGAGCTGCAAGTATTGCGGGGACCGGAGCCTGGTGATAGTTCCCGACTGGACGCCGAGCTATTATTTGAAGCCCAAATTGGATCTCACCGCCGCGCGGCGGGCCTTAGTCAATCTTTTCAAGGCGCGGGATGTAGAGAGCGGCATGCTCAAGACCGCGAAGTTTGAGGGAGCCGAGCTTTTTTTCGTGCCCCTTTATCATCTCAGGGCGAGAAGGGTAGGGACTTTTCTGCTCAAACCGCAGCCGCCTTCCCCGCGGGCCGCTCAAACTTATCAGACAACGGTGTCAATCAGCAGAGCCGGGCTTGAAGAAACCTGGCGGGTGATAAGAGACACGGAAAGAATGATGGAGGCGAAGCCGGACACGCGGGTAATCTTGAGCGATGTTATCCGGAGCATGCCCGCGGTCAGGCTGGAGGAATGGGGAGTGGACGGGATTGAGCCGGATAAAATAATGCTTGACCACGCTGCGGAGCCCAGGCGCTACAACCGTGAGGAGATGGACCGGGTAGGCACGGTGCTGGAGCCGGTGATCAGCTGCGAGGAGCGGCTGGAGCAGATTTACCGGATGCCGGGGCTGATCCGGGAAACCGATCAGACCGAAATAGTTGACCAGCGGGTTGACCTGTTTTATTACCCGGTCTGGCGCGCCCGATGGCGATACCAGAACAAATCCTTTCAGACGATAGTTGATGCGATCACCGGCAAGTTTCTTTTCGCGCGCGCGCCTGCGAAGCAAAGCGCGCGGGTGTTTTGGCTGCTGGCATGTTCAGCCGCGGTGGGCTTCAGCATCGGCAAGCTTTTGGCGTTTCTCAAGATACTTATTTTTACCGGCCTCGCGGGGATGTGGATTCTCGCTATTTTATCAACCCTGCTTTTGTTTTTCCTCGCATTCGGCTGGAACATGTTCCGCTACAGCACCGAGCTTGTTTACCAGGGAGATTATGTCTCGGTGGAGTGGATCGGCCGTCCGCCCGAGACCATTTTTGAAAAGATGGCGAACAAGATGAGCAAGTTTTTGTGGCAGGCGGCCCGGGCGCGAAGAAGCAACTGGATGAGCGGGGGCTGAGATGGCGGTCCAGGTAATCCCGCTTAAATGTCCGTCCTGCAAGGCTGGCCTGTGCGGGTTTGACAGGGACAGCGTGTTTTTCTGCGCCTATTGCAGGATGGGATGGGAGTTTGGGGCTGAGGGCAATCCCAGGCCGCTGCAAATGGCTTACGCCAAGCCGCTCTTAAGGCCGGACAAGTTCAAGCTGATTTTCTACCTGCCTTTCTACCACCACCGGGTCAGCCTTGTTTCGGGCTCTGAGTATATACCCGAGCACCTGGCAGCGGAGCTGCCCAGGCGGTTTGCGAATGTCTATGTCCCGGGCTACCGGCTTATCCGGGAGAGCTATTTCGGAGAGCTGGGTCTGATCTACACCGAGAGCGGGGTCATTTTGGAGGAAGACCTAAATGTGCCGGAAAAAGAGAGATGCCGGATCGGCGCCGCCATCAGAGCTCCTGCGGAAACCGAGCCTTACCTCAAGTATTACCCGCTGCTGATAATCGATAAGCGCTCGGACATCACCGGCAAAAATTTTGAATTCCAATCCTGGTTCCAGAAAATATGGGCGGTGCCTTTTTACGACCTGGGCGAGCAAATCCAGGAAGGCATTACGGGAAAAACCTTTCCCGCCATTTCTTTGGACAGCATTTCTGAATTCCGGGAGAGCGGGTAGGCTGACCGCGAAATGTCGTTATAAATTGCCATGATGGTCATCGACGCAACAATTGGATAGAATCTCAAACCTCTTTCCTCTCCCGTCCCCCGCGGAACGCGGGGGAGGATAATTTTTTTCAAACCCTGATGAATCGTTGGCGGTATCCAAATAGATTGTTGCTGGCCGGCAAGGGACTGGAGAATGGTGAGGGCAGGCCGGAAAAGCGGGATTTTCGCGCGGGCCTTAGTCGCCGATGATCTGAACGATCACTTTGCGGTTGCGCTCCCGGTTGTCGAAGTCAAGCAGAACTATCTGCTGCCAGGTTCCAAGCAGGAGTTTTCCCTGGGAGAAGGGCACGGTCAGGCTGGGCTTGACCAGAGCTGAGCGGATGTGGGAGAAGCCGTTGCCGTCGTGCCATTTTTTATTGTGCAGGTAATCCGGGTTTTCGGGCACGATTCTGTCAATCACTTTCTTCAGGTCGGAGATAGCGCCCGGCTCATATTCAACCGTGGTGATGCCGGCGGTGGAGCCGGCGATAAAGATGGTTGCGATCCCGCTTTCTACGCCGGAATCGTGAACCGCTTCCTGCACCTTGTCGGTTATATCGATGCAATCACAGAACCCGTTGGTTTTGGCCTGAAAACTCTGGGTCGAAACCGTCATCTCCGTCCACCCCTTGTCAAATTATCGCTCCCGCCATCTTTTAATTATAACCTGTTTTCGCCCAAAATATAAAATGACGCGAGGCTCAGCAAAAATGACAAGCATTGAGCCGGGCCGGCCTCATCCTTTTTTCCAATTGAAGCAATCAGCTTATTATGTTAAGCTAACGACTTGACTTGATATTGTAAGGGGGTTTTTAAATGCCGGAGTTGAGAAAAGACCCGGTAGTGGGGCGGTGGGTCATTATTTCCACGGAGCGCGCCAAGCGGCCGACGGACTTCAAGTCTGAGCCGGAGCCGGCTGAGAATCCAGGCAACTGCCCGTTTTGCGAGGGACATGAGCCAAGCACTCCGCCTGAAATTATGGCATATCGAAATAACGGCACCAGCCCCAATGGTCCGGGCTGGAGAGTGAGGGTTGTTCCCAACAAGTTTCCCGCGCTCAGGATCGAGGGAGAGCTGGAACGCGCGGGCGAGGGAATGTTCGACCGGATGAGCGGCGTGGGCGCGCACGAGGTTATCATCGAGACCCCCAGGCATGTCACCAATCTGACCCAGCTTTCGGTGCGGGAGGTTGAGGAAATTATCTGGGTCTATCATGACCGGAGCATTGACCTGAAGAAAGACCCGCGCTTCCGCTACATTATGATTTTCAAAAACAAGGGGCTGGAGGCCGGAGCCAGCCTTCAACACACGCATTCCCAGCTGATTGCGCTTCCGGTTGTGCCCAAGCGGGTGAGCGAGGAGATGAGCAGCGGCCGGGAATATTTCTCTTTCAAGGAGCGCTGTGTTTTTTGCGACATCGTGCACCAGGAGAGCAGGGAAGGCTTGAGGCTGATCTCGGAGAATCCCAGCTTTGTCGCCATCTCTCCCTATGCGCCAAGAGCGCCCTTTGAAACCTGGATTCTTCCCAAGAACCACAACCCGAATTTTGAGAACGCGCAGAAAACCGAGTATGAAAATCTGGCCCGGATCCTCTGGACCACGCTTAAGAAAATAGAGACCACGCTCGGAGACCCGCCTTACAACTTTATGATTCACACCACGCCCTTCCACCACGAGGCCATCCCTTATTACCACTGGCACATCGAGATTATGCCCAAGCTGGTCAAGTTCGCGGGATTTGAGCTCGGCGCAGGCTTCTACATCAACCCCACCCCGCCGGAACAGGCCGCAGAAGCGCTTAGAGAAACAAAGGTCGATTGATTTTAATTGCAAAAGTTCCACTTTTAGTGCTATAATTTAAATCTGTGGGAGAAAAAGCGCTTCTAAATCGTATCGTTTCTGACCCTAAAATCATGGTTGGCAAGCCGGTGGTCAAAGGAACTCGTATTTCTGTAGATTTTCTTCTCTCTCTTTTCGGTCAGGGATGGACTGAGAAAGAGGTCCTGGAAAATTATCCCCGGTTGACCAAAGCAGATTTGAACGCTGTATTCAGATACGCGGCGCTGATTTTAGGTGAAGAGCAAGTTCTTCCCTTTTCTCAAAAAGCCCGGACTAAATGAAAATAGTCCCGAATTGTCCTGAAAAAATCAAATTGGGGCTCCTGCTTCATGATAAAGAAGATATAGCGCCGCGGGTCTTAGAAATATTGAGAAGGAATGAATTAGATGTTGAATACATAGCTGATGAACGCCTGAGTGCTGAGGGCCGGGAAGTTTTTGAACTTGCGGCAAAGGAACGCAGGGTCATAGTTACATTTGATAGAGGTTTTGGATATTTAGTATTCAAAAAGAATTTGCAAAATGTTCCAGGAGTGATTCTGTTGCGGTTCGACGCAAAATCTCCAGAGGAGGTTGAAATAAAATTAGAGAGTTTGCTGACTAAATACAGAGACAAACTATTGGGATCTTTCACGGTTGTTAAAGATAATAGTGTGAGGATAAGGCCTTTACGAAGTATCTTGTGAATTTGATCTCATTTCCTGAATTCAGCAGGGACACCGCGAGATTTCAAACATTTACGCGGGTAAAAAATCTTACTTCTTTTTTGCTCTTACCAGAATGGCTGCCTGAGAAAAATTAAAATCGGGGAGCGTCCCCTATTTTGCCCAGAAGAGTCCGATCATTTGATAGAGGAGCCGGGCTGCGGTGAATTCGGAGGCAAGCTGGCCGGGTATGGGAGCCAGCTCAACCAGATCAAAACCGACCACTTCCTTGCCGGATTTCGCGATAGTGCGGAGGAATTTGAGCAGGCCGGAATAACTCATCCCTCCGGGCTCGGGCGTGCCCACCCCGGGCATAACCGATGGGTCCAGGACATCCAGGTCAAGCGTGATATAAATTTTTTCGCCCAGCTCGCGGGCAATCATCTCTTCCCATCCGGAAACCTGGGCCAGCCTGTGCATAAAATAGATGTTAAGTTTTTTTTCCTTGAAGAAGGCGCGCTCCGGGGAGGAGATGTTGCGGATGCCGGCCGAAATGAATTTCACCCCCAGATCATAAACCCGTCTCATCACGCAGGCGTGCGAAAAAGCGTCTCCCAGATACTGGTCGCGCAAGTCCGCGTGCGCATCAAGGTGAAGAACCACGATATCCTTGTGAAATTCCTGGGCCGCTCTCACCGCGCCGATTGTGAGCGAATGCTCGCCGCCAAGCATCACCGGCCGTCTGCCCTGTTCAAAAATCTTTTTGACCGTAGCCTCAACCGCTTTCGCGGCCTGCTCCGGCTTCAAGTTTTCGAGCTTGAGCGCGGGCAGAGAAGAAATCCCGGCCTCCGCGGGCACCGATCCCAGTTCCGGCTCGAAAAGCTCAACCTGCTTGCTCGCCTCGAAAATCGCGAATGGGCCGGCAGAGGCGCCTTTGCCGTAACTCACGCTCGCTTCGAACGGGGCCGGGATGATTATGACCCGCGCTCGCTCCGGGTCGGAGAGTTCTTTGGGCAGATCAAAAAATGTTCCTTGCCAGCCGGGTTCTGTGCTCATAGGTCAAGCAGGCCATCGAGATCGGTCATTTGTTTCTTGAGCCTGGAAACGGCTCCCGGAATTTTGTCAAACAGCCTTTTGTGCTTCCGTTTAGCCGTTGTTTCCAGAATATATCCGAACAGGATCGGAACCGCGATGGTGGCATCGGAATAAATGACCACGCTGGTCACCAGCCGGTCCGGCTTGATCTTGCCCCAGCTCACCGCCTCTTCCGGGGTCGCGCCGCTCAAGCCTCCCCAGTGGGGGGAATCCACCGCGATCTGGATATCATAGTCGTGCCCCTTGCGGTCGATGTTGCACCAAGTTCGAAGCATGGGCTGGGTCTGCAGATAAAAATTCTTGGGCGAGCCTCCGCCCACAATCACAACTCCGTTTTTGGCCAGGTAGTTGACAATAGCAGTGGTCTCGATCACATCCTTGAGCGGGTCCAGGATGATTTGATCATCGCGCAGCCTGGTGTAGGCAAGGTTTAGCCCGATCTCGCTGTCGCCCGGGGAACTGGTGTAGATGGGAACTCCGTATTGGGCCGCGGCCGCGACCATGCTTTTTCCGGGGTCCGCGCCGTCTTTGAGCAAAGCCTGACCCAGAATATGGTGTATCTCCGCGGTGCTCAATTTTTTATTTTTCACCGGCTTGAGCGCGTTCAGCAGCCAGATATCCGTGCGCAAAATGACTTCCTCGGTGAGGAAAATGTCGTAGATGCGGTCGATGTTTTTTTCTTTCAGCTCCGCGTCGTTCACCCGGAAATCGCCCTGGTGAACCGGCAGCTCCAGCGCGTAGTGGAGGTCGTGGAAGACATTGGCGCCGGTTGCGATGATCCAATCGATTGCGCCGTGCTCGATCATTTGCGCGACTATTCCGCCCATGCCGGTCGGGGTCATAGCTCCGGCGAGGGTGAGCGCGATTCCCGCGTTCTCGTTGATCATCCGCTGATAAATTTTGCAGCCGGTGGCCAGCCTTCCGGCCTGAAAGCAACCGGAGCTGGAATAAAGTTCGACCAGCCCCTTGATTCCGCGGCCGGGACGCACGGCCATAGGCGGTATCCTTTTGGTGTGAATCTTTTCGCTTTTCCAGATTTGGGGTATCTTGATTTTCAGATAATTTTTATTGCGCAACGCCATCAACCACCTCAATTAAAACAGGTATCGTTCTTGCTCCGGCTTCTGCTCCTCCTCGTCCTCGGCGATGAAAACCGCAGCCGCAATCACCGTGGTCCATTTGCCGTTCTTGTCCCCTCTCGCGGTCTGAGTGGTGTTCTGGCTGGACACGATCCTTCCGCTCATCCGGTACATTTTCTGGCGCTCGTTCCATGCGGTGTTGGGATCAAAGGTTATGCCCAGGGTGCTGGCAAGCATGCTCGCGGCCAGGTCCTCCGCGTATTCTCCCGCAATCATTTTCACCTGGCCGAACGAGGTGTGCTCCGAGATGTAGCCGTAGCTGTTTCCGTCAGCCGGGATCGCGACCCCGATCGCGGCCGCGACCAGCCGGTTGGGCTCGTCGGTCGCGTTGCGCGCCATCACGCAGTAGGTGATCTGACCCGGCTTCAACAGGTTTTTCCCTTCCTCCTTGGAAATGAGATGGCAGCCGGGCGGAAAAATGCTCGAGACATTGACCAGGTTGCACTTGGCGATCCCGGCCGCGCGCAGGGCCAGCTCAAAACTTTGCAGCTTGTCCTTGTGAACCCCCACGCCTTTGGTGAAAAAAATTTTTTTCGGAACCATCCGCTTATCCACCTCCTGAAACTGACTTAAATCGCCGTCATCAAAATTATCCTTTTTTCAAAGCGAAATGAAATCTTCAATTTGGTTTGTATACATATCACCTATTTTTGAAGTTGTCAAATTGGGGTGAGAGTTTTTGGGCGGGGGAAAAATTTTTGGCGCTTAATTTTCGGAGCCGAATCGTTGCTGGTATCGCTTTTGCGCGGAATCGAGCCGGGCCCGGATGATTTTATCAGAGGGATGGCGCGCCTGAAGCTCCTGGTAAATTTTAATCGCGTCCTTGAGGTATCCGTCATCCTCGTAAGATCGAGCCATGCTCAGCCAGGCCTTGTAAGCCATTTGGCCCTGGGGATATTTTTTCAGGTAGTCGGTGAAATTAGCGCGCGCCTTCTCATTGTCTTTCTGGAGATAGTAGCTCTCGCCGATCCAGAAAATGCAGTCCGGGGTGTATGGGCTTGAAGGATATTTGCTGATCAAGTTCTCCGCCTGAACCCGCAGCGCGTTGTACTCGCCCACCTCAAACAGGCAGGTGACAAGATGGTAGCTGACCTCCGCGGCGCGGGGGTGGTCGGGGAAGAGATTCAGGAACCGGTAGTACTCGACCAGCGCTTTGGCGTATTGGCGTTCGCGGCGGAAGATTTCCGCGACCAGGATCTGGTCTTCGGGAGCGTGGCTGGACCCGGGGTAATCCTTGACCAGTCGCAAAAACGCGTCCCGCGCGCGGTCCTGCTGGTCGAGCTCGACATAATAGGTGGTGCCGATTCGGTGCAGGGCCTGGTCCGCGAACTTGCTCTTGGGCCAGTTGTTGAGCACGGTCTCCCAGCTCCGGATCGCCTCGAGATAAGAGCCCTGGGAGTGAAGGTTTTGTCCGCGTTCAAACTGTCTCCCCGCGCGCTGGTTCTGGCAGCCCAAGACCAGGAACACAACCGCCGCGAGCGCCAGGAAAAAAACGCGTGCGGGTTTATTTTTCAGGTTCCGACTCGGCTTCTTGTTCTTCTTCATCCTCGGCCAGCCGGCAGATACCTACGACTTTCTCGCCTTTGTCAAGGCCGATCAGTTTCACTCCCTGGGTGACGCGGCCTATGACCGAAATATCTTTGACCCTGGTCCTGATGATTTTGCCGCCGTCGGTGATCATCATAATCTGGTCCTGCTCGCCCACCTGCAGCACGCCCACGATGGGACCGGTTTTTTCCGTGAGCTTCATCGCCAGCATTCCCTGTCCGCCCCGGTTGTGGAGGGTGTATTCCTCAACCGGGGTGCGCTTGCCGTAGCCGTTCTCGGTTGCGGCCAGAATGTTGGTGCCCGCGCCCACCACCTCCATCGCGATCAACTCGTCTTTCTTGTCCATCCTGATGCCGATGACCCCGCGGGTGTCCCTGCCCATGGGCCGGACCTGGTCTTCCTTGAATCGGACCGCCTTGCCCCTTTTGGTCACCAGCAAAAGCTCTTTCTTTCCGTCGGTGAGCTTGGCCGAGATCACCCGGTCGCGCTCGTCAAGCGCGCACGCGATCAGGCCGCTGGCGCGGATGTTTTGATAAGCCGTGAGCTCGGTTTTTTTGACCTGCCCCCGCGCGGTGGCAATGACAATATATTTCCCCTGCTCAAATTCCTTGATGCTGAGCACGGCCTGGGTGGTCTCATCCTTTTCCAGGTTGAGCATATTGACAATCGCTTTGCCCTTGGCCGCTCTTCCCGCCTGGGGAATTTCATAAACCTTGAGCGAGAACACTTTGCCCTTGTTGGTGAAGAAAAGCACCCGCTCGTGAGTGTTGGCGGTGAACATATCTTCAACAAAATCTTCCTCCCGGGTGGTCATGCCCATTTTGCCTTTGCCGCCCCGGCGCTGCGCCCGGTAGAGGGTGAGCGGGTTGCGCTTGATGTATCCCATATGGGAGATGGTCACCACCATCTCCTCTTCCGCAATCAAATCCTCCAGCTTTATCTCCTCGGTCTGGTCAATGATCTCCGTTCTCCGCTCATCCCCGTATTTGTCCTTGATCTCGATCAGCTCCTTTTTTATCACGCTCCGTATCTTTTCCTCATCCCCCAAAAGCTCCTTCAGGTGTTTGATCTCAGCCTGCAATTCTTTCAGCTCGTCCAGGATTTTCTGGCGCTCGAGTCCGGTCAGCCGCTGCAGTTTCATATCGAGGATGGCCTGGGCCTGAAGCTCGGTGAACTCGAACTTTTTGATCAGCCCCGCCTTGGCTTCTTCCGGGGTCTTGGATTTGCGGATCAGGCTGATCACCTCGTCAAGATGATCGAGCGCTTTTTTCAAGCCTTCCAGGATGTGCTCTCGGGCCTCGGCCTGCTTCAAGTCATACAGGCTCCTGCGCACGATGACCTCGCGGCGGTGGCGGAGGAAATTTTCCAGGAGTTGTTTCAGGTTGAGCAGCTCGGGCCTTCCGTTAACGATCACCAGATTGATTATTCCGAAGGTGTCCTGGAGCGGAGTGTGCTTGTAGAGCTGGTTGCGGACCACCGCCGGCTCCGCATCCTTTTTAAGCTCGAGCACAACCCGCATTCCTTCCCGGTCCGATTCGTCCCGGATGTCGGTGATCCCCTCGATTTTCTTGTCGCGCACAAGCTCGGCGATGCGCTCGATCAGCCTGGTCTTGTTGAGCTGGTATGGAATCTCGGTGATCACAAGATTGGTGTGGCCGGTGCGGGGATGGGTCTCGATCAGCACCTTGCCCCGCATTTGCACCAGGCCCTTGCCTTTCTCGTAAGCTTCGAGCACGCCTTCCCTGCCGTGGATGATGCCCCCGGTGGGGAAGTCGGGTCCGGGGATGAATTTCATCAGTTTCTTGACCGTTATTTCGGGGTCATCGAGCAGCGCGGCCAGTCCGTTGATCAGCTCGGTCAGGTTGTGAGGCGGGATGTTGGTTGCCATTCCCACTGCGATTCCGTTGGCGCCGTTCATCAGCAGATTGGGGATTCTGGTTGGCAGCACCGTCGGCTCCACCGTGGTCTCGTCAAAATTAGGCGCGAAGTCAACCGTATCCTTCTCGATGTCCGCCAGCATCTCTTCCGCCAGCTTTGACAGCCTGGCCTCGGTGTATCGGTAAGCCGCGGGGGGGTCGCCGTCAATGGAGCCGAAGTTTCCCTGGCCGTCAATCAGCGGGTAGCGCATATTGAAATTCTGGGCCATCCGGACCAGCGCGTCATAAACCGCGGCGTCTCCGTGCGGGTGATATTTCTTGAGCACCTCGCCGACCACGCCTGCGCACTTGGAATATTTCTTGTTGCTCAAAAGGCCCTCTTTGTACATGGCGTAGAGGATTCGGCGGTGCACGGGCTTGAGGCCGTCCCGCACCTCGGGCAAAGCCCGGCCGATGATTACGCTCATCGCGTAATCCAGGTAACTTCGTTCCAGTTCTTCTTCTATGCTGACTTCTACGTTAAGTCCGCTTTCACTCATTTCGGTTCAGCTCCCTTTTGATCATTGGATTTTTCGGGTCCCGGCTTGGCCGCGCTCGTCCCGCCGGGCTGCTCTTTGGGTTCTTCAGGTTCCGGCTTTTCCAGGCTCGGCTCGGCCGCGGCTGTGCCGCCGGCCGCGGGCGCTTCGCCTGCAGCCGGAGCCGTGATCACTTCCACTCCCTCGGGCGGCTTGAACTGAAAAATCCCGGGATCGATTTTCGGGTTCACCTTGATGCCGGAAAAAATCAGGGAATTCTGGTTGCCCATGCTATCCTTCAAATCTGCCCGCCGGACCAGAAAAGTTTTCGCGTCAAACAAGAGCGAGAGCGTGCCGATCATAATTTTGTCTTCATCGCGCTTGGGGGTCAAGACCAGGTGATAAACCGAGGGGTTGGATTTTTCCTGATCCGGACTGAAGGCAAGGTCAAACTGCTCGTCCAGTTTTCCCAGCCCGAAGAGGAAGGTTTTGGGAAGGCTGGAGGCGAGGGCCTGATCGATCTCCAGCTTCATCGCCTGCCTGGTTTGGGGGAGGTAGTCCCAGAAGAGCTTGCCGTCGGTGATATACCAGTGCTCTTCCGGCGCGGTGTAATGCCAGACCATTCTTCCCGGCTTCAAGTATTTGAGCTCGCCTTGGCCCTGGCTGATTATTTTTCCGAACTGCTCGCTTTTGACCTCCTGCTTGAAACCGGCCTGGTAGGCGCTTATTTTCCTGAAATTCTCATCCAGCCGCTCCACCACCCGGTCCAGGCTTAAAGGGTTTTGAGCTTTCAGAGCGAGCGGCAGAAAAGCCGCGGCGAGAACCGCGGCAAAAACCTTTTTGAATTTCATCCTACGCTTGCTTCGCCTTTCAATTTTTTCCGGAGCCGGGCTTCCCACTGAATGGGGTCCAGCAAAACTTCGCGCGGCTTCATTCCCTCCGCGGCGCCGACAATCCCTTCCTCCTCCATCCGCTCAATCATCCGCGCGGCTCGATTATAGCCGACCCTGAGCCTTCTTTGTAGCATGGAGATGCTGGCCTGCCGGCTGCGGACAACCAGCTCAACCGCCTGGTCGTAGAACTCGTCAATATCCCCGGCCAATTCCCCGTCAACCTCAACCGCCTGCATAACAATACTCTCGTTATAGACCGGCTGGCCCTGCTTTTTCCAGAAGCCGACCACCCGTTTGATCTCAGCCTCGCTCACATACGCGCCGTGCACCCGCACCAAGTGGCTTGTGCCCGGAGCCATAAAAAGCATATCGCCCATTCCCAGCAGTTTCTCCGCGCCGTTCTGGTCAAGGATAGTCCGGGAGTCGGTCTTGCTTGAGACCTGGAATGAAACCCGGGCCGGGAAATTGACCTTGATCAGTCCGGTGATGACATCCACGCTCGGCCGCTGGGTTGCGAGCAAAAGGTGGATGCCGGCGGCCCTTGCCATCTGCGCCAGCCGGGTTATGCTCGACTCGCAGTCCCTGGAGGCGACCATCATCAGGTCGGACAGCTCATCGATGACGATAAGAAGGAGCGGCATCTGCTCGGTCGGGAACTGGGCCGGGGTTTTTTCGATGACTACGGTGCTGCCCTCATCCCTGCGAACCCGGCGCCGCTTCTTGCCCTTTTTGCCTTCCTCAACCAGGCGGTTATAAGAGTCAATGTTGCGCACGCCGAACTGGGCAAGCACCGAGTATCTTCTCTCCATTTCCGCAACCGCCCATTTGAGAGAAGCCGCGGCCTCTTTGGGCTCGGTGATCACGCTGTGGAGCAGGTGCGGGATTCCCTCGTAGGTTGAGAGCTCGAGCCGTTTGGGGTCGATGAGCAGCATTCTCACCTGGGTCGGGGTTGAGCGGAAAAGCACGCTCATAATCATTGCATTCAGGCTCACGCTTTTTCCGGAGCCGGTTGCTCCCGCGACCAGAAGGTGGGGCGCCTTGCGAAGGTCGATCACGAACGGCTCGCCCAGAATATTTTTTCCAAACCCCAAAGTCAGCAGGCTCTTTGAGCCCTGATACGCAGGAGAAGCGATCAGCTCCTTGAGATAAACCGTCTCCCGCTCCTGGTTCGGGATTTCGATCCCGACCACGCCCTTGCCCGGAAGGGGCGCGATGATTCTGACGCTCAAAGCGCTGAGCGCGCAGGCGAGGTCGTCGGCGAGGTTCGCGATCCGGTGGAGCTTGATCCCGGAAGCCGGCTTGTATTCGTACATCGTGATCACGGGTCCGGGCGAGACCTCCACCACTTCCCCCGCGACGCCGAAGTCAAGCAGCTTTTTTTCCAGAAGCCGGGAGCGGAGAAGAAGCGAGTCTTTGTCCACCGGTTTTTTGCTGGCGGGAATGGCATCGAGCAGTTTGAGCGAAGGGATGGCGTAGTTGCCGGGCAAGAAGCTCAGCTTTTGCTGCCTGGGCCCGGGGGTGAGGGTAAACTCTTTTTTTTGCTGCCCATCTTCAGAAAGAGCGGGCTCAACGATCTTCGGCTCCTCCCGGGTTTTGAGGCTTTGCAAAAGCCGCTTCTGCTCGTCAACCTCAGAGGCTCTCTTGCGTCTCTGCCACAGCCGCTGGAAGAGCTCGCTCAGAGCGTCCATAACCACATAACAGGCCTCGAGCAAATTTTTCCCGATCTGGACGATGGAGAGGTTGAACCCGAGCGCCAGGCTGACCATAAGTCCCAGAATGACAATTCCGAAAGCAGCCAGGTTGCTGAAAAGTCCGACAGCCGCGCGGGACAGGAGATAGCCGATCCATCCTGCGGCCTTGATCTGGATGCCGTGCCAGTTGATCACCGGCTTGATCAGCGAGACCAGGATCGCGAAAAAAATCACGAGCAGGAAAATTCCGGTTCCTCGCAGGATAAGCCATCCCTTGCTTCGGCCCTGAATCAGGTTTTCTTTGCGGAAGAGCTTGAAGCCGGCTGCGAAGAAAATGAGCACGAAGATCAAAAAAGACGCGAGTCCGAACCCCTGGAAAAAAACCGCGGAGAGATAACTGCCGGCCAGGCCTCCGTAGTTGTGTATTTTTTCCGCGCCTTTGGAGAAGAAGGACGGGTCGTCCACCCGGTAGCTCGTGAAGCTCAAGAAAAGGAAAGCTGCCAGGAAAACGAGCGCGATCCCGATTATCTCCTGCTTGAACCGCTCAAACCGCTTTTCCGCTTCCGCCATTTTCATCTCCCGCGTGTGCGTTATTTTCTTCGCGCAATTCTTTGTGCGAGCGACTTTAGTCGCGACATTTTTCCTCCTCACCCCAGAGACACAACCACAACCAAACCTCCCACGATAAGACAGTAAATTCCAAACCAGCTCAGCCTGGCCCGCTTAACCAGATTGAAAACCAGCTTGATGGAAAAGTAGCCGACAACAAACGCTGAGGCCATGGCAAGCAGATAGGCAAATATTTCCTGCCATTGAAAACCCATAATCGCGGAGCGCTCCTTGAACAAAGACAGCGCAGAAGCCGCAAGCACAGCCGGCACCGAGAGCAAAAAGGAAAAGCGAGCCGAGTAGTCTCCCCTGACGCCGGTGTAAATGCCGGTCGAGATGGTCGCGCCGGAGCGGGAGATGCCGGGAAAAACCGCCAATCCCTGGCTGATGCCGATGATGATCGCCTGCCACATCCCCGGGTCCTGGGCCTTGAGAGCCCCGGGCCTTTTCCTGGCTGCGAGGTCTGCAAGAAAAAGAATCAGCGCGGTGATGATGAGAAATATGCCGACGCAAAGGGGTTTGGTGAAGGAAGCCTCTACCCGGTCTTTGAGCGCAAATCCGATGATGCCGGTGGGAACCATTGCGATGACCATCATCCACACCAGGTTCCAGTTGATCCGCATGAGCTTTCCGCTTCCGGTCATTTCATCCGCCGCCTCTTGTTCCGCGTTCCGCCTGAAAAGCCCCAAAATGTCTCTATAAAAGTATACCACAACTGCAAGCGCGGTTGCAAGATGAAGGGACACATCAAACAAGAGACCGGGCTGTTTGAAATTTTTGAACAGGGCCTGCGCCAGAGCGAGGTGCCCGGAACTCGACACCGGCAGAAATTCGGTTGCGCCCTGGATGATCCCCAGGACCATCCCCTGCCACCAAGTAATCATAAATTATCTCTCTTTGATGCTAAATTTTAGCTTAATTTTAATAAAATGTCAATCAAGAGCAGCCCCCGGAAAGGCGGGCGCAGAGCCTAAAGATTCAATGATTCCCGGAATCCTTTTTCAGAAATACCGCGGAGTTGTGGTCTGCATAGACCTCGGACCAGGCGGGGTCTGAGCTCAGATTTTGGAGCAGAGGCCGGGCCATTATGTCGGTCCGGTCAATGAGTGCGGCATCGAATCCCCATTTTTGCTGCTCAGCCTGGAAGAACTTGTAATCTTTGAGGCTGCGGAAAGATTCTTCAATCAGCTTTTGGCCCTAAAGCTCGGTTCTTCCGTCGACATAAATTTTCCAGTCTTGGTCTCTCACCGCGATCAAAAAACCGCCCTGATGGAGCTGGTTGAAAATGTTGCCCTTCCATTTTATTTGCTTCAAGAACTCGGCTGGGCCGTAGGGGAATTTGGAATAATCCAGTCCCGCACCGAATTTTCTGTTTGATTTATCCCAGCTAAAAAATTTGCCGGTCACCACGCTCACATCCAAAAACGAGGCCAGCGAGATTCCCAGAATGGCTGCCCCCATTTTCAGCGGCTGGAGCCCGGCTGGCCGCGAATTCCGGGAAAACCATGCGCTCAAATTTTGCGCGATAAGCGGCAGGGAGTAGAGACAAAGGAAAGCCATATTCCTCCTTGCGTTCAATCCCAGCGCTAGAAACGCGAGGAAAAGCAGCCATTGAGCCGGCCTGGGTTTTTTGCGGTTCAGGATCAGAACGACCAATGAAACAATCGCGATGACCACAAAAGGCGTTTCAATGAGCGGGAACCTGAAAAGAGGGAAAGGAGGCAGCTCTTCTTCAATGTGGGTCTTGATGTAATTGGAGCCGTGGATGGTCTCAGGCAGGAGCGTGAGCGGGAACAGGAAACCTTTGTAAAAATAGGGATTGACCAGGCATACAGCCAGGCTTGCGGCCAGGAGCGCAAACATCCTTCCGGGCCGGGGCGAGAAATCTCCGGTCCCGGGGCCGCGTGTTTGCGAAACGAGTTTGGGTAATTTTAAAATGAGTTCTTCGCAGAAATACGCTCCGATGATGAAAATTCCGATGGGCCAAAGGCCATGGATGTTTGCCCAGAAAATCTGGAGCAAAGGAATGATGAAAATGAGCCGGCCTCGCCTGATGCGGTCATGCTCGAGAATCAAAAGATAGATCCCGGTCAGAAGATAAGTCAACAGCTCGGGCCTAAGATATATGCGATGAGCCGACGCCCACAGAGCAAGAATGCCGATTGGCAGGACTATGGGGATCATCCGGGCCTTCCAAGCTGGCAGACTGAAAACCACCCAGATCAAGGCTGTGAGCAGGCCGATAAATACGCTCAAGCCGGCAATACCGGCCACGCGGTAAGCTAGGTAGATGATCACCTGGAAAAGCCACTGCGCGTCCAGCCATTCCCGGCCCTCGGTGCGAAAGGAGTAGGGGTCCAGCCGGGGAACTCCGCTCTCCAGAATCTTGGCTCCGGTCTTGATGTGGAACCCGAAGTCCCAGTCATCAATATAATGAAGACCCAGAATAAAAGAGGTCAGCACGATGAGCAATAACAGGCCGTACCCAAGAATCTTATCGAGCCTCTGGCTTTTTTCGCTCTCCATCAACCGACTTTGTCTTCAAGATTATCCGCCCGCATTCTTCTGTCAAACCCATGCTCAGCAACGCAAAGACGCAAAGGACGCAAGCAAAAGTCCGCAATCTTGAAGTCGCATTTTGCGACATCAAAGGAGAGCTACGGCGGACTCACATTTCTCGCATTTCTCCATAGGGAATGAAATTGATCAGGAGTGTTTACTCATACGGCCCGAGGAAACGCTCACCATTAAAATGAATCAAATGTGTCGGCGATTCAGCAATCCAGACTTCTGTTTCCCAGGATATCTCGTCGAGATGCTTCATCATTGTGTGTCGATCCATAAAGGCTGTTACATAGACAATGCCCGGCTTTGAGCCTGCGAAAAGATTTTTCAATTCCTCTCTTCGTTTCGGATTTACTGGGCCGTGGCTTGTTACCGATTCAATCAGTATGAGCCAATTCTTTTCGATGTAAAATACAACAACATCCGGCATCTTGCCATGTTCTTCGATTTCCACACCCAAGCCCATAAGAGTATCCGGATCGAAGTATGCCCATTTTTTCTGAGTATCTCCCACGTATATGATTTGAGCACCCGGCGTGAAAATTGGACAGAAATCCTTAACGATCCTTTTTATCAGCGCGTTATGCTCGCCGGAAGAGAGCCGGATTTTTTCTCCTTTGCGCAGCTTTAAAGGAATCCGCCGCATTTCTCTTTCCCGGGCATAGAGTTTCTTAAGTGATCCCACAGAACGCTGATATTGCTTCAGCCTCTTGGCCCATCCCTTCTTGCCAAACTCGCGAAGCAGCTTCAAAGCGGAAGGTTCGATTTGATAGACTGCTTTTGGGCTGTTTGTCGCTCGGGTAGGCTTATCTGGATTTGGAACAATAAGGGCAGCTTGGATAAACTGGTGAACTGTTTGACGGCGAACAGTCTCTCGGGTGTTTGGGGCATAAATTTTATTGTAATGCTTAGCAAAGAATTCCATCAGCGGCGTGATGCCCATCAGCGGGGCACGCGCATCATGCCAATTGTCTTTGGGTTTTATGGCCAGCAAGGCAAGAAGCGTCAATGCCGACCGCTCATTCAACTGTTGTCGCGGAAATCCCAGTTCTCGAAGAACTTGGAGGGCTTCCTGAATCTTTTGTTTAGATTTATGGGGTATTTGTTTAACCATCTTGACCACATACCTTTTCTAAAATCTCGTCAATTGTATCTTGATCCGGCATGGCTTCAATAGATGTCTTCCCAAGCCGCAACATCTGATTGAGAGAGGGATATCGCATTTTTCGAAGATCTGTTGCGTTGACCTGAGTATGGCCGCTAAACAACCGGAAATATCGGTCAAATATTGTTGAATTCAAAAATATCGCCAACCCCCTTGCCAATTCTTCCGATATTCCTTCGCCCTTTTTATGGAAGTAATTTAAATGATTTTCAAATCCTATCAGAGGCGCCTCAATCCGATTGGGGTCATAGATAGCCGCTACTACACGTCGTCGCTCCTCTTTCGATGAGAAACGCTTGGTAACAACATAATATCCAGCCTTCACTAGAAAATTCTGAGTAAAGCATGAGGACACTATGGCGTTAGGCTTCTTCCCTTTTGGCAGTGGCCACCGGATTAAGCCATGATGGAAATGACAAGGGTATACAAGCGGCGCAGTGCCCGGCTCCGGCTTCTCTCGAAGGTATTCACGAGACCGAAAATCAACGACGCGCCCTGTTGAAACTTCCAAGCCAAGTTCGGTCAAGGTTGTTTTAAACCGTGTCATCAACTCTATGATTTGTTTGCCATGATCATCTTCAATGAGATGGATAAAAGCATCAGCATCATTCGGTCGGACGACTTTTTGAAAAGGAACCACTCTAATAGTCGAATGGCCAAAATCTTGGCCTTTCGAGACAGATATTCTTACCTGGCTGGATTGGCTTTGCCCACGTACTCCATAAAATATGATGTTTTCCTGTAACACTGAGTCATCAGCGAAGGCTTCTTTTCTGGATCTGAAGAGATGGATATGTCTCAGTCCTATCAGTTCCAGCAATGATTTGCGAAATCGCTTAAAATAGGGTCCATTACAGAAACTCCGTGGTGTAATTGCTACGAGTTCACCTCCGGCATTCAAGAGCCGAGCAGATAGCCAAACGAAAGCGGCATATAGATTCGTCGTTTCCAGTCCAGCTGCATTCAGAAGCTTTCGACAGCTCGTTTCACCGTTAATCTTCTTGTATGGGGGATTTAAAATTGCATGCGTGAACCTTTCTCCCCTATTTCCGAAAAGCCCGTCTTCTATTTCTGCTAGAGCCCCGGATATGAAATCCTCACATAATGCTACCCCATCAAAGCGGATGCCCACATCACTACAGGCCGCTCGGCAAAGTTCCATTGTCTTTTGAAGATGCCGAAGAATTTTACTGTCACTTTCGTATGCTACAACTTCAATCGACTTGGGCAGCTCAGGATTTGAACACAACCTTTGCACAAGTGCAGCGAAGAGAACTCCGGCTCCTGCCCCGGCATCTAGAATTCGCACATTTTTACATTGCTTTTCAAATAGCGATGCCATGAAACGAGCAATGGTAGCAGGCGTAAAGAATTGTCCGATCTCTGAACGGCTAGTGCGCGAAGTGTTCCCGTTGATTATTTTCCTTGTTTTATCTACGCACAAGACAATATCAGCTTTTGGTCCCATCGCTTGCAAAACTAACCTTCCTTTCAAATATTTTTATAGAGATACCTTGGGGTGTCAAATGAATAGGCAGCTTTACTCCGCTACTGCCATTCTACAAAGGACAGGTTCGCGGAGAAAAACGCTTTCGCCTTCGCGAAAAGTTACGGTGGATAGGCAGGCATTGAAAGGTTGCTTTTTGGCTGGGATTAAGATAAGTTGGGTAGGAGTCGGTGAGGAGGCGGGAGATGAAGATTGGGATGAGTTCGTGGTCATATCATCCGCTCATACAATCGAAGCAGCTTGACCAGATGGGCTGGGTCAAGCTCTGCAAGGACATTGGCCTGGACGGAGTGGAGCTGCTTGATATTCATTTCCCCAGCCTGGGCAAAGAATATGTGACCGGGCTGAAAAAAACCATCACCGACCTGGGGCTTGAGATCCCGCTCTGCTCGGTGAGCAACGATTTTGGCAAGCCGGATGATGCAGCCCGGGCGCAGAGCGAGAAGCAGGTTGAGAACTGGATTCAGGTTGCAAACTGGTTCGGCGCCAAGCTGCTTCGGGTTTTTTCCGGCTGGCCGGGCCAGCGCGACCAGGCGAGATATGCTTCGGAAAGGCAAAGACTCTGGCCGGAGATGATCTCGCGGCTGCAGCGGCTTGCAGCAAAGGCCGGGGATTCGGGGATAATTCTTGCGCTTGAAAACCGCGACCATCTGGGGTTCACAAGAACGGTTGACGACCTTTTGCAGATCATCGAGGAGGTCGGCTCGGACTGGCTCGGAATCTGCCTGAACACCGGCGACTACCTAGTTGAGACCGGGAACATCAACGGCTATGCCGCGCTGGAGAAGGCGATGATCCACACTCATATTGTGCGCGCCAAATTTTACGAGCTTGACGATGAAGGCAAGGACAAGCGCCAGGATTGGGGAAAGATTTTTAAGATTTTGCAGGATGCGGTTTACGACGGGTATCTGTCAATCGAGTATGAGGGCAAGGACCCGAAAACGGATGTTCCCAGAGCCGCGCAGTTTCTGCTTGAGAAAACTCTGCTCAGTTGATTATTGCGGCCGCGGTTGCCGGCCGATGGTCTCTGGTTATCATCGATTAGATGAAGAAAAAAATCGCGGAAAGGTCTAAAGCCGCGGCCAAAGGAAGCTAATGTGGAATCGGGCATAATTATAAGGTCAGCCGACATTAATGATTACCAAAGCCTGGCAAAACTTTATGAGGCCTTGTTGCTTGATTCAAGCAAATACGATCCTTACTCTGTGCCTGACTCGAAGTTTGATGCGGAAAAGCTGCTCAAAATTATGCTTGAGAACGGCAAGCATAAATTCTTAGTGGCCCAAGACAAGGACCGGCTGGTGGGCTTTTACCAGGTAAATATTTTCTACGGCGGCCAGTTGGTCCAGCTTGAACCGTCCGCGATCGACCGCGGCTTGAGAAGGCTAAAGCCGTTGCGGGTCATCGCCAAAGTGCTCCGCACCACACTCGGATGGATTGAACCTAAAGTGCAACCCCCGCCGGTCTTCAAGGATTTCACGACAGGCTATATGGCGAACAGCTATGTTCTTCCCGAATACCGGGGCAAAGGCATTTACTCCCAATTTGCGGCCGCCGCGCTCGATTGGTTCAAAGAAAATCAGATCAAAGCGGTCTATTTTTATGTCTACAAAGAAAACCGGATCGTGGTCGACTTCTGGGAAAAACAGGGCTTTAAACCCATCCGCCTGATTATGCGCAAAGAGATATAGGCCGGGCTGATCTTGCCTCCGATCCGCGCGGAGTGAATATTTTGCAATCCTTTTGAACTCTGCTATTCTTAGAGCAGATGAAAGCGCAAAAGAAAATAGGCGCCGTTATCAAAAGGCTCCAGCAAAAGGCCCACCCGGTGCGGATCATCTTGTTCGGCTCCCGCGCCAAAAACAAGGGCGGCAAGAACAGCGATTTTGATTTGCTGGTCATTGAGAAAAAGGTGCCAGACCGCAGGCGCGAGAGCGTGCGGCTTATGGACGCCTTGCGCCCCTTGGGCATTAACGCGGACCTGGTGGTGGTCAGCGAAAAATTTTTCAAGGAATGGGCAGAGACTCCCGGGAATTTAATTTATGAGGCGGCCAAACAAGGCAAGGTCCTTTATGAAATGGAAGGAGCAAGGGGTTAATTAAGGGATTGTCTGATGAAAACGCTGGAAGAGCTGAAGGCAATCATCCAGAGTCACAAGTCGATCCTGGAGGAAAAATATAAGGTAAGAAGGATCGCGGTGTTCGGGTCTTACGCGCGCGGGGATCAGACCGAGGAAAGCGATATTGACATTATGGTTGAATTCTCCGAGCCTATCGGTTTGCTTTTTATTCATCTCGCGGATTATCTTGAGGAGATTCTAGGAACGAAAGTTGACCTGATAACTCCTGAAGCCATCAAGCCTAACCGTCGAGAATATGTCCTGCAGGACCTTAATTATGTCTAAACGCGAGTGGAGATTGTTCCTGGAAGATATGCTGGAATCTATTGGCCTGTTGAATAACTATGTGGAGGGAATGGAGTTTTCTGGATTTAAAAAAGACCGTAAAACTGTGGACGCGGTGGTCCGGAATCTGGAAATTATCGGCGAAGCATCCAGGTTCATACCCGAACCTGTCAAACAAAAATACCTGGATGTGGACTGGAAAGGCATCATAGGCTTGAGAAATAGAATCGCGCACGAATATTTCGGCGTTGACCTAGCTGTCATCTGGAATATTGTTAAGCAGGAATTGCCTAAACTGGAAGCTCAAGTTAAACATATTCTGGAAAAGGAGAAAAAATAGGTTTTTTATGCCTGAGTGAGGCTTCCGAGAAAGCCGCCATTTACTGCCCCGAAAAAATTCCTGACTAGCAATTTTATCCGCGAAGAGATTTCATTCTTGCCGCAGGCTATCTATTGGCCAAATTGGGAAAAAAGTTTTTAGAAAGTATAATAGTTTGAAGATGTCCGCCAGGTTTCTGGCCGTAATAGTTGCTCTGGCCTTTTTACTGAGCCTGCCCGCGCAGGCTTACATCGGCCCCGGCGCGGGGTTCGCAATCCTGGGATCGTTTATGGCTTTTTTCTTCGCAATCATCGCGGCTTTCCTCGCCGCGCTCCTTTTCCCGATCCGGGGCCTGGTCAGATTCATTCAGGTCAGGCGTCAGGGCAACCGGCCTTTTGTCAAGAGAGTGATTGTGCTCGGGCTGGACGGGCTTGACCCCGAGCTTTGCCGGAAGTTTATGGCTGAGGGCAAGATGCCCAAATTCAAGAAGCTGGCGGACCAGGGCAGTTTCCGAAAACTCAAGACCACGCTGCCGGCGATGAGCCCGGTCGCGTGGTCAACTTTTGCCACCGGCGTTAATCCGGGCAAGCACAACATCTTTGACTTTTTGGCTCCGGACCGCAAGAGCTATCTGCCTGCGCTCAGCTCCACCAAGATACGCGAGTCGGCAAAAACCCTTAAACTCGGAAAATACCTGATCCCTCTTAAAAGACCTGAAATCCAGCTTATGCGCAAGAGCCAGACTTTCTGGAAAATTCTGGGAGACCACTGGATTTTCAGCCATATCATCCGGGTGCCCATAACTTTCCCGCCGGAAAAATTTTACGGCGCTCAATTGAGCGCGATGTGCGTCCCGGACCTGAGGGGCAGCCAGGGTAGTTTTACTTTTTGGCGCGCGGAGGGCTTGGGCCAGGCGGCAAAGCACACCGGAGGGCTTGAGCTTTTGCTGGAAAAAACAGGCAAAGGATGGAAAGGTTATATACCGGGACCGGAAAATAGTTTGAGCCAAAACCGGGAAAAGCTCAGGATTGGTTTTGAACTCGAACCTTTGAAAGGAACCGGCTTCAGGCTGATCCTGCAGGGAAAGAAGATCGATCTCTTAGAGCGCAAATACACGGGCTGGATTCAGCTTAAGTTCAAGGCCGCTCCGGGCATAACTGTCTCCGGCCTGGCAAAATTTATGCTGCTTAAAGGAGGAGACTCGCCTGAGCTTTATCTCACGCCGATCAATATCGACCCGGAAAATCCCGCGATGCCGATCTCTCATCCTGCATTTTATTCCGCGTATCTGGCTAAAATTTTTTCTCCTTTTTCCACGCTCGGCCTGGCCGAGGACACCTGGGCTTTGAACGAGCGGGTGATTGATGAAGAAGCTTTTTTGAAACAGACCTGGGATTATTATGAGGAGCGCGAAAAAATTTTCTTCCACTGCCTGAACCGAACCCGCAAGGGCGCGCTCGCGTTTGTGTTTGATCACACGGACCGGATCCAGCACACCTTTTTCAGATGCCTTGATGAGTCTCATCCGCTTTTTGAAACTGAGCAAGCAAAAAAGTATCGCGGCGCGATTGAGGAAGTCTACCTTCGGGCGGATGCTCTTGTGGGCAAAGTGCTTGCGAGGCTGGGTGAACACGATTTGCTTTTGGTGATGAGCGATCACGGGTTCAAGAGTTTCCGGCGGGGAGTCAACCTGAACTCCTGGCTCTGGAAAGAGGGATACCTGGCGTGCAAGAATTCTTCGGGAAGCGAGGAGATGTTCAAGGATGTTGACTGGTCAAAGACGAGAGCGTATGCGCTCGGCCTTTCCGGCATTTACCTGAACCTCAAGGGCCGGGAGTCGCAGGGGATTGTGGCCTCGGGCGAGGAAGCCTCGAGTTTGCGCAAGGAAATCTGCGGCAAGCTGACCGGGCTTAAAGACCCAAAGAGCGGCGAGGCTGCAATCATCCGCGCTTATGATTCTTACGAGCATCTTAAGGGGCCTTACCTGGAGAATGCGCCGGAGGTGATTGTCGGCTATAACGAAGGATACCGGATTGACTGGGAGGGCACGCTGGGAAGAGTGAGCGGGCAGATTTTTTCGGACAACTTGAAGAGCTGGAGCGGGGACCACTGCATCGACCCGGACCAAGTGCCGGGAGTGATTTTTTCAAACAGGAAATTCAGCAGAGAAGACCCCTGGATCGGGGACATAGCGCCCACGCTTTTGCGGCTGTTTGATCTCCAGGTGCCGGCTTATATGGACGGGAAACCGCTTTTGAGCGAAGCCGAACTGGAGGAGCTAAGAAAAAAATGAGCAATCATAAGCGTTCTTCAAACCTGGTCAGCCGAAGAGAATTTTTAAAATCTTCCGCGATCGCGGGCGCGGCATTCCCGTTTATAGTTTCCTGTTCCCGGGAAAAAGTTATTGCTTCGGGCAAAAAGGTGATCGTGCTTGGAATCGACGGGCTTGATCCGGGCCTGCTCCAAAAATTTATGTCCCGGGGCTTAATGCCCAATTTCCAAAAACTGATCAATTCCGGCGGAGACTTCAAGACCATGCGCACCACCATTCCCGCGCAAAGCCCGGTGGCGTGGGCGAGTTTTAGCACCAGCGCCAACCCTGGCCGAACCGGCATCTTCGACTTCATCCATCGCGACCCGAAAAATTTTGAGCTATACCTCTCCACCAGCAGGACCATCGAGCCTGAGGGAGGCAAGATCAGGCTCGGCCAGTCGGTGTTCTCCTTGAAATCCGCGCAGCTGAAAAATATGGTCGGCGAAAAACCTTTCTGGGACAAGCTTACGGACGCGGGCATCCCGGTTACAATCTATCGCGTGCCCAGCGATTTCCCTCCCTTTCCCGGCAAGGCGCGTCAGCTCTCAGGAATGGGCACGCCGGACCTTCTCGGAACCTACGGGACTTTTTCCTTTTACACCGACAACCCGCCGGAAAATGCGAAAGACATAACGGGCGGCGAAGTGTTCCCGACTTTCGTCAAAAACGGAGTCGCGGAGAATTTCATCTATGGGCCCAAAAACAGCTTCCGGCTTGATGAGCAAAAACCGTTCGATGAGTTCGACGGCAAAAAATATTACCGCTATGAAAAGCTCAAAATTCCCTTCAAGGTTTATGTTGACCCGCAAAACCCGGTGGCGAAAATTTCGCTGCAGGGCAGAGAGATTTTTTTGAAGCAGGGCGAATGGAGCGACTGGGTGGAAATCGCGTTCGAGCTGATTCCGCGGCTGAAGCATCTTTCCGGAATGGTCAAGTTTTATCTCCAGGAGGTGCGGCCTGACTTCAAGCTTTATATGTCGCCGATTGATATAAATCCGGCGAGTCCGGCTTTGCCTGTTTTCAATCCGGAAGAATATGGCAAGGAACTGGTTGACAACCTCGGACTTTTCTACACCCAGGGGATGGCCGAAGACACCAAGGCGCTGACCTACGGGATTTTGAACGATCAGGAATACTGGACCCAGAGCCAGATGGTCACGGATGACTGGTTCAAGGCCTATAGCTGGCATCTCGATAATTTCAAAGCCGGGTTTTTGTTTTTCTATTTTTCCACTTTAGACCTGGGCCAGCATATGTTCCATAGATATATTGACCCTCAAAGCCCGGTCCATGAGCAGGCGCTGAAAAGCGGACTTTCCCAGCCGGTGGAAAAGCTTTACCGGGAAATGGATACAGCCTTAGGCATGGCCATGAAAAAGCAGGACCCGCACACCACCCTGATCGTTATTTCCGACCACGGCTTTGCGCCCTTCAATCGCGGGTTCAATCTCAACTCCTGGCTTCTGGACAACGGATACGCGTATCTCACTGACCCGGACAAGCGCAGCGAGACCGATGTGTTCAATAATGTTGACTGGGGCAGGACCAGGGCGTATGGCTTAGGCATCAACGGCCTTTATCTAAACCTCCAAGGCCGGGAGTCGACTGGCATTGTCAGGCCGGATCAAGAAGACCAGCTGCTTAAAGAATTGAAAACAAAACTTGAAGCCATAGTTGACCCTAAGACCGGCGAGCATCCCATCAAGAATGCTTATATCGCGAAAGAGGTTTTCAAGGGAAAATTTGTGGGCGCGCTTTCGCCGGACATCGTAATCGGATACCGGCGAGGATACCGCGGGAGCTGGGAGACCACGCTCGGGAAATATCCGAAGGAGTGGCTGGTGGACAACCTGGACCCCTGGAGCGGGGACCATTGCATCGACCCGACCGAGGTTCCCGCAACTTTAGTCAGCAACAAAAAGATCCGGAAATCCGATCCCGCGATCTGGGACATCGGCCCGAGCGTAATGAGCGAGCTGGGGGTAAAGATTCCGGACAGTTTTGAGGGCAGATCGATTTTCGAATGAGGAGGATAAAATGTTTGGCGGGGGAACGAAAGTGAAACTCAGGAAGGAGCTCTACGCGCGGGTAAAAAAATATGCGGAGCTTGCCGGCTATTCTTCGGTTGATGAGTTTGTCGAGTATGCGCTGGAGAAGGAGCTTAAGAAGCTGGAAGGCTCGGACTCGGAGGATGAGATTAAGAAGAAGCTGAAAGGCCTGGGCTACATTTCCTGACCGGAGCCGTGATTCTTGAACACGATCCAGAGATTGATTGACATTTTGTTCGTGCCCTGGCAGAGCGTGGCGCCGGTCTACAGCCTTGCTTTCGGCACCCTCCTGGTAACGGTATTTGCGCTTATCATTTACAAATACACATCAAATCAGCTCTCGATCAGAAAGGCCAAGGACAGGATCAAGGCGCACTTTGTCGAAGTCTGGATTTACATTGATGACCCGGTTCTCATCCTCAAGGCCCAGGCCGGGATTTTTCTGAACGCCGCGAAATACCTGGGGCTGGCGCTGGTGCCCCTGGCCATAATGTTCCTGCCGGTGATGGTCATGCTCATAAATTTCGAGCACCGCTACCACTACCGGCAGCTATACGAGGGCGAATCGGTTCTGCTCAAGGTAAAAATCAAAAGCGGCTCTCAGCCAGGCCTTGACGCATTTAAGATCGAGCTGCCTCCGACGCTTAAGCTGGACGCGCCCCCGCTGCGCATAGCCGGCAAAAACAGCCAGGGCAATGATTATCGCGAAGTCGATTACCGGATCAAAGCGTTGAAAAGCGGGGTCCACGACATAAACCTCGCGGTTGGGGATTCGCGGGTGTCCGTATATATTCTCGCGGACAGCGGCAGCCCTTTCCGGGTGAACCCGGTCAATGCCGCGGGGTTCGCGGCTAATTTCTGGCACCCGTCATACAGCCCGCTCAAGCCCGGGTCTTTGATCGAGCGCATTGAAATAGCATATCCCGAAACCACGATTGACTTTTTCGGCTGGAAAACTTACTGGCTCTGGCCGTTCCTGATTTTAATGTTCGTCTTCGCATTCGCCTTAAAGCCCCTGATCAAGGTCGAGTTCTGAGTCCCGCCGCTCTTGCTTCGGGGTGCGGACACTCTTGTCCGCACACCTTACCGAGCTTCGCGCACACGACCAGCGCGGAATTTCTTAACTCCAAAAATGCAGCAAAAAAGGGCGCGCGCCGCTAAACAGTATTTAACGCGCATCGCGGATGAAAATTGCGGACAAAAAAGCAGGCTCTGCCTGCCGATCTCAGATCGCAAATTCCAGATCTCAAAAAAATCAACACCTTCCCAATTTCATCCTCAGGACACACAAATAGCATCTCATTTTCGAGCAAAAGTTTAGCGGTGCTGGACAGTTTGCAGGACATAGTCCCGACTAAATTGTTTTTGGCGTGCACGATCTGACTTTGAGCACGAAGCAAACACACTTAGTTAAGGCCTATGGCCTTATCAAGGGCTGTGCCCTTGCGGACAGATGTCAGCTTAGCATCTTCCGGGTAAAGTAGATGTTGGCCGGAAATCGCGATTCCCAGCCGTTTAGTCGCGATGAAAAAGCATAGCCGTCCTTGCAAAGAGCCACAACCCGGGTTTTACCGCGGAGACGCAGAGGCCGCAGAGAAAAAATCAGAAAACTTTTGCCGAATGGAAAACAAAAAATTCTCTTCTCCGCGCTCTCCGCGCCTCTGCGGTGAGAAGCAAAAAAATTTCTTCTCCGCGTCCTCCGCGCCTCTGCGGTGAGACACACCGCGAGTTCGCGGCTCTCCCTTTTCAGACCACCATGCCGTAACAATGCTATGTCAAAGAGCAGGCCAGCGGCCTGCACCAAATCTGTCACCGCTGTGCGCAATATCGCCACAAGCTTGTTGCGCGGCACAAATAAGATGCAGCCCTGGTCGATCCTCCGGATCAAGTCAAGAGCAATGCTCTTGCGATGTCATCCGTGAGCAGTGTTGCAGCTGTGAGCACGCCGCCGATCTTGTAGGGGCAGACCTATGTGTCTGCCCTCTTCGGGCGAACACGCAGGTTCGCCCCTACGATGATTGAGGGGCGCAGACACTCCTGTCTGCGCACATTTTGATCAGTGCGCGGCTAATCGACCTTGCCATTATTTCAGACAAGGGACTTCGTCCATCGCTCACTGGCGGATGATGCGCTTTAGCGCATACTCTCACAGCCTCTATATATAGGAAAAATTGGTCACGCGGGAAGCATATAATTTCAAGCGCAACCCGCGGTTTTAAAAGACAAATATCGACTTTTCCTCGAGCCACACCTTGTTTCAGAGCGGCTAAACAGTTTTTACTTTCGCCTTTAGTTTCATCCACTTGCCGATGCCGAAAAATGACCCCAAAAAGACCCTATTTTTGTGACAAAATTTGTCCCTGTTTGGCGGAATTGAACGCGTCTAGCATTAAAGATCTCTTGCCATTGAAATCAAATCCTGATAGGATTATGCAGGATGACGGCCTTAAACATTACCCATAGCTCTGACCACGGATCATTATGAACAAACAAGAAACAAAACAACGAATAGAAAAATTAGTCGAAAAGTACCAGCGGATTATTGAAGCTGGCAAGATCAAATCCTATAACGAAGCTCAAACCAGGAACGAGTTTATCGAGCCGCTTTTTGAATCTCTCGGCTGGGATATGCGCAATCTGTCCACGGATAATGAAGTAACGCATGAAGAAAATGTTTCGGGCGGTAGAGTGGACCTTGCTTTTCGAGTGAACAATATCCCGGTGATGTTTTTGGAAGCCAAGGCGATGAAGGTTGACTTGGACGAATCAGGAGGAGCGGAGCAGGTAATTAATTACAGTTGGAATAAGGGCGTTACCTGGGCGGTGCTCACTGATTTTGAATCGATCAAGATTTTCAACGCGGAAATCCCTCCTCAAAAATTATCGGAAAATCTTTTTATTGAAATAAAATGCTCGGATTTTGTTTCAAGGTTTGACGACTTATTGCTTTTAGCAAAAGAAAGTTTTGAGCAGAAACTCCTGGATAAGCAGGCGGAAAAATATGGAAAAATTGTCCGACGAAAGCAGGTCGGCGAAAAGCTCTTTGAGGACTTGATGTCCTGGCGGACAAGGCTGACCAGAGAATTCAAAAAGAAAAATAATCTTACCGAAGAGGAATTGGACGAGGGGGTTCAACGGATCCTGGATCGGCTCATTTTCATCCGAACCGCCGAAGATAGAAGAATCGAACCCCGCATACTTGAAGGTATTCTGCACACATGGGAATCAGGCGCAAAAAGCAAAAACCTTTATAAACAACTTGCGGAAGTTTTCCGAGATTTCGATGACGGCTACAACTCAAAACTTTTTACGCCTCACTATTGCGAAGAATGGGAAGCGGACGACAGATTGATAGCGGAGATAATCGACGGGCTTTATTATACCGAGGAAGGCTACCGCTACGATTTTTCCGCCATTTCCGCGGATGTCCTGGGCGGAATATATGAGCAGTATTTAAGCTATGTTCAGGGCCGGAAAACCGAAGATAAGCAAAAATCCAAACGCAAATCTCAGGGAATTTACTACACGCCGAAATACATTGTTGAATTCATCGTGAAGGAAACTTTAGGAGAGGTCTTAAAGAAAACCAAACCAAAAGAAATTCCCCAAATTAAAGTGCTTGACCCCGCGTGCGGTTCCGGCTCTTTTTTAACCGCGGCTTACGACAAAATCCTTGAGACCATTACCAAGCAAAATCCCCAGACCTCGCTTTTTACCAGATTGGATATCTTGAAAGACAATATTTACGGCGTTGACCTCGACGCCCAAGCCGTGGAAATCGCCCAGCTCAATTTGCTTTTAAAGGTTCTCTCGCAGAGATCTAAACTGCCCATGCTTCAGCATAATCTACGGGACGGCAATTCTTTGATCGCCGCTGGCGATCAAAAATATAGACCCTTTGATTTTCAAGCTCAATTTGAAGAAGTTTTTGAGCAAAACGGATTTGATGTAATCGTCGGCAATCCTCCATATATCAAGGAATACACGAACAGGGCCGCTTTCGATGGATTGCATGATAGCCCTTATTACCAGGGCAAAATGGATATCTGGACCTTATTTGCCTGCAAGGCAATAGATTTGTTAAAAGACGGCGGGTATTTCAGTTTCATCGCTCCGAGCAGTTGGCTGACAAACGCTGGGGCAAGCATTTTCAGGCAAAAAATCTTGACCAGTGGAGAGATTATCAAGTTTGTTGATTTTGGTGACTTCAAAGTTTTTAAGGACGCAAGTATCCAAACAATGATTTTTGTTTTCCAAAAAAAGAAACCTAGAAAATCGTATAAATTGAAATACGCGAAGATAGAAAGCAAGGATATTGGAAACGACCTCGTCTCTAAACTCTTGGCATCAGGTCTAAGTAAAAAAGTTGATTTTTCCACTCTATTCGAAGCCACAATAAAGCCGGATGAAATGAAAAACAAAACAATTAATTTTTCTCAGGGACTTGTAATAGAGATTATCGATAAAATTGAAAGCAAATCTAATTTCAGGTTATCGAAAAATGATGTTGCGCAAGGTATTGTTGCTCCGCAAGATTTTGTATCTGGTAGCCACCTGCCAAAGATAAAAGATGTAAAAATGCAAGTTGGTGACGGTATTTTTGTTGTAAAAAATGACTTTGAAAATACTAAGAGACTTAATCGGACAGAGCTTTCCTATTTAAAACCATACTATACCAGCAAACAGATAAATAGATATCTAAGCCTGAAAGAAAATGAGCACAAGATTATTTATGCCGACACATACTTTAGAGAAAATATTGACCAATTCCCAAACCTGAAAAGGCACATTGACCGTTTCCGCCCAGTGCTGACTTCTGACTTTGCGCCATATGGCCTCCATAGAGCTCGAGCCGAAAGATTTTTTAAAAATCCTGGCATCTTTTCTTTGAGAAAAGTATCAAAGCCTTCGTTCACTTTTGTTGATTTTCCATGCTATGTATCGCAATCTTATTTTGTAATTCAACCGCCCGATTTAAACCTTAAATATTTAACCGCCATACTAAATTCAAATTTGATTTATTTCTGGTTGAAACATAAAGGCAAAAAACAAGGGAAACAATTGCAGATTGATAAAGAGCCTTTGTTGAACATTCCTTTGATCAAGGCGGACGAGAGGACGCAAAGCGACATCGCTGTGCTTGTGGACAAGGTAATAAAACTGAATGAAGACCTGTACCGGACTTCCAATAATACCGATAAATGGCACTCGCTCAAAACCGAGGTGGCCAGAGTTGAGCATCAAATCGACAAGAAAATTTACAAACTCTATGGACTCACCGATGAAGAAATTAAGACTATCGAAGAATAAATCACTTTTTTTGTTTTGACCGGTATATGTGATATTCTAACTTATTCGAATTTCAGTTTTGACCGGAATGGAGCAGGTTTATTGGTTTTGGGGTCATCGCTTCAATTTTCAATTAAATATTTCGCCTTGACTTCGGCTAGGTTTAACGGCAGAAAAAATTGTATAGAGAAATTATGGCAGAAAAGGAGATTTTGTCAACTGATGGGTCAGCCACCGGCTGACCCGTACATTGAAGCCCGCGTTGCGGGCTTGGGCGACGCATCCTACTCCGCTCCTGAAGGAGCTACGAAGGACAGGCTGGCTGACCCCTATCCCGCCTCGCTGCGCTCCGCGGGAGTTCGCTTTGCTCGCAAGAAGCCCGTTATTCAGGCTTGGGCAAACCCATCAAGTTCCCGCCTGAACTGGCGGACTACATAAGCTGCCGGAAATGGCACCGGAGCCAGAAGCTCAAAACTCGGGCGGACGGGTCAGTGGTTCTGACGATGAGGGTTTTTGACTCGGAGGAAATCCGGGGATGGATTCGCAGCTTTGGCAAAAACATCAAGGTGTTGAATCCCAAAGGCATCGATTGATTTAATCCGGCTGATTTTTTTCAGAGACCATCGGAGGCGAATTAAAAAGGAGGACAGGCTGAGTACAGAATTCCGTTCTATGTTTTCCCCGGTTTTGCATTCGTTCCCGCTTTGAGCAAAAATATGGATATGAGAGTTGACCGCAAACTTCTGGAGACCGAGCTTCATAAGATCGTGAAAGATTTGAAGAAGCTGGGAGCGAAAAGGATTGTGCTCTTCGGCTCTCTGGCGCGGGGAGAGCCGAGGGTTGCGAGTGATATTGATCTGCTTGCTATTTTTGACGATCAAGACTGCTTCAAAACCAGGATCCAAAAAATTTACGCGCAAATTGAGGCCGCGGTCGATTTTGACATTCTGCCTTACAACAAACAAGAATACGAGCGCATCCGGGGCCGGTCCCTGTTTCGGCGCATAGAAAAAGAAGGCAAGGTGCTTTATGAAGCCGACGGTTGAGCAAGAGGCCCGGATGTGGCTGGAGCAGGCCGAGGCTGACTATTCCTCGCTTCGCATTCTGCTCAATGCCAAAAAATACGACCTGGTCTGCTTCTTGAGCCAGCAGGTGGCTGAAAAGGCCCTTAAAGCCTTCCTCTTTTCTCGGGGCGAGGAAATGATTTTTTCCCACTCGATAATAAAGCTTTGCGATCTTGCCGCGGCATCAGACCGGGCTTTCGCTCAACTTAAGAAAGAAATCAAGGGACTTACCTCGTATTATGTTGAGGCGCGCTACCCGAACGCACTTGAGGAAATCCCGGCCCGCTTCTTTGACAAGAAAGACGCGGAGCAGGCAATCAAAATGGCGGAGTCAACTCTTGAGGCGGTGAAAGCGAAACTGAGCAAATAATTTATCTGTTAATTTGACTTTTTCATTCTCGCGCTATAATTCTAAAGGCTGATGCCCAAAGAGAAGAAAGAGCCGGCCGGGCAGCTCAGGCCCGCGCGGATGGATGACATCCAGCAGATTTACCGGGTGATCCGCGAAAATCCCAAAGAGGTTCTGCCCCGGAGCTACCCTGACCTTCTCCAGAATTTCGACCGGTTCCTGGTTTACGAGGAAAAAGGAAAGATAAAGGGAGTGATTGCGTGGCAGGTGTTGCCCAGCCTGGAGCCGGACACGGACCGCACCATCGAGATTGTGAGCTTCTCGGTTAGGAAGCGCAACCAGGGGAAAGGTATCGGCGCGCTCTTGCTCACCAAGCTGGTTGAGGAGCTGGAAGGCTACGGCCCGGACAGGATAGTGGTTCTTACTTTTTATCCGCGATTTTTCCGCCAGTTCGGTTTCCGCAAGATGAGCAAGAGGAAACTCTATTCCAAGATTTATCTGGGGTGCATCAAATGCACCAAATATCTGTCTCCTCTCACCTGCCCGGAAACCGCAATGGTAAGAAGCCCGGCGAAAATCAGCGCGAGCGTTTGATTATTCTCACTTGAGATAGCCCATACTGCGCAATTCCCGCATGATTTCTTTGTCGATGGCTTTGTCGCTTTGCGGTTCTTTCATCGGCGTATAAGAGCCGTAGGTTGGTATTTTTCTTTCCGGGTTTTGGCGCATAAATTCCGGGTTCAGAGCCTCGGTCAAGACCCGGCCGGGCAGATCTTGAGCAACAGGCAGTCCGAGCAGGTATAAAATTGTGGGCACCACATCGAAAACTGTGGGATGATTCAAGGCCGCTCCCGGCTGCACCGGCCCGCCTGAGATCAGGAACAGGCCCGGAGGCGCGTATTCGTGGTTGTATTTTCCGTCCCATTGTTTCCCAAAGCCGTGGTCGCTAATGACAATAAAGATGCTGTCCGTCCCGGCTGTGTTCACAATATCGCCGATGAGCCGGTCCGCATCCTTGTAGGCCTCGTCCACCATCATTCCATATTTCCTGATTTCTTCTTCGCTGTATTTGGGATTTTTTTCCCGGAAGGAATATCTCATCGCCGCGTGGTCTGCCCGTTCCACATTGCGAGTGTAAACGGCCCAGAAAGAAATCTCCGGATGCTCTTTCATAAGCTGTCGGCAAATGCGGTCCAGGCTCTCAACCATGCTGAACCCGAAGAATAATCCCGACCCTTTCTGTCTGGTTTTATACCCTCCGTTTCGCAGCTGCGCAATCTCGTCATCTCCTATCTTCATATACCTGCGAATCGTCTCATCGCTGATCTGCTCGGGCGGGAAAAGCAGGGGCTCCACTTCCTGGATGAGCTCGGGCGGGCTGGTCAGGCCGGCAGTGGGACGTTCTATATCTCTGACCGCTGATTCCTTGTAATGGATGACCTTGTCCGCGACGACCAGGCCATTGATATTTTCAGCCGGCCAGCTCATCAGCCAGTCGATCACTCCGGATTTCACCCCCTGGTCGCTTAAAATGTTCCATACCGCCTTTTGCCTTCGAAAAGAGCCGTTGATCACCCTTCTTTTATTATGGAACAAATCCTCGAAAACAATTTTATAAGCGGTGAACACCCACATTCTTCTGGGCGCGATAAAAGAAACCGTCTGCATATTGGTAAAAGGTATCCGGTAGGTTATAAAATCCGTTATCTGGTGCTGCTGGTAACTTTTTCCGGTGGCGATGGTGGTCCAGAGGTGGGGGCTGCGGGTCGGTCTGAGGGAGGGATGATTCGCGCGGGCGCCTTTTTTAAGCAAATAATCAAGGTTGGGCAGTTTTCCTTCAGCCAGAAGCTGGTCGGCAAACCGCCAGGACATGCCGTCAACGCCGATCAAAACAAGCTTGTAACCCGCGGGCTTAAGCAGGTTGGAAGGCGGAGCCGGCTGGCTGCCTGCATCCTCTCGGTGAACAAGGCTCAGCGGCATAAAAACGAAGATCAATAAGATGAATACCGCGGCCGCGGCCAGAGACAGCCGCCTTAATCTCTCAAAAAGCGGCGTCAAAAGCATGGCTAATCCGCCCAGGATTATAACAAAGAAAAGAGCGGAAACCAGATAGCCCTGATTAAGCGCGAGCTTCTTGAAAATAAAAGAATTGTAAAGGATCGCAACGACAATCTGTCCCAGGTAATAGGCGAGAAAAAGAGACCAGGGAATCCGCCCGGCCTTTGTCCCGATTGATGGAATCCTGGAAAAGGCCGCAGTGATAATCCCGGCCGCCAGGCCCGAAACCAGCGCCGCGGGAAAGAACAGCAAGAGCAGCAACAACACGAGTTTGACCAGATCAAGGGGCGAAAATAACGGGCTGTTTATCGCCGCGAGCATCAACACCAGGAGGGCCATGAAGGAAACCAAGCACGCCAGCGCGGCATAGACCCCTTCCCTGATAAACCAGGCAAAACCTCTTTTCATTGCCGCCTCCTTTTCACCGCTAATTTCATTTTTTATTATGCCGCTTTACTATGACCGCAGCCCAGAAGGATTGCAAGTCGATTCTGGATTATTTCGCGCGGCGGGGCTTAAAACCGGTTGCCCTCCGCCTGGAACAGGATAGGCGCAAAAACCGGTTGCTTGAGAGCGCGCCATTACTTGATGTAGCCGAGGGCTTTCAAGTGCCTCTCGATCTCTTTATCAACTCCCGCGTCCGCCTGCGCTTTTTTGACCGGGGTATACGCGCCGTAGGTTTTTATTGTTCTTACCGGATGCAGGCGCACAAACTCCGGATCCAGAACCTCGGTCCAGACCCGGCCGGGCATATCCTCGGCGGTCGGGAGTCCGGAGAGGTATAAGACCGTCGGGGCAACATCGTACACCGAAGGGTTTTTAAAAGCCGCTCCTTTTAGGACCGGCCCGCGGGAAATGACGACGGCGCCCGGAGGGCCATACTTGTGCCCGTATTCCCCGTTCCATTCCTTTTTAAAGCCGTGGTCGCTGACGACAATAAAAACGGCATCCGGCCCAAAGGACTTGACAATGTCTCCGATAAACCGGTCCGCATCCTTATAGGCCTCATCCATCACCCTTCCATATTTCTTCACTCGATCTTGATTTACGGACGGGTCTTTAAAACGAGACGAATAGGCCATAGCCGAGTGGCTGAAGCTGTCCACACCGTTATAATAAACCGCCCAGAAGGATATATCAGGCCGCTCTTTCATCAGCCTAAGGCTGATACGCTTCAGGCTCTCGTCGGTGCTGATGGTGAAAACAAATTCGGATTCGATCGCGTGTACCTTGAATTTGGCGCTGCGCATGCGCGCTATATCATCATTTCCTATGTCCATATACCTGTGGAAGGTGTCATCGCTGACCTGCTCCGGCGGAAAAAGCAGGGGAGCCAGTTCATCTATGAGTCCGGGAGGGCTGGTCAATTGCGTGGTCAGAGGAGCTTCCTTAAAGTTTGCCGCATTCCGGTAATAGATCACCTTGTCGCTGACCAAAAGCCCGTCAACATTTTCAGCCGGCCAGGACATCAGCCAGTTAATGACACCGGACTTAAGTCCCTGCTCACTGAATATATTCCACAAGGCCTTTTCTTTCCGCTGCAAACCTGTAACCAGATCATCACGGATATGAATATGAAACAGATGGTTGAAAAGAAAAAGCCTGCATTTCTTCACCCACATATATCGGGGCGTAACCAGAGAGCCCATTTCAACCCCGGTAAGCGGGATGCGGCGGATGACGAAATCAGTTATCTGATGATACTCCCAGGTCTTTCCGGTGGCGATGGTGGTCCAGATGAGCGGGCTTGAGGTCGGCTCAATCGTGGCCAGAGCCGATCGGGAACCGTTTTTTATCAGATAATCAAGGTTGGGCAGTTTTCCTTCAGCCAGAAGCGGGTCCGCAAAATGCCAATCCAGAGCGTCAATTCCGATTATTACAACCTTATAACCCGGGGGTCTAAGAAGGTTTTTGGGAATAGCAGCCTCTTTATTTGCCGGTTTCCGCTGCAAAACACCGAGCGGAATTATGACCAAAAGCACAAGGATCATAACCGCGCTTAAAACCAGCGAGATTCGCTTGGAGCTCCCCAGCGCAGGCGCTAAAAGCATGATTATGCCTCCCAGGATCACGGCAAAGAGCAGAACCAGGATCAGGTGATTATTATCCAATGCCAATTTTTTGAAAATGAAAAAATTTATGAACATACCCACGATAATCTGTCCTATGTAAAGCAGCAGAAAAATAAACCAGGGAACGCGGGGGGATGACGCCCGGAGAGATGGCACCGCGGAGACCGCCGCGGCTATGATACCAACTGCCAAGCCTATCACGAGCGCATACCCAACTAGCGGCAAAAGAAAAAGCAGGGTGGTTTTGATCAGATCGCCCGGAGAAAAAACCAGGCGGTTCATTCCCGCCAGAATCAAGACCAGGAGAGTGATGAACGCGATCAGGCATACAAGAGCCGCGTAAATAGCTTCGCTTAGGAACCGGGCAAAGGCCTTCAGCATTTGGGGGACTCCTCTTGAACTACTTTACTTCATTAGTGTAAGCTGATCCGCCTGATTTACAAATCCCTTTCAGACGATTGCCGGCCCGAGCCTGAATCCGGGGAGCCCTCCCCAACCATCAACCCTAAGGTCTATGAAAAAAACCTGAAAAAATTCTTGCCCTTTTCCCGCAAATGTACTAATGATAGTTTTGCCGGAATATGAATGGCTGTTCATTCATTCCCGGGAACGACACTCAAGGGTCTGCTCAAGACGAAAGAAGTCCGGCAAAAATCGCCGCGCTTTAAATTAGCGACTTTCCCCGATTTCCTCAAAATTTCGCTAAGATTATCAGGCGGTTTCGTAACAAAATCGGGGAGCGTCCCTAATTATTCGCGGCTCCGGGAACCACTTTCCAGACCGGGCGCGGGGCCACAATCCCGCGCAAGCTAAATCAACGCGTGTATCCGATTGACTTGAGCGCGCGCTCGGTCTCCCGGTCAATATGCGCGAACGAGCCGGACGCGGGGCTCTGGGAGGCACCAAGAAAATCATCCATTTTTTTTGCCATCGTCTTGAGGGTGCTTACAGGTTTCCCATAGAGGTTAAGGTGTTGCCCGGGGTCGTCCGCAAGCGAATAAAACTCGTTTTCGCCCTTGGAATCCCAAATGAACTCATAATCAAAGTTGATCAGGGCCCGCTGCCTGCGCTCCAGCCAGCTTAAATCTTTGTCCGGGCCGCACGAATTTCTCAGACGATCAATGTAGTATAATGGTTTGTAGTTCTCGGCAAATGCTTCTCCGCCTCTCTCCCGGTTTTTCAGCTGCTCAGGCACGCGGTTATCGACCAGAGACAAAATCATCTCCGGCACCTCGCGCAGAGAAGTGACCCGGTCGCTTCTCATCGGTTTCAGCCTGCTCGGCCAGTGAACCAGAAGCGGGATATGAAGGTTGGGCTGGTAAAGCCCGTACATATGCCCGAAGATTCCATGCTCGCCGAAGCTTTCGCCGTGGTCCGAGGTTACTATTATTATCGTGTTATCGAGCAGGCCATAGTTCTTGAGCGATTCGTACAAGCGCTCGAGTTTGAGATCGAGATAATATATGGAGCCGTCATACCATTTTATTATGCCGCTCCGCGCACTCTCGCTGATGGCCCCCGCGCAGGTGTAATAGTCCCAGCTCAGCCTCGCCTTGGCGTATTTTTTAAAGGCCTTTTCAGGGTACTGGAAAAAGAAAAAAACGGGTTTTACCCGCGGATATGTTTGATGGGCTTCCATATAATTCAGGAAAAGGAAAAAAGGATGGTCCAAATCTTTTGCCCCCGCGAGCCAGTGCTCAACCTGGCGCCGTGTGTAAGCCGCGCCGTTATCCCTGCGCATTTCCGGCAGAAAAAAGGAAAGCGCGGCAAAGTAAATGGTGTCCCCGGTAAAATTGCCATAACGGTAATTGATTTCATAGAGGTCAAAGCCCTGGCCGAAGCCGTTGAACTGATTGAGCGACACATTGTTGGTGAGTCCCAGGGTTATATAACCCTTCTTGCGCAGGGCTTCAGCAAGGGTGGTAAGGCGAAAATCGAGTGTGGGGTTCTCATAATGGCAATGGTTCTGCGAAGAATACAGCCCGGTGAAGAGGCTGGCGTGGGAAGGGACGGTCGTGGGCGAGGTTGAATAAGCGCGGTTGAAGACCACGGAACGAGGGGCCAGCGAATCAAGGAACGGCGTGGTCTTGCGCTCATAATTGTAAAGCGAAAGATGGTCCGCTCTGACCGTGTCCCATACAATCACAATGATGTTGGGCGAGCCCGGTCGCTCGACCGAAAACAGGGCTGTCCGGTCCAGAATCCGGCTTACCAGCTCGAAGCGCTTCAAGCTACCGCTCGAAAACACCAGACCTTCGATTATGAATGCCGTGATTAGCAGCTTGTGAAGAAACTCCGCAGACGGGCCGGTCCGTGTCCTTAAAAGATAATAAAGAAAGGCGGCCGCGGTCGCCGCGGCCAAGAAAATTAAGGCAGAAATATTGAGCGGCCAATAATATGGAGGTTTGTACCGGTCGAAGATAATCAGGCGCAAAAAGGTAATCACAAGGACTACAATCATGCAGGCCATAAATGCCAATTCAAAACCTATGTACCTGTCTCGCAGATAAAGGTGCATCTTGATGTTGAGATAGACGAGCAGGCCGGACACGATTAACCCGCCTGCAAGGCCAAGGCCGGCTATCCAGGCCGGCATTCCGTCAAGAATGGTCGCAAGCCTAACCAGCAGGATAATAGTTATGAGCAAGCCGCTGTCCAGGCCGACCACCACGGCTATTTTATAGTTGACCGGTTTTTTCAACTTCAGCACGGGCAGAGTCAACAAGCAGATGACAAGCGCGATGGTCATCAAGACCGGAATATTCAACTGTGTTGTCCGCATACCCAAGGCTAAAGCCAGGTCGCGCAGGGTGATAGTGAAGCTGGGATTAGCGCGATACAAAGAAACGATAAAGTAGTAAAACAAAACCTGCAGCTTGGCAATTATGGATGCCAGCGCGATAAAAGCCGCAAAAACCCAAAACCATCCCCCTGTCCGTTCTTTGACGTCCAGCATTGATGCCCCCCTTTGCCCCCTAAATTATAATTCTAACAGCAATTAAGCGCTGTTAGCAAATAGTGAAGAGGGGGGGCGTATGATTTTTTGTCTCAGGGGTAAAATATTGGGCGCGGCTCGGCTTAGCTCGCTGCAAGCCGTTCGCAATAGAGTGGTAAGAACCAGACTAAAGGAGGGTGCCCGCCTTGCGACCGGGCCCAGAGCAAAATCTCCTCAACCCATCCTTATGAAAAAAAGCTGAAAAAATTCTTGCCCTTTTCCCGCAAATGTGCTAATGATAGTTTTGCCGGAATATGAATGGCTGCTCATTCATTCCCGGGAACGACACTCAAGGGTCTGCTCAAAACGAAAGAAGTCCGGCGAAGAGCCCGAGGGGTGGGCTTAACCTATTAAAAGGTAAAGGGGGTAAAAATGGCTAAAAAACTGGTTGACGAAAGGGACATCAAGTTTGTGCTCTGGGAACAGTTAAAGGGGGAAGAGCTTTTCAAGCTGCCCCATTACCAGGGCCACAGCCGGGACGAGTTTGATATGATCCTGGGCGAGGCCATAAAGTTTTCCACGGAAGTGATCGAGCCGGCCAACCGGGAAGGCGACAAGACCCATCTGAAAGTCGTGGGCGAGGGCCCGAACAAAACGGTCAAGGTCCCGGACGCTTACAAGCAGGCCTATGACTCCTTCTGCGAGCAGGGCTGGGCCTCGGCTTCAGCTTCCGAGGAATGGGGCGGGCAGGGGCTGCCCACCTTCATAACTATGGTCGGCAACGAGGTGTTTGTTTCGGCATCGGTCGCATTCACCATGTTCCCCGGACTCACCCGCGGAGCGATCCACCTGATCGAGACCTACGGCACGCCGGAGCAGAAGAAGAAGTATCTGACCAATCTGGTCAGCGGCAAGTGGCAGGGAACGATGGACTTGACCGAGCCGGGCGCAGGCTCCGCGGTCGGGGACCTCAAAACCACGGCCAAGAAAAAGGGAGACAAGTGGCTGATCACCGGCACCAAAATTTTCATCAGCTGCGGAGACCACGACCTGGTTGACAATGTGGCGCACCTGGTCCTGGCCCGCGCGGAAGGCGCGCCCGCGGGAATGAAGGGCGTCAGCCTGTTTGTCGTGCCCAAGTTCAGGGTCAAGGCCGACGGCTCCCAGGGCGAGTATAACGATGTCGCGTTGAGCCGGATCGAAGAGAAAATGGGCATCCACGCCTCTCCCACCTGCCTCTTAAACTTCGGTGACAACGGAAACTGCGAAGGCGAGCTGATCGGAGAGCTTAACAAGGGCATCAGCTATATGTTCCTGATGATGAACGAGGCCCGCATCGGCGTGGGCGTGCAGGGAGAGGCGGCCGCGAGCGCGGCTTACCTTTTCGCGCTTGACTATGCCAAGCAGCGAGTCCAGGGAGTGGAGATCCAGAATATGAGAGATGTGAACGCGCCCCGGGTGGAGATCATCAAGCATCCGGATGTGAGAAGGATGTTGCTTTGGATGAAATGCTATGTGGAAGGAATGCGCGCTCTTATTTATCGCGGAGTTTACTACTGGACCCTCGCGGAATTATCCGAAAAGGCGGAAGACAAGGAAAAATACGACAATTTCCTGGCCCTTTTCACCCCGGTCATCAAGGCCTACTGCTCGGATATGGGATTTTTGGTCACCAAAGAAGCGATCCAGGTTTACGGCGGATACGGATACACCTCCGAGTACCCGGTCGAGCAGCTCTGCCGCGACGCGAAAATAGCCTCCATCTATGAAGGCACCAACGGCATCCAGGCGCTCGACCTGGTGGGAAGAAAAGTCCTGGATGTGAAGAAAAAAATGAAGCCCTACAACGACTTTGTCGCTATGATGAGAGACTATGTCAACTCCCAGAAAAAGCATCCCAAGTTCGCGGCCCAGGCGGAAAAGGCGTCCAAGGCCATCGATGCGCTTGAAGAGTGCACCAAGAAGATGATGGAAGCCGGGCTCAAGCTGGACATAATGTATCCGGTGCTGGTCGCGACCCCTTACCTCAAGGCCTTCGGAGATGTCATCCTGGGATGGCTGTGGCTGGAGCAAATGGTCATTGCCGACGCCGCCTTGGACAAGATTTTAAAGGAAAAAGGCGCGGCCGATGACGCCAAGAAAAAGGAAGTCATCAAGAGCCTGGACGAGGCCGCTTTCTACGACGGAAAAGTCCGCGCGGGAAGATATTATATTGATTGCCTGCTCTGTGAGATCTTCTCGACCAGGGACTACATCGTGAGCGGAAATAGAGATGTCCTGGAGATCAGCGAAAACGCCTTCTGAGATTTAATAGCCAAACCAAAACCGGGGCGGGCCAAACCTGCCCCGGTTTTTTATTCAGATGCTCTTTTCCGAAAAAAGATTAAAAAAATTCTTGCCCTTTTTGGGGAAATAGATATTAGTGGATGATGAAGCATCGCTCATCAGATTCTGCTCTTGCAGTTATAACTTTCGGGGAGAAAAGGGGGAACCCGGTTTAGAAGTAAAAAACCTGGCCAGAGTTTAAAAAAGGAGGTAAAAATGGCTAAACAGTTGGTTGACGAAAGGGACATCAAGTTTGCGCTCTGGGAACAGCTTAAGAGCGAGAAAATTTTTGAGTTTCCCCAATTCCAGGGCCACACCAAGGATGAATTTGATATGATTATGGGCGAGGCAATAAAGTTCGCCCAGGAAGTGATTCTGCCGGTTAACAAAGAGGGCGACCACATCCCTCTCAAGATTGTGGGCGAAGGCCCCAAAAAAACCGTAAAAACCCCGGACTGCTACAAACAGGCGTATGACGCCTTTTGCGAGCAAGGATGGATTGCCGCCTCCGTTTCTGAAGAATGGGGCGGACAGGGATTGCCTTCTCTGGTGGCTATGGTTGGAAACGAAATTTTTTGCTCGGCTTCTCTGGCGTTCAATATGTACCAGGAATTAACCCACGGCGCCCGCCATTTGATCGAGGTCTATGGAACCAAGGAACAGAAAGAAAAATATATGACCAACCTGACCAGCGGCAAGTGGCAGGGAACAATGGACTTGACCGAGCCGGGCGCAGGCTCAGCGGTCGGGGACCTCAAAACCACGGCCAAGAAAAAGGGAGACAAGTGGCTGATTAGCGGCACCAAGATCTTCATCAGCGCCGGCGACCACGATATGGTTGACAATGTCGTGCACCTGGTTCTGGCCCGGGCGGAAGGCGCGCCTGCGGGAATGAAGGGCGTCAGCCTGTTTGTCGTGCCCAAGTTCAGGGTCAAGGGCGACGGCTCCCAGGGCGAGTATAACGATGTTGCGTTGAGCCGGATCGAAGAGAAAATGGGCATCCACGCCTCTCCCACCTGCCTCTTAAACTTCGGAGATAACGGCGATTGCGAGGGTGAGCTGATCGGAGAGCTTAACAAGGGCATCAGCTATATGTTCCTGATGATGAACGAAGCCAGATTGGCTGTAGGCATACATGGCCAGGCTCTTGCCAGCTCAGCCTACCTTTACGCGCTGGACTATGCCAAGCAGCGCATTCAGGGAGTGGAAATCCAGAATATGAGAGATGTGAACGCGCCCCGGGTGGAGATAATCAAGCATCCGGATGTGAGAAGGATGCTGCTTTGGATGAAATGCTATGTTGAAGGGATGCGCGCGCTTATCTACCGCTGTGTGTTCGATGCAACTGTGGCGGAACTTAGCTCCAAGCCCGAAGAAAAGGAAAAATGCCACAACTTTGTGGAAATCCTTACCCCCATTGTCAAAGCTTATTGCACGGATATGGGATTTTTGGTCACCAAGGAGGCGATGCAGGTTTACGGCGGATACGGATACACCTCCGAGTACCCGGTGGAGCAGCTTTGCCGCGATTCCAAGATCAACTCCATCTATGAAGGAACCAATGGCATCCAGGCGCTTGACCTGCTCGGCAGAAAAGTCCTGGATGTCAAAAAACAGATGAAACCATACAACGATTTTATGGCGATGATGAGAGAGTCGGTCAACGGCCAGAAAAAGCATCCCAAGTTCTCATCCCTGGCCGAAAAGGTCTCCAAATCTATCGACGCCCTGGATGAGAGCACCAAAAAATGTATGGAGGCCGGACTGAAATTTGACATCCTTTACCCGGTAATGATGGCAACCCCTTATCTCAAGCTCTTTGGCGATGTCGTCCTCGGATGGCTGTGGCTGGAGCAGATGGTCATAGCTGATGCGGCCCTGGACAAAATCTTCAAGGAAAAAAGCGCGGCTGATGACGCCAGGAAAAAGGAAGTCATCAAAAGCCTGGATGAGGCCGCTTTTTATGACGGCAAGATTCACGCCGGGAAATACTATATCGAATGCCTGCTCCCCGAAGTCTTCGCGGAGAGAGACTACATCATAAGCGGAAACCGCAGCGTCCTCGATATCCCCGAAAACGCTTTCTGAGTTTTTTTAGCCGAATGACCGCCGGGGCGGGAACCTCACCCGCCCCGGTTTTTTCTTGGAGTGCCGCGGCTCGACGCCGCTTTTCTTGTTGCCCCAAGCCCCAGGCAAAAACCGATTAACCCCGGTAATTGACCCACCGGCGTAGGCTTGATTCATCCTGACCATTCCGTTATTGTAAATCTCAAGTGAGGCGATAAATGGGCAAAAAGGAATTGCTGCTGAAAGAGATAAAGGAGATGCCGGAGCCGTTGCTTGAAGAGGTATTGGACTTTGTCCAGGTTTTGAAAACAAAAATCAGCCAGGAGAAGCTGGATATCTCCGTCGCCAGCGAGTCATCGCTTAAAAAGGATTGGCTCCGGCCCGAGGAACACGAGGCGTGGCGAAATTTGTAAAGGGCGATGTCGTCATCGTGCCTTTTCCTTTCTCCGATCTAACCCAGGCCAAAAGAAGACCTGCATTAGTTGTCGGTTTACCGAGTAGAGCCTTTTAGGGTCTTCGCCAGCATTTTAAAAGCCTCAGACCGCTTGAGAGCATTGATCAAAAGTTCGAATTTGTCCAGCTTGTTATTTATGATTTCGTGCAATCTATTTTCATTATCAGGTAAGTCAAAATTTTTAGGATCTACCTTGTTTGCTCTGGCTATTTTTAAAATCCATCCTTCCAGTCTGGGAGAAAGAACAATTACGGTATTGTCCTTTTTGTCAGCAAAAATTTTTAAATGGTACTTTGATATCCTCAGTAGTTTTGGATTTGTTTCAAGCGTTCTCAAATATGACTCTTTAGGAGACTGGGGGTCTTCGTCTATGAGGGCTGCAACTTCTCTTTCTTTTTCAAGCCGTTTGCAGATTTCAGATTTGTTGCTCTCATGCCGAACCTTTTTCTTTCCCAAACCGCTGAGTGTTTGAACCAAGTGCGCATCCGGCTTGCACTCAACATAAATCATTTTTCTCGGTCGAGGAAACGATCAATATTAAAAAACACGCTGGAACCGTAATCCAATAATTGCTCAATTTCGCTTTTGTTCAGAGCCTTGACCTTGGTTTGATAGTCTCGCATGTAGGTGACAAAAACAGCGAGGTCCGAGCTTTTCGTCTTTTCTACTATTGAGATCAAAAAATAGGGATTATGCGTCGTTATGAAATATTGATTCCGGTTGGGATCCAGACCAATTCTCTCGGCCAGAAACTTGGTGTAGAAAGGAAATGAGTGAGCCTCGGGCTCTTCAAGAACCAGGGTCGAATTTTTGTTGGAAAGCATCGCGGCGAAATAAAAGATTATTCTCTGCAAAGTATCAGAAACGGAGTTATAAGGATATGACACCGTTATATCCTCAATTGCTCTCAGAACCTCTATTTCATTCTCGACTTGTTTTATGGAGAGTTTTAACCCGAAAGGCTCTAAAATTTCTGAAATGAACGACCTGACTCTCTTGTTAGTTAATATAGCCACCGGGAGATTTTCCCCGTGTGGCGGCAACAGGAATCCGGGTTCGGAGCTTGGGAATTTATAAGAACCTGCAAAACGGTAAAATTTAATGGGCGGCGGTTCTTTATATTTTCCCTTTAAATTAAAGATGGCCTCCGAACCGCCCCAAGGTTCACCTGTTGGTTTGAACATCGTGTCTTTATAAGTTTCGCCTTTGTTGAATTTTAGCCTCAAGACAAAAGGTCCCTCGCTAAAATAAATGAGCGCGACATCACCATCTATTTTGACCATTGGGGAGTTTTTAATATCTTCTTCAAAAAAGAGATCGTACATCTTATTAAATCTTAGAGTGTCTTTTATATAAAGAAAGAAATTTAGATCTTGGGTGTGCAAAATCGAGAAGACACCTAGCGCTTCGAGCAGATTGGATTTTCCAGTATTCGGCTCTCCAATGAAGAGATTTACTCTCCTGGCGTTCAACTTGAGCTTCTTGATCGACTTGAAGTTCTGTATTTCAACGGTTTTTATCATCCGGCTTCTCCTTCAAGCGCCTACCCCAATTTTAGACTTGAAGAGCAAAAAGTCAAAAATTCTCGGGACCAGTGAGTGTAAAATCCGGAGAAGGAGTAAAAGAGGGAGATAATAAGATGCTCAATGGGAGAACTTTGTCTAAAGCCTCCGGCCTGCCGCAGGGCAGTGCTCTACCGTTGCGGTCTTTGCTTATTTGCGCTAAATATAATTGGTTAAAGGACGGTGAAAATGGAGAAGAAAATTGAGGCCGCGATAAAGGCTCTGGCCAGGCACGGGTTCAAGGCCGAGTTTGTGGCTGACAAGGAAGCCGCGGCGAAGATTATTCTGGAGCGGATTCCCAAAGAGGCCAAAGTGGGAATTCCGGGCAGCAAGACCATCCGCCAGCTTGGGCTGGACAAGGCGCTTAGCGCAAGGGGACAGGTCGTGTTTGACCACTGGCAGCCGGGTCTCAATGCGGAAGAAAATCTTAAAACACGCAAGGCCCAGCTTACAAGCGACATCCTTCTGACTTCCGCAAACGCAATCACCGAGACCGGCGAGATTTATAATATGGACGGAGTGGGCAACCGGATCGCGGCTATGGCTTTCGGGCCGAACCTGGTTATAATTGTGGCGGGTCAAAACAAGATTGCTCCGGACCTGGCCGCCGCGCGGGAGCGCCTTCAAAAGATAGCCGCGCCGAAAAGAGCGGCTGAGCTTAATCTCAAGCTGCCCTGCGTGAAAACCGAAGAGTGCGATGATTGCAACTCGCCCGCAAGAATCTGCAACGCGGAATTGATTCTCCACCGGAGGCCAACGCTCACGAAGATGGAAGTTTACATAATCGGGGAAGATTTAGGCAATTAACCTGAGAAACGCATTTAAAGTTTTTTATTGAACACAGAGACACACCCTTATGGTTCTTCTTTGCGGTCTTTGCGCCTTTGCGGTGAAAATTTTATAATTCAACTTTAGGATCTAGGATTAAAGGAGGCGGAGATGAAACTGAAGGAGATCGCGGAAAAAATTGGCGCCAAACTGATCGGGGACGGCGAAAAGGAAATTACCGGCGTAGGCTCGTTCGCATATGCAACCCCGGACCAGATCAGCTTCATCACCAACGCCAAGCACCTGGAAAAGGCCAAAGCGAGCAAAGCCGGCGCATTTGTGGTGGCGGATGAAAGCTGGACGAGCGGAAGACCCGGACTTTTAGTCCCGGACGCATACCGCGGATTTGTCAAAATTGAAAACCTGTTCCTCTCGCTGCACAAGCCGGAGTGGGGAATTCACCCGACCGCCGTGATCGGAAAGAATGTCAAGCTCGGCAAGCCCGTCTGGATCGGCCCTTATGTTGTGATTGAGGACTTCGCGGAAATCGGAGACCGCTGCCGGATTGACGCGCACTGCTTCATCGGCAAGAACTGCAAGCTCGGGCCGGACACCCGTTTTCACCCGCAGGTGACTTTGCTGGAGAGATGCACCGTCGGCGCGGCCTGCATTATGAATTCCGGCGTGGTGATCGGCGGAGACGGCTTCGGGTTCATAACCGGCAAAGAAGGCCACACCAAGATTCCTCAGATCGGCATTGTTGAAATCGGAGATGATGTTGAGATCGGCGCGCAGTGTATGATCGACCGCGCCAGCCTGGACAAGACCGTAATCGGAAACGGCACCAAGTTCGATAGCGGCGTCCATATCGCGCACTCCTGCATAATCGGAAAAAATGTGATCATCCTGGCGCAAACCGTGTTCGGAGGCTCGATTGAGGTGGGAGATAATACGACCATCTCCGGCAATGTCACGGTCAGGGACCACGTCAAGATTGCGCCCAACTCAACTATTGCCGGCGGGTCCGCCGTTGCCTGGGACATCACCGAGTCGAACAAAGTATGGTTCGGCTACCCCGCATTTGCCTTTGAAGCCGTGAGACCGTTTTATTTCCACATTCCGGACTTTGCCACCCTTCTCGAGCGGGTGAAGAAGCTGGAAGAAAAAGTCAAAGACTGATTGTTGCAGCGGCGCGGCTAGAAAAAAGACGGATCACCCGGCTACAAACTTGCGAAGCTGTTCCAGGTCGGCTTGGATTCTTGCCACTTCCAGATCCGCATCCTGGTAATTAGGTTTTTGCGCGAACACGGATTTGCCGTCTGTGCCCAATCCGTTAAAGCCGTTTTCAAAAAAGTAGTCCACTGCCTGGCGGCGGACCGCGGAGTAGAGAAAACCGGCGGCCTGTTCGGGGCTTCGTGAGGACACCGAATATTTCTGGTCAAAAATGGGGTCTCCGGTCTGGATGGTTGATTGGAACAAGACCCGATTAAGTATGTTGCTTGCCGCATTTCTCCGGCTGATGCCCATTACAAATCCCAGCGCGCTTAGTTGCCTCAAAGCCAAAAGAGGCGGGGAGTTTTTGCTTCCTGGGGTGAGCGCCACCCGCACCTCGGCATCATAATTCCTTAAGCGCACATAGCTGCCGGCAAGAAAATTGCTTACAACCTCTCCTCCCAGCGCCTGGGCGATCGGCTCCAGCTTTTGCCCGAGCTTCTTCAATGACCGGATCATCATAAATATGACAAAGCCGGATATGGCGATGAAAACTAAAACCGGCACCAACGCTTTGAATTCTTCAGGCAATTGGCTGACCACAACCTCCTCCTTTTCGGCCGATTCTATTTGCAGTTTAAAATTTTAGGGATTAAGATGCAAGCGCGATGAAGAAATTTTATAACATTGGAATCGTGGGCGCGACCGGCCTGGTGGGAGGAGAGCTTATCCAGCTTCTGTCGCGCGAAAATTTTCCCGCGGAAAAAGTCCGGCTCTTTGCCGGCGTGGAGGACGCGGGAGAGCGGCTGGAATTCCAGGGCGAGCAGATTCTGGTCCAGCCCATTGCCGCGGATTTTCACCAGGATTTGGACATAATCTTCTTCGCCGCGCATCCGCTGGTGAGCCGGGACCTGGCCGAGCAGGCCGCAAAAGCCGGGGCCTTAGTCATAGACGCAAGCCGCGCTTTCAGGCTGGAAAAAGATGTCCCGCTCGTGGTTGCTGAAGTGAACCCCAAAGCCCTGGAAAGGGCCAAGGACGGCATGAGGATCATCGCCTCTCCCGGACCGGCCACGGTCGGACTTTCGCTCGCGCTTAACCCGATTTCGAAAAAGCTGGAGATAAAACGCTCTCTTGCGCTCGCCATTTATGGGAGCACCGCGGAGGGCCGGGCCGGTTTTGAGGAGCACCAGAATCAGACCGTGGCCATTTTCAATAACCAGGAATTTGAGGTGGAAAAATTCCCGCGGCAAATGGCGTTCAACATTTTCCCCCAGGTGGGCAGGTTTGTCACCGATTCGACCGAGGAAGAGATGGACATAGAGCAGGAGCTGAAAAAAATCCTCGAATTTCCCAGACTGAAATTCAGCGCCACCTGCGTGCACGCGCCGGTGTTCGCGGGTCTGTCCATTTTCGTCTGCCTTGAGACCAGGCAGCAGGCGGAAGTTGAGGAGATCAGAATTCTGCTCAAAGACCAGCCCGGCATACTGGTAAGGGACAATCCGGAGCAGGAAGAGTACCCGGATGTTTTGTCCTGCCTGGAGACCGACCAGGTTTTGGCGGGCAGAATCCGAAAAGACCCTCTGTCAAACTCGGGCTTCCAGTTCTGGCTCAACCTGGACAATCTGCGCAAAGGCTCCGCACTCAATATGCTCCAAATCGCGCAGGAGATAATTGAGCAGGAATTAATATAGGGGAAACCAGTTTTTTGAATTCTTCTGCAAAAAGAATAAAATGGATTCTTGAAGACTGAAAGAACTAAAAACAAGGGATGTTATTGATGCCGCTTCATCCTCTCGCGGAAATTTTCGGGTTTCCATTTGACAATCTCGGCGCCGAAGCATCACGATTTCGAAAGCATAGGCTTTGTCCCTTCGGCAACAAAATTCCTAACTGCACGAAAGACAAGGCGAAAAATCCTCTGGGAGTGTGCAGCATTTATGATGGGCAGGAAGTCGTAATTACCTGCCCGATAAGGTTCCGCGAAAACTGGATTATTGCCGAAGACGCCGCAGATTTTTTCTTTCCAGAGGATTCGCGCTGGACAACTCTAACGGAAGTTCGTCTTGCGGACAAATACGGCAAATCCGCGGGCAATATAGATGTCGTGCTTGTGGCTTATGATGACAAAGGACAGGTTACAGATTTTGGCGCCCTGGAGGTTCAAGCGGTTTATATATCCGGCAATATAAGGACACCGTTTGAATTTTATATGAAGGATCCCGCAAAGCGCAAGGATATGGATTGGACCGATAAGGCAAACTATCCGCGGCCGGATTATCTCTCTTCATCTCGGAAGAGACTTGCGCCACAGCTAATCTTTAAGAGCGGGATTCTTAGAGCCTGGGGCAAGAAAACCTCGGTGGCCTTGAACAAAGGTTTTTATGAAACCCTGCCAAAACTCCGCGAGGTTCCAAAAAAGGAAGCAGATATTGCATGGCTGGTTTACGATTTAAGGTATCAAAAAGCCAATAAAAAATTCAGACTCGCCCGGGAAAAATGCGTTTATAGCAAACTTGAGGAAGCACTTGCTCAAATCACAAGATCCGAGGCCGGGGATATGGACAACTTTATCGATTTGCTGCAAAATAAAGTTAATGAAAAGCTGGAGAACAATTCGCATCCGCCGCATACGGAGACCATAGATGAAACCTTCTAATTCGCATGCGCAATTACCCTTATTTGAGCAAGCTCAACAGCGTCTCCGCTCTGAACACCGCGCTTGCGATATAGTGAATGTGGCGTCTGTCCCTCAAAGGAGTCCCTTTAGGTATCCGGGTGGAAAAACCTGGCTGGTTCCCAAATTCCGCGCTTGGATGAAAAGCCTGAGCGAAAAACCCGAAACTTTTATAGAGCCATTCGCAGGCGGGGGAATCATAAGCCTTACCGCGGCATTTGAGAACCTTGCTGAACATATTATTATGGTGGAAATCGATGAGGATGTTTCCGCGATCTGGCAGGTTATATTGGGAAAAGATGCAGATTGGCTGATCCAAAAAATTCTCAGCTTTGACCTGACTGAAAAGGCGGCTCGAGAGGAATTGAATAAACCGGTTCGCGCTCTCAGGCAAAGAGCTTTTAATACCCTTCTTAGGAATCGAATCAATCACGGCGGTATCTTGGCGCCCGGCAGCGGCATATTCAAGAAAGGTGAAAACGGCAAGGGGATTCTCTCCCGCTGGTATCCGAAAACACTGGCCAAAAGAATTCTTGCCATTAAAACCGTCCGCGGCAAAATTAAATTTGTCAGTGGCGATGGTTTAAAAATATTGAGAGAGTATGGAGATAGCCCGGATGCGGTTTTTTTCATCGATCCCCCGTATACAGCATCGGGAAAGAAAGCAGGCGTCCGCCTTTACAAACATAATATTTTGGATCATGAAGAATTGTTTAAACTGGCAAAACGCCTTGCTGGTGATTTTCTTATGACCTATGACAGCGCGCAAGGCATCATAGAGCTGGCGGAAAAATTTGGATTCGTTGTTCAGCCCATAGCAATGAAAAATCGGCATCATGCGCAGATGGAAGAATTGTTGATCGGCAGAAACCTAGACTGGGCTCGTTAGTAATCTTCAGTATTTTTGCCGAACACCTCGGGGTTGGAAGGAATCTAGATTTTTTAATGGACGAGGAATCCCTCGGGAACAATGTTTTCCGGGGCACCCCTTGCCTTCGCTTCTTCCATAGCTTCAACCAGGCATTTGCCGTCATAGCCCACGGCCTTTTCCGCCTCCGGCTCGGAAAAATACACGATCAAAGCCAGGGTTTTCACCCCCAGCACAATCCCCCGGAACATATAGTTGTGGCTGTTCTCCATTTTGTTCAGGTATGCCTTCTGATCCTCAGGGGAAAGGCGGTTGAAAGTGTGGCGGTAACCTTGCGCGATGGTGCTCATCTCCAGGGCCTTGACCAATGCTGAAAAGGAGGTTCGGATAATGGTCGGCAGCCGGCTTACAAACTGGTCATAAGAATCAACCACTTTGTCCAGGTCCGGCTTGGGCTCAAAATCGGCCTCGCGATGGATCATCGCCTGGATAAAATTCCGGATCGTTTCCCGGTCCGAGGCGCTCATCTTGGCTCTTTCAGCCATCGGATAAATAATAAGCCCTTGCTCCAACTTGTCAAATTTCAGCCCAGGGAACGCCTCCTGATTTCCCGGAAGAATCCGGCATTAAAGCGCAGATTGAATTTATCTAAAATCAGAGGATGTCCTCGGGCTTTAGCCCGAAAATCCCGGCCAAATGCCCCAAACCCGGCATTGACAAAGCTGCCGATTGGCGCTAATCTAATTCTAGCTTATGTTTGTCCCAGACGAGATAAATTACTGGTTGGAGACCACGCCTGAGAGCGTGGCCTATCTTGCAGCCTCGGTTAACAAGCCGGTGGTGGTGCTGCCCGGAAAATCGCCCGAACCCGCGCAGGCCTGGGTAGGAATTATAATCTCCGGCAAAGCTTTTGAGGTGTATATTTATCTCTATTGCATTCACTCCAACCAGGGATTGCTCTACCGGTGGGATGGCGGCGCGGTCTCAAAAGAGGTGGCGACCGGCGTTCAAAAGGAAGCGCTCGGCTTCACCGAGAGCATGGGATTTATGATGAGCGACCTGAAGTGGCGCGAGCAAAGCCAGGAAGGCCGGCTCGGCCTTTTCAACAGCACGCCCATGTTTTTCCAGGATTTAAGCCGGTTCAAGCAGGAGGTTGAAGAGGAGATTCTGGAAATAGAGCCGGCTGATTCCGAACAGGAAATAGTTGTGGAGCCGCTGCGGGAAGAGCCGGCGGAGACGGTGACCGAAGGAGACTTCGTGATTCACGCGGAAGCTTTCGTGGAAGCGCCCGGCCAGCCGGAGCAAGAAATTGCTCCTGAGCAACTCAAGGACCTGGAGCCGGCTGCTCCGGCTGCTCCGGCTGCCGGCCAAGCTCAAAAAGCTGAGCCGAGTGAAGAAGACCTTTTGCTCGACCAGCTGGAGGCCGGGGAAAAAGGGGTTGCCCCGGTCGCGGTCAGCAAGCCGAAGAGGCCGCCCGGATTTATCATTGAAATGGAGGAACCGGTGGCGCAGCCGCAAAAAGCAGAAGCCGCTGACGAGGTCGATTTTCTGGTTGAAGAGGAAGGAAGGGATGGTTCAAGAGCCGTTGCTGCCCCCGCCGTCCAGCCAGGCGCTCAACCCGGGGCTGCCGCGCCCGAAGAGCAGGAGATTGTGCTGGGAGTAAAATCGGAGCCGAAACAGGGTCTTGTCCTGGAGCCCTTGACCCCTGACCGAGCTCCCGCGGGGGCTGTGAGCAGGGAGGATCGGGAGCTGGCAATAAGGTTCTTGATTATGTTCTGAGAAGAGGAGAGAAAAAATGCGGAAAATCATAGCCGGCCTGGCCGTTCTCATTATCGCGGCCTGCGCGACAACGCCAACCCAGAATCTTTGCCATAACCAGGAATATTTGAAAACGATGAAAGATAAAGCCATCGCTGATTTCTTCCGGGAAGATTTGTATACCGCGCTGGACGATATTATGAGCGTGAAAAAATGCGGCTCCAAAGACCCGGAAGTTTATTACTGGCTGGGAAGAATTTATTACGCCCGCTCCGAGAAAGAGAAGGCCAAGGAAAATTTCAAGCAGGCCATTCAACTAAAACCCGGATACCCGGAAGCCCAGGTGTCCCTCGCCGACCAGTTCCTTGAAGAAGGCAGATACGATGATGCCATTAAAAACTATATGGTCGCGGCCTTAAACGAGCAGTACCGGGGAGCCTACCTGGCCTGGAACAATATGGGTTATATATATATGCAGCAGGGGAAATACCCGGAGGCGGAAGACGCGCTCCAGCGCTCGCTCAACCTGAACCGCAATTGCTGCTGGACATACTCCAACCTGGGCGAGCTCCAAAGCAAGCAAAAAAAATACGCGGAAGCGTATGTCAACTATGTGAAGGCGATCCAGCTTTGCCCCAGGTTAGCTCGCGGCCATCGCCTGCTCGGGCTTGAATACAACCGGCAGGGGAAAATCAGCAAGGCCTGCCAGGAATTTTCTCAGGCTGTGAAAAATTCGGACCCCCAGAGCGAGGACGGCAAATCAGCTGGCGAGTATTTAAGGCTTCTCAATTGCTCGCTTGAACCAGGGAAATAAGACCGCAGATGGAGACAACCTTTGGAGAGTATCTTCGCAAGGAAAGGGAAACGCGGGAGATTTCCCTCGACGAAGTCAGCAAACACACCAAGATCCAGAAAAGGCTCCTGATCGCGCTGGAGGAAAACCGCCTGGACCAGCTTCCCAGTCAGACCTTTGTCCGGGGCTTCATCCGGCTTTACTCGGAATGCATCGGCCTGGACCCCAGGCAGGCCGTGCTCAGGTTCGAACAGTATTTGAAAGAGCTTCATCCGGAACTCTGCGGCCAGAGACCGGCCGCCAGGCAAGGGATAAAGGTCTGGAACATTCTGATTCCGGTTGTTATTTTTGTGGTGGCGGCGACAATCGTCGTCGCGAGCGTGATCGGAAATCGAAGCCAGAGAGCATCCGCTGACTCCCGGCAGGCTGCTCCGGGTCCGCCTGTATCCAAGGCGGAGACCCGGACCCCGGCGCAGCCCGCCGCGGACCAGGCCAATCCCATCACCGCGCCATATACGGTTAAAGTAAAGGCTTTGGAAATTTGCTGGCTGCTGGCAACGATTGACGAGAAGACGAGCAGGGAAGCCATGCTCTACCCCGGGGAAGTCTTTGAAGTGAAGGCTGAGCAGCGCTTGAGCCTCCTGCTCGGAAACGCCGGCGGCGCTGAAGTCACGGTAAACGAGCTGAGCTTGAAGCCCATTGGCGGCCATTGGAAACCCGCGCGGCTTTTGATCCCGGAGGAACTTGACCGCTATCTGCCGGAAGACTACAAGCTAAAGAAAGAAACAAAAGCCGCAGCCGATAAAAATTCAGCCCAAGCATCCTCTCCACAGCCCGCGCCAATAGATAAGCCTATTCCTCCGGCCGCAGTGCCGGCTGCAGCTCCCGCTCCCCCGGCAACGCCGCCTTAAGACCAGCCGCGCGCCAAAGCCTTCACCAACAAGAAAACCACGCAGACCTTTTTTGTTCCTTCCCCGGCCGCGGGCCAGATAGAGGGGACTTGCTGAATACCCTGATTTTGTAGCTGCCGGAGAACAGCTCGGAGTTATTTAATAAGCTTTATTTTTGCGGCCAGAGATAAGCGCTCGCTTTACTCTCAAATTGCGCAAGCTCCTTCTGCTTGTCCTCAAAACCGGGCCGGCCCATAAGCGCGGCTGTGTATTGCTTGCCAAGCTCGACCGCCGGCTGATCAAAGGGGTTGACCTCAAAGAGTCCGGCCACGATCACGGTCACGATCTCAAACAGATAAAAAAGCGCGGCCAGATTATATGCGTCTATTTTAGGTATGGAGACGGTCAGGCTGGGCTGGCTCGAGCGCGCGAGGCTGGCGGAAGTTGCAAACTGCTCCATATTGATAAGCTGAGCAAAGCTTTTGCCGGAAAGCCAGCCGAGCTCTTCCAGTCCCGAAGTTGCCTTCGGGATCATCATTTTCTCCCGGAAGCTGTCAACCTTCAGGAAAGTGACCAGCTTGTCGCGCGGGCCTTCAAGGTAAAGCTGGAGCTGGCTGTGCTGGTCGGTCGCGCCCAAAGCGCGGACCGGCGTGGTCCCCGCCCGGAGCTCCTGACCGGAAAGCGAAAGCTTTTTTCCCAGGCTCTCGGCCCAAAGCTGCGCAAACCATTCCGCCAAATCTAAAAGCTTGGAACTATACGGCATCATCACTAAAATGTTCCTGCCCTTGCGGCTGAACGCGAAATAAATGCCGGCAAGGAGCTCCGCGGGATTAGGCTGAGTCTCAGGATCGAAGACAATTTCATCAACCGCTTGCGCTCCCTGCAAAAGCTCTCTGGGGTCAATTCCCAAAAGCGCGGCCGGGAAAAGGCCGACCGGGGTGAGCGCCGAGTATCTGCCGCCGATCCTGGGCGGAACCGGAAGGCTTTCCAGATGGTGTTTTTGCGCGAAGCTGCGCAAAATCCCTTTTTCCGGGTCCGTGATCACGACCAGATGTTTATTCCAGTTTTTGCCGTAAATTTTCTTGAGCCGGTTCACCACATAAAGAAGCTGGGAGCCGGTCTCGGGCGTCGCGCCCGACTTGCTGATCGCAACAAAAAGGCTTTTGCCCGCAAACGCGATTTTGAAAATATCCGAGAGATGCTCGGGGTCTATGTTGTCGCAGGTGAAAAGCCTCGGGGTTTTCGAGCGTTTTGCCAAAAAATGGCTGGGAAGGAGCGCGGAGCCAAGCGCGCGGGGGCCGAGCGCGGACCCGCCTATTCCTAAAATCACCACATTCTCAATCTTTGACTTGTATTTCCGCGCCAGCGCCAGGCAGGATTCAGCCATATTCGGCTCGTCAAAAACCGTGGCAAAGCCCAGCTCTCCCCGGCTCCGCCTCTCTCTCAGGCCGGACAAAACCAGAGCCGCCGCGTTCATCGAAGAGTCGAGCTCGCCCTTATCCAGCCCATGCGCCTGGAGCAGTTCATTCATTACAAAGCGATAGTCGATTTTCAGCATATTAACGCTTCCTGGAGCCGTCCCCGTGTCCGCTTATGCGGCCGCAAATCTTCCATCACAGGATTTTCAAGAGATAATCGCTGAGCTCCTTTATATTTATGTCTTTGGCCTCGGTGGGCTTGTCCGACTGATTTATCTTTTCCGCCTCCGCAGCCTTTTCCTCTTTCTTCGCCTGAGCGATCCCTAAAAAGCCGACCTCAACCTGGTAGGCGACATCTTTGTAAATCACCGAGTCCATATAAACATCAGCCTTCGCCTTCTTAAGCTGCTCCTGGGTGAAAATCTTGCCCACCAAGTTGTGCGGGTCACGATCCCCCTGCGCAAGATAAATAAACTTGACCGCCGGGATCAACTTGAAACTCTGTTTCTGCGCGGAGTTGATCACGAGCGAGTCCCCGCACAGCTCCGCCTGTCCCTGTTCAAACAGCGCATCCAGAACCGCCTGCGAGATAAATATCTTTCTTTCCTCGGACACCCTGTATATACTCTATTAAACTTCAGCCCCTCTTGTCAAGGAAAGACCAGAAGACGCGGCCGGCCAGGGAACATACCCTCTGGCGTATGATGAAGCAAAGGCAAACGCTGCCACCGCGCGGCTGGCTGATTGTCTTGACAATTCTCCGCGCCGGTAAATAATAATACGCAACCCTTCGGGAGGCTTTGGGAGCGAGATGCGGAAAAAGGTTTCGATTTTCGGCGCGGGAAATGTCGGCGCAAGCCTGGCCCAGCTTTTGGTTTTGAGCGGAATCGCCGATGCCTCGCTTATCGATGTAGCTCCCGGTCTTGCCCAGGGCAAGGCCCTGGACCTTTCCCAGGCCCGGCCCCTTTACCCCGCGGATGTTAAAGTTGAAGGCTCAACCGACCCCGCGATAATCAAAGGCTCGGACCTGGTGGTGATCACCGCGGGAATCACCCGCAAGCCCGGAATGAGCCGGGACCAGCTTCTGGAGACCAACGCCAGGATCGTAGCCCAGTGCGCGTCCGCGGCAAAAAAATATGCACCGAAAGCGATCATCATTGTGGTCTCAAACCCGCTTGACGCCATGACCTGGCTCGCGCAAAAAAAGAGCGGCTTTGAGAAACGGAGGGTGATGGGAATGGCCGGCATCCTGGACTCCGCGCGCTTCATAAGTTTTCTCGCGAATGCCTTGGCCGCAAGCGTCAAAGACATCCAGGCGTTGGTCCTGGGCGGACACGGAGACCAGATGGTGCCGCTTTTGAGCTCAGCCACCTGGCAGGGAAGGCCTGTGGCGGACCTCATACCCAGAAACCAGCTTGAGAAAATAGTGGAACGGACAAGAAACGCGGGCGCGGAAATCGTCTCCTTGATGAACACCAGCGCGTTCTACTCGCCGGCCGCGGCCGCTTTTACGATGCTCAAAGCCGTCTTCAGCGACGAGAAGCGCCTTTTTCCCTGCTCGGTCGCTCTGTCCGGCCAATACGGGGTCAAAGACCTTTACCTGGGCGTGCCGGTCATCCTGGGAAAAGAAGGGGTCGAGAAGGTTGTGGAGCTGAAACTGAGCAAGGCGGAAAAAGAGCAGTTTGCCCAATCAGCCGAGTCGGTCAGGAATCTGGTCGCCCAGTTGAGAAAGCTTAAACTATGAACAAACGAAAAATGACGCGGGAATATCTCGTCCGCACGGTGAAAAACCTTGTGCTCAACGCGAGCTTTGAGCTTGAGCCGGAAGTGGAGAAGCTCTTAAGAAAAGCTCTTAAGGACGAGAAATCCGCAAACGGAAGAACCGCGCTGGAGATGATCCTGGAGAATGCGAGGATTGCCCGGGAGAAAAGACTGCCCATTTGCCAGGATACGGGCTTGAGCATATTTTTTGTCGAGCTCGGCCGGGAACTGTGCCTGGATTTTGATCTGGTGGATGCGATCAACCAGGGCTTGCGCCAGGCGACAAAGCAGGGTTATTTGCGGCGCTCGGTCGCAGACCCGCTCACCCGCAAAAACACCGGAGATAATGCTCCCGCGATAGTTCACCTTAAGCTCTCCCAGGGAAACAAACTCCGGATAAAACTTGTGCTCAAAGGCGGGGGCGCGGAGAACAAGAGCGTTCTGAAAATGCTCGGGCCGGCGGAAGGCGTTGAAGGCATCAAGAAGACCGTGCTCGATGCGGTGAAAGCCGGCGCCGGCCAGGCCTGCCCCCCGATTTTCGTGGGACTGGGAATAGGAGGCGACCTGGAGCTTTGCGCGCTTCTGGCCAAGAAAGCCCTCGCGCGAAAACCCGGCAGCCTGTCCAAAGACCCCGCTCTCGCCAAACTTGAGCAAGGGCTTAAAAAAGAGATAAACAAGCTCGGCATCGGCCCCGGCGGCCTGGGCGGAAAAGTCACCTGCCTCGCGGTCCAGGCGGAGAAAGCGCCCGGGCACATTGCCAGCCTGGCCGTCGCGGTCAATCTCCAGTGCTGGGCGCACAGGGCCGGCGAGGCGGTTCTCTGATGCTCAAAAACGCTAAAAAAATTTCCGCGCCGCTGGACCCAAACGCAGTCAGGTCGCTCCGCGCCGGCGACTGGGTGCTGCTCTCAGGCGAAATTTACGCGGCACGGGATCAGGCGCACAAGAGGCTTTTTGAGATAATAAAATCAGGCCGGAAATTGCCGCTCCCGCTCAAAGGTGAGATTATTTATTACGCCGGCCCGACCCCGGCTCGGCCCGGAAGGGTGATCGGAAGCGCGGGGCCCACCACAAGCTCCAGAATGGACAAATGCACACCTGCGCTTTACAAGCTGGGCCTTGCGGCCACAATCGGCAAGGGGGAGTGTTCAAAGGAAGTCAGGGATGCGATCACGCGGTTTGGTGGATTATATCTGGTGACAGTCGGGGGCGCGGGAGCGTATTTGTCGGAGCGGATAAAAAAGGCCGAAGTTTTGCTCTGGCCCGAGCTTGGCCCGGAGGCGGTTTATCTTATCGCGGTGAAAGACTTCCCCTGCCTGATCGCCTACGATTCAAAGGGTGGGGACTATTTCGCGTATGCGCGTAAGAAGTTTGGGGAGGGCGGAGGATGAAGCGTGCGCTGGTTACCGGTGGAGCCGGTTTTATCGGCTCCCATCTTTGCGAGCGGCTGATTCAGGAAGGATTGGAAGTGATTGCGGTTGATAATCTCATCACCGGAAACCCGGCCAATCTTTCCGGGCTTAAGAAAGAGCCGAATTTTGATTTCATCAGGCAGGATGCGGCAGAGCCCCTCAAAATCAGGCAAAAGCTGGACTGGGTGTTCCATTTCGCATCCCCGGCAAGCCCCATTGACTACCTGGAACTTCCCATTGAAACCATGAAAGCCGGAAGCCTCGCGGTTCTAAGCACGCTCGAGCTCTCAGTCAAAAAACACGCCTCTTATTTCTTCGCCTCCACCAGCGAAGTTTACGGAGACCCGCTCGTGCACCCGCAAAAAGAGGACTACTGGGGCAATGTCAACGCCATCGGCCCCCGCGCGGTCTACGACGAGGCTAAACGGTTCGGAGAGGCCATGACCGCCGCGTATCATCGCTACCACAAAGTGCCAATCCGCATCAGCCGCATCTTCAACACCTACGGCCCCAGGATGCGCCTGAACGACGGAAGAGTGGTGCCCAATTTTATCGGCCAGGCGCTCAAGGGAGAGAATGTCACTGTTTTCGGAGACGGCAATCAGACCCGCAGCTTCTGCTTTGTGGACGACCTGGTTGAGGGCGTTATCCGGCTCTCCAAGGCGGAGTATTTCAAGCCGGTAAACCTCGGAAACCCGGTTGAACTGAAAATTATCGAGTTCGCCCAAAAAATAATCGAGCTGGTCGGGTCCCAATCTAAAATCGCGTTCAAGCCCCTTCCCGAAGACGACCCCCGCCAGCGAAAGCCCGACATCTCCCTGGCCAAAAAGCTTTTGGGCTGGGAGCCGAAAGTCGAGCTGGACCAGGGCTTGAAAATAACAATCGAATTTTTCAAAAAACAAATCGGAGTCAAATGATGCCGGACAGCTGGAAGGAACTCAAAAAGCAGGCCAGGGAAGAGATGGAAGAAGGCCGGCTTCTTTTCCGCAGGGCTAAACCCGGCTTGTCAAAACAGGAGCAAGAGCAGGCGAAATCTCTTTTTAAATCCATCGATTCCGGGCTCAGGAAAAAGGATGCGTCCGGCCTGAAAATTTCCCTCGAAGAATACCGCGCTTTCAAGCAAAAACATTTCGCTCATATTCGGATTAACAAAACCTGGGAGACGGTCAAGGAGCTTTTCTGGATTGTGCTGATCGTGTTCCTGATCAGGTGGCTCTTCATCGAGCCCTTCCGAATTCCATCCGGATCAATGATCCCAACCCTTTTGGTCGGAGACCAGTTAATGGTGAACAAGCTCATATACGGAGTGCAGATTCCCTTCACCACCAGAAAACTTTTTAACCTGACCAGGCCCCGCCGCGGGGATGTCATCGTGTTCAAATTCCCGCAAAATCCCAGAGAGGATTATGTCAAGCGCGTCGTAGGAGTCGCGGGCGACGAGGTTATGGTTAGGGACGGCAAGCTGTTCATAAACGGAAGCGAGTCGCCCCGGGAGTTCATCGGAGAATACACCGGCCCCAGCGACAGCGGCAGCTGCCCGGAATACGATCTTTTCAGGGAAGAACTGGACCATAAAGAGCACCAGATGCTGCTCTGCCACCGGAGCCATATCGGGGATGATTTCGGCCCGGTTAAAATTCCGGAAGGAGCGGTTTTCGGAATGGGAGACAACCGGGATAATTCAGCGGACAGCAGGGTCTGGGGATTTGTCCCGCTTAATAACATCAAAGGCAAAGCAATGTTCATCCATCTCCCCCTCGACCCCATGAACCACTACCTGCCCCGCTGGAACCGATTCTTCAAGTGGATTAGATAAGACAATCGCCGCGTAGGGGCGTCCCGCGCTTACGCGGGACTGCGCCCGGTTTTGGGGCGAGCGGCGCTGGTCGCGATCGCTGATTCGGGGCGCAGACACTCTTGCTTCGGAGTGCGGGCACTCTTGCCGGCACACAATAGGAGCAAGCGTCGTGTACGGGCGAGCCACGCGGGACGCGTGGTTCGCCCTCTTGACAAGCTCCATAGCTTCGGGCATAATTTTCTTATGAAATTTTTTCCGCAGTTAAACCTAGCCGAAGTCGAGGCTGAAGCAAGCATTGGAGGCCTTAATTGAAAATTGAAGCTCTGACCCCGAAATCACAGTCAGTAGTGGTTCTGAGTAGTTGGCAAAAGTAGGCAATTGGGGCGACGGTGGAGAATATCAATATTGCAAGGGGTACTCTGGCTCAGATGTAGATGTAGGTGGTTCTGACTGAGTTTTATTTCTATGCTTTTGTTCGCCTTTGATATCAATATCATCTAGGCTAAATATTGTGTAGTCTTTGTTGTTTATAATAATATTTATGATCTTATTTGCTCGTTTTTCCAGTTCTCTATGCATCCTCTTATTCCTGTCGTATTGAATTCCGATCTCTTTTTGTTTTAATTGAATTTCTAGTTGTTTTAGGCGCCCATCAAGGTAAGTATTTTCAAGGTTCAATGCCATTGAAGCACCCTTTAATAAAAGATAACCCATTATAAGCAAGATACCGAGATTTTTTGGTACCTCAGCCACAATGTTGCCCTTTTCATCCATCGTGAGCCATGTGTGCCATCCTTCCTTAAATTTTAGTATAATAGAGTCGCCAGTATATATGCTTTCAATCTCGAGAATTGATTTTACTTCCTTTTCATTACCTGCGCCACGGTTCATCATACCCAATGCTGCCGCAAGATCACTCAATTCCGACAGGAATTCTCCCAATGAGCTGGCGGTAAGCTTTCTATAGCCAAGATAAACCTTAAGAAATTCTGTATCCATATTGTCTTTCATTTTCATTTCTCCCCGCTAATTTTTTCCGTTTTCATTCTATGGAATAGAAGAAGGGGTCTAGAAGAAGGGGCCGGACTTTGACATTCGACATTCCTACCCAAAATTCCGATCATTTTTTCCTCCAGTTCCATCCTGTATAATCGTATCAGGATTTGATTTCAATGGCAAGAGATTTTTTTGAAAGGAATTAGGAATCAGGAATTGGGAATTTGGCCGAATTCCTAGCTCCTAATTCCCAGTTCCCAATTCCTGACAATTTTTGTCACAAAAAGAGGGTCGTTTTGGGGTCATTTTTCGGCAGCGGCAAGTGGATGAAAAATAATTGGAAAGTAGAAACTGTTTAGCGGCTCTGAAAGTAGCTCGGGTTTTGGGCGAATAAATGTTCTATAAACAAATCAATTAGTTATGCTCCAAATTATATGATTCTCGCGTGGCCAATTTTTCCTATATATAGAGGCTGTGAGAGTATGCGCTTATGCGCATCATCCGCCAGTGGGCGATGGACGAAGTCCCTTGTCTGAAATAATGGCAAGGTCGATTAGCCGCACACTGATCAGAATAATGTTGTGCGCAGACAAGAGTGTCTGCGCCACAGTGTCCGCTCCACGAATCATCAGAGATCGGCGGCGTGCTCACAGTTGCAACACTGCTCTCGGCAAGGGCACAGCCCTTGACCAATTGGGTTTGCTTCGTGCTCGATGTTTTATCACGCACGAAGGCGACCCTCGTCCGATGAGCAATTTACATCGCATGACAGCGGTTTGTGACGGGCTCTTTGAAATAGCATTGTTACGACGCGGTGGGCCAACGAAAATCCGGGTTTTCGGTAGGGGCAGGGCTTGCCCTGCCCAGGGCGCAGCAAGCAGCGCCCCTACACGGGATAATGGTGTTTGCGCGAGCAGACATTGTGACGCTCGGATGATCTGGCTGGCCGCGTTTTTTCATCGCGACCAAACGGGCGAGATTCTAGAACCCTCGTCCACATCCGCAATTCCCTGTAGGGGCAGGGCTTGCCCTGCCCAGGGGCGCAGCAAGCGGCGCCCCTACCAGCGAAATATCGTTCATCACCGCTAAACTTTTGCTCGAAAATTCGACGCTATTGGTCTGCCCAAAGGGGCTGAGGAGAGGAAACGAGAAATGCAAATAAAATCATCGTGCAATAAATTTTTTTTCTTTGCGCTCTTTGCGCCTTTGCGGTGAAGACCTGTTTTTTCCTTCGGGGAATGGTGATCGGGTGTTTAGCGCGGACGATTCTTTTTTTGAGCTTTTTAGGAGTTAAGAAATTCCGCGCTGGTCGTGTATGCGAAGCTCGGTAAGGTGTGCGGACAAGAGTGTCCGCACCACGAAGACAAAAGTGTCTGCGCCCCGAGTCGCGAGCAAGCTCGCTCGCACATTCAAACTGCGGCTTTGGCGATTAGGCTGGCTTTTTTAAGGCGGGCAATGGTTTTTTCTTGGCCCAGGATTTCGATGACTTCGAACAGGCCCGGGCTCACGGTTTTCCCGGTCAAGGCCACGCGCACGGGCTGGGCAAGAATTTTCATTTTGATATTCTTTTCCGCGATTATCTGCTCAAAGGTTTTTTTGATTGACTCCAGATCGAACTTTTGGAGCGCGGCGATTTTTTCAGCCAGGTCTTGAAGTGTGTCTGCGATTTCGGGTTTGAGGAACTGGTTTTTGGCTTCGGGGTCATATTCGATTTCGTCGGTGAACAGAAACCAGGCGAGTTCGACCATTTCCAGGAGAGTCTGGACCCGGACCTGGTAAAGCGAGACCATTTTTATGAACCGCTCATCGATCCCGGCCTGGTATCCGCGCTGCTTGAAGAAAGGCAGGACTGTTTGGGCAAGCTCAGCAGCCGGGGTTTGGCGGATATAAACGCCGTTGGTCCAGAGCAGTTTTTCCTGGTTCCAGACTCCGGGCGCGGCGTTCAAATCCTTGATGTCAAAAAGGTCGATCATCTCGCTGATGGTGAAAATTTCCTGGTCTTTGTGGCTCCAGCCGATCCGGAGCAAAAAGTTGACCATCGCCTGGGGAAGGAATCCTTCCTGCTCAAAATCGAGCAGGCCGGTTGCTCCGTGGCGTTTGCTCAGCTTGGCCCGGTCCTGGCCGAGGATAAGCGGGTGGTGGGCGAAGACAGGCAGGTCGTATCCGAGCGCCTGGTAAATCTGGATTTGACGGGGGGTGTTGTTGAGGTGGTCGTTGCCTCGGATGATGTGAGTTATTTTCATCCAGTGGTCATCAACCACCGCGCTGAAGTTATAGGTTGGGGTTTGGTCGGAGCGCATAATGATGAGGTCATCGAGCTCGGAATTATCAAAGCTGACTTTTCCCTGGATGACATCGTTGACTACGGTGGTGCCGATGCCGCTGCTTTTGAAGCGGATGACTTTGGGCCTTCCCGCGGGATGCTCTTTTTTGTTCCGGCACCGGCCGTCGTATCTGGGCTTGCCTCCCATCTTAAGCGCTCGCTCCCGCATCTGGTCCAGCTCTTCCGGCGTGCAGCTGCAATAATAGGCTTTATCTTCCTGGACCAGCTTTTCCGCGGCGGACTTATAAACCTGAAGACGAGTGGACTGATAAACCGGGTCCTCGTCCCAATTTATGCCCAGCCACTTCAGCCCCGCGAGGATTGCATCCGTGTATTCCTGCTTGCTGCGCTCCTTGTCCGTGTCCTCGATCCGGAGCAGGAATTTCCCGGTCGTGTGCCGGGCGTAGAGCCAGTTGATGATAGCGGTTCTTGCGGAGCCGATGTGGAGATGGCCGGTGGGGCTGGGAGCGAACCTGACTCTGACCTCCGGCATCACCTTCTCCTCAAACAGACCTGAACCGGCTGGAAGGATATGCGGTGGATGGGGCAGGGGCCGTTTTCCAGCAGGGCCTGTTTATGGTCTGCGGTTGCGTATCCCTTGTTTTTCTCAAAGTTGTAATGCGGGTATATTTTGTGGAACGCGAGCATTTTTTTGTCCCGCTCAACCTTGGCGATGATGCTTGCGGCCGCGATGCTTAAGGAAGATGTATCGCCCTTGATTATGGCTTTGGAGGGCGGGTATGGAAGCGGGTGGCCGCCGTCGATCAGGCAGAAATCGGGCTGGATGTTCAGGCTCTCGATGGCGCGGGCCATGGCCATAAGCGACGCCTTGAAGATGTTGAAGCGGTCAATATCCTCGGAGCTGGCCTCGCCTATTCCGACTGCGATCGCCTTTTCCAAAATCAGGCTGAAAAGCTCTTCCCGCACATTCTGGTTCAGCTTCTTGGAGTCGCGGATGAGCCAGAGGTCGGAGCTTTTGGGAATCCGGTCCGGAAGGATGACCGCGGAAGCAACCACCGGCCCTGCAAGCGGGCCTCTGCCCGCCTCGTCCACGCCTGCAACCAGCTTGAAACCCAGCTTGCGAGCACGGCGCTCTTCATCCAAATCCGGCACGCGCTTGCCCAAGTCAAAAAGTTTCGGCCCTGGCCTCCTCGGCATCGTTCTCTATTCTAATGAGCCGAGCTTTGCGGTCAAGCCGGTCAATGCGAAGCATTGAATCGTCCGCCTTCGTTATCCTTCTTTGCTAAAGCTTCGAAAGGACAAGAAACTTCGGCGGACAGGCAGATTGCAAATTTCAGATTTCACAGAGAGAAAAAACAGTCGCGAGCAAGCTCGCTCGCACAATTCAATGAGTCACGACTAGAGTCGCTCGTAGTTCAACGCTGCATCAATTACTGCTTTGCGCCGCTGTTGGCTGCAAGCTGGTAGCGGCTGTTTTGAGCCGGCGGGCTCAGCTTCAGCCACTGGGTCTTGAACCAGTTGATTCCCTTGTTCAGATAAGACACGGCGAAGAAGTAGGGGAAAGGCAAAAGCGCGCCCGGGTCCAGATACGGGCTTTTGAGTCCGAAGAGCAGCGGGGCAGGCACAAAGAAGAACGGCACCAGCACCGGGCAGCCGGGAATCCTTATCTTGAACCCTTTGGCCTTGCCCTTGATCTTGGCGCAGGAGCCGATGAGCACGATCAGATGACCTTTGCCGTCAACATCTCCCTCGTATTCGCCGATCACGCAGGAGATGGGCTTGGCCTTTTTCAGGCAGCCGGGGTCATAGGCGTTGAAAATGGAGAGCGTGGTGTCAATCATATTCCAGCATCCGGTCTCGCAGATATGGCCGTCTTTCATATATTTCCCGATGTAAACCTTAATCGGCATATCCAGTTCGCGCGGGTCGTGGAAGGTGCGGTCGAGGACGCCGACTCTTTCCCGGCACTGTTCCAGAGTGAGGTCGCCTTTGATCTCGATTTTGTCATCAGTGGTCGGCTCCCAGCCCCGCTCCCGCGCGATGCGGAGATGATTTACCTCTTCGGACTTGAACCCGAGAATCCTGGCTCCGACCGAGTCAATGGCCACGCCCTTGGTGCCCATCATCAGGCAATTGATCTGCTTGAGCTTGGGCACCAGCTCGGCCTGCTGGCCGATCTTGATCGCGTCCACAACAATGAAGTCGGGATGGCCGGCCTCATACAAGTCCGCTATTTTTTCTTCCAGCCGAAAGTCGTGGCCGTGAAGCCTGGTGCGCGAGTCAAGTATTCCCAGGTTCAGTTTAAGCGCGCAGGTGATCTTGGCGGTCGCGTGATGCTTGAGCTTGGGAACCCAGATTTTGTAGTCAGCCTCATACATATCTCTGGCGATAGGCAGGGTCTTGTGGATGGTTGCCTTTTTCAGATCGACGAAAACCTTGGGCGATTCCTCAATGTAAACGAACCTGACCTTGGGAATCTTCTTGAACTCGTTGTAGCCGGCCTCGCTGAAAGCATACCGGGTCGGAACCGTGACCGCGCAGTGCTCTCCCAGGATGATCCGCTCAACTTCGCTCATCTCCGAAAGCTCCTCCAGCAAAGCCCCGAGCACGGCCCGGTTGGTGTAGCCGTCAGTCCCGTAGCGCTTGTGCGCGAAAATGACATTGGGCTTGACAAAGACTTTCCCGCGCGGCTTCGCCTTAAGCTCCTTCATCCCCTGGCGGATGGCCTCCCGGCATTTGTTTCTGTCGTAGCCGACAACTTCTTTCAACAGAACCGGGTATTTTTCCATAGCTAATTCCTCCCCGGCTCTGAACCGATTACTTTCGGCCAGAGATAAAACAACATTTTACCCCGCAATTCTATTGTTAGCATTGAGACATACGGAATGCAAACAGCCGGCCGCGGCTCCCGCACAGCGCGCAAGGCAACCCGGGGTTTATCCCTCAACAGGATGAGACGGCTTTACCAGTTTTCTCCTTTAAGCTCAAAATACGCCTTGGGATGCTTGCAAGCCGGGCATTGCTCCGGGGCCTGAGTGCCCTCGTGAATATATCCGCAGTTGCGGCAGCGCCAGACAACCTTCTGGTCCCGCTTGAAAACTCTTCCCGCATCTATGTTAGCCGCGAGGTCCCGGTAGCGTTTTTCGTGGAACCGCTCCGCAACCGAGACCCTGTCCCAGAGATCGGCTATTTCATCAAAGCCTTCTTCCCGAGCGATCTTGGCGAATCCCGGATACATCGTGGTCTGCTCGTAGTTCTCTCCGGCAGCCGCGGCCTTCAGGTTGTCAACCGTCTTGCCGACAACTCCGGCCGGGAACTTCGCGTCAACTGCCACCTCGCCGCCTTCGAGATAACTGAAAAAGCGCTTGGCGTGCTCTTTTTCCTGGCTCGCGGTCTCATCAAAAATAAAGCTGATCTGCTCAAAGCCTTCCTTTTTGGCCTGGCTCGCAAAATAAGTGTAGCGGTTTCGAGCCTGAGACTCGCCGGCAAACGAGGTTAAAAGATTCTTTTCCGTCTTGGTGCCTTTGATTGACTTGGCCATTTGATCAGTCCTCCTTTTCTATTTTTTTATTTGAGGCAAATTCCCGCCTGGCAGCACTTTGATAACCTCGCCCCTTGCGGGAGAGGGGGATCCCGCGGAACGCGGGACAAGGCCCTTGACTAAATTTATCAAGTTAATACGGCTATGCCACTCACCCTCCCCGCTCCGTCGCCATAGCGGCTTTGGCGCGTCGGCGACTTTTTCCCCTCCCGTCAAGGGAGGGGAGGAGACTCTTGGCTTTTTCTGAAGATTAAGCATTTTTCAACACCTTGCTGCTCTTGCTTCTCGCGCATTTCGGGCACAAGCCCAGAAATTCAAGCTCAAAACCCAGAATTTGATAATGGGTCAGCGGCTTGAACTTTTCAACCGAAAGGCCAAAGCCGGAGGTCATTATGTCGTCAACCCTTCCGCATTTGACGCACCTTATATGATTGTGGCTCTCGGTTCTAAAGTCATACCGGGACGGACCGCTACCTAAGTCCAGCTTAAGCGCAGCCCCTTCCCGGCTTAAACTCTCAAGATTTCGATAGACCGTGCCCAGACTCACCCTGGGCAGCCTCGCCCCCACTTTTTCATAAAGCTCAGCCGCAGTCGGATGAGTGTGGAGCTTTTTAAGCTCCTCCAAAATCACCCGCCGCTGAACCGTCATCCGCTTAAATGCCAATGGCATACTTCCGCTTTCCCGCAACCCTCTTGCAAATAATAACTATTATCATTTTAACCCCGGATATACCTTTGTCAAGATGAAAAAGGAATTAAGAGTTTGGAATTAGTGAATTCCCCAATTCCCAGTTCCCAATTCCTAATTCCCAACTCCCCAATGCCCAATTCCCGGCCGCTTGCCTTCATAAAAAACCTCGCTAAAAATGGTTGCGAGGAAGGGTAGTTTTACACAATGGACCAGAGGCTTGATCCCGCGTTCCGCGGCCTGTGGCGAGATAAGCCGAACCGGACTATAGAAGTGACCCCGGAATCACTAAGCTCACTCCGCACTGCAGTCCAATTAGAAGTGCTTAGGTTTAGACACATGGCCAGGACAAAAATCAAATGAACTCCTCTGGGCACTAATTTCACCGTGTTGATTGTTAATTCCTCTTAGCCGTCTTTTTTCGGTTGATGTTAATTGCAATGGAAATAATTTCACGGCATCAACATCGCGGATACTCAAAATTTTGCCCAAAAAATAAGAAACGTAATATCCTCTATATTTTGATTCTTTCACATCTGCCAATTTTTTCCTCGCAATTTCTCCATATTTAGGATCCACATCAATGCCAATAAATCTTCTTCCCAAAGCTTTTGCAGCAATTGCTGTTGTTCCCGTTCCGAGAAAGGGATCCAAGACAATATCGTTCTCGTCAGTGGCCATTAGAATGATTCTCTCTAATAATGGTATCGGTAGCTGGCAGGGGTGTTCATCGCGGCGGACACTATGCCGAATCCGGTGAATGTCCGTCCAGACATCGCTGACTAATGCTCCGAAAGGATGCATCTGATCCTTTTTGCCGCCGTAATCTTTTAAGTAGCTATTACAATAGCGGCAACGCCGATGTGGAGCTCGAATTTCATAAAACTTGAACGCTTTTGGTTTTTTTGTGTAAAACAGGATCCCATAGTGCGCGGGCAAAAGCGTCTTGCCAAGTGGGTTACTCATTGCATCCCAAGAAATCCAGTGCCGAAAATAGGCATAATCATTTAAAATACTAGCATAATAGGTGAGCCATTTGGGAATATTGTGAACGAAAATAGCCCCACTGGGCTTAGTTATGCGCACTAATTCACTCAACCACCTTTTACACCAATCTAAATATTCTGTCGCGGGGCGCTGATCTTTATAGGATGTATATTTTTTTTCAAGATTAAAGGGTGGGTCTGCAAAACACATATCTACGCTATTGTCTTCAATAGTGGCAAGTATTTCTATGCAATCGCCAATCATTACCGTGTCAACATAATCCCGCATCATAGCTTTACTCCCTACTTGGTTGCCCTGAGGGATTAGAGAAAAAAGTTTTTGGCAAATGATGCACAATAATTGGTTCCAATTGATCAACAGTTTTCATATTCAAACAATAATGACACCCTGCGTGCATTTTTCGAAGATCAGAACGCCGCGCCAGCCAACCAGCTCCATCAACAACATTAACAAAGACACGCTCAATCGGGGCATAACGAACATTCTCGCCCACAATTTTCTGATATATTGCCTGTTGCTCATTCGCGCGAGCTGTCTGGCCACTAGATGTAGTCTCCATGTATGAAACCATTATCATCACATAAGGCTCTTGAAGTGAAGGTATAACATAGTCCACTTCCTTACCAACGAGTTCCACTTGCCCATGATCGTGATTCACACCATACTTAGATTTAAGATCTCCAAGTATGTGGCCTATTATTCTTTCTACATGCTCTCCCTTTTGGTCGGTGTATTCACCTGTGAGTTTTTTTCTCACGATATTTCCGATAACATTCTCATCTCTTATAACGTCAGACCAGTTAGCGGGCAAAGAAAGCTGGTCAAGGTAAAAGTCTGCCACCTGTTCCACGAGCAGCTTGCTGTCCCGTCCTTCTATTGACATCTGCGTAAGTAATGTTATAATGAGAGCATCCCCAAAAGGAGGATGCTTTCA
>Ga0315280_10000459_pt1 | contig 76115 bp, 77 predicted proteins | sample YL17G06_40_MG_FD_203697 | JGI IMG/M metagenome (GOLD analysis project Ga0315280, IMG submission 203697) | Sediment microbial communities from Yellowstone Lake, YNP, Wyoming, USA - YL17G06_40 | ecosystem: Environmental > Aquatic > Freshwater > Lake > Sediment | place: USA: Wyoming | collected... | reverse complement strand
CATCTGAGCCAGCTTTACCGCCTAGGGCCTTGATTTTAGCTTCAGCGTCCTGGCGGGGGAAGGCTTCCAGTGTTCCGGTAACGACGAACTCGAGCCCGGCCAACGGTAAATCACTCGGCTTAGCCTTCTCCGCCTTTAGCTTAACCCTGGCCTTCTTCAGCTTTTTAATGATTTTCTTGTTACCCTCCTGGCGGAAGAAGGCCAGTATGCTATCAGCGATCTTAGGGCCGATGGAAGGTATTTCCAGAAGTTGCTCTCGAGATGCCCCGGCTAGTTCATCAAGGCTGGTGTAATGCTCAGCCAGCAGCTTGGCTGTCTCCTCGCCGATATGGGTTATGCCTAAAGCAAAAATAACCCGTGGCAGAGGTCGGTTTTTGCTCCGTTCGATAGAGTTAAGTATGTTGGCGGCGCTTTTGTCTGCCATCCTCTCCAGGCTGAGAAGCTGGTCTCGGGTGAGGTAATAGAGGTCACCGACATCTTTAATCAGGCCAGCATCGAACAGGGTCTGGGACATTTTCTCGCCGACCCCTTCTATGTCCATAGCTCCGCGGCTGACGAAGTGCTTGATTCTCTCCAGCGCCTGAGCTGGGCAGGCAGCATTGGTGCAGCGGTGCATTGCCTCGCCTTCAGGTTTTATCACCTCAGCCTTGCACACCGGACAGCGCCTGGGCATACGGAAAATTTTCTCCTTATTGGTGCGGCGGCTGACGATTGGCTCTACTATTTCAGGTATCACCTCGCCGGCGCGCTGTATCACGACCCAATCACCGATGCGAATGTCCTTGCGGTGGATGTCCTCTTCGTTGTGAAGTGCGGCATGCTTGATGGTTACACCGCCTACCTGGACCGGCTCCAGTATGGCATAAGGGTTAAGGCTGCCTGTTCGCCCCACGTTGATGCCGATGTCCAGAAGGCGGGTGGTACCTTGAATGGCAGGGAATTTATAAGCGATCGCCCATCTCGGCTCACGCCCCACGAATCCTAGCTCAATCTGAAACGGAATGGAGTTAATTTTGACCACAACACCATCAGCCTCATAAGGTAGCTTCTCCTGGTTCTCAACCCATTTCTTGTAGTAATCCTTAACCTCAGCGATGGTGTGGCATAGGGCGATATTGGGGTTTATTTTGAAGCCTAGAGACTTCAGGTATTGCATGATTTCCCAGTGAGTTTCTGGAACCGCTTTGCCTTCAGCCCAGCCCAGGCCATAGACGAAAATATCCAGCGGACGCTGGGCTGTAATCCTTGAGTCGAGCTGCCTTACTGAGCCGGCGGCGGCATTCCTTGGGTTGGCGAAAAGCGGCAAGTCCTCCTTAGCTCGCTCCTCGTTGAGCTTCTTGAAGCCAGTTTTGGGCAGATAGACCTCGCCCCTGACCTCAAACCTTGGTGGCGCCTCTTTGGGCACGGATAGAGGTATGCTCTTTATTGTCCTCAGATTCTGAGTGATGTTTTCACCGCGGTAGCCGTCGCCCCGGGTTGCCCCAACATTTAGCAAGCCGTTAACATAGGTCAGGGCTACCGCCAGGCCATCGATTTTGAGCTCGCAGACGAAGGCGGTCTTGCGGCTGCCGAGAAGGTTGGAAGCTCGTCGGTACCAGGCTTCAAGCTCTTCATCGGAAAAGGCGTTTGCCAGGCTTAACAGGGGCTGAGGATGTTCGACAACGCCGAAGGCTTCAACCGGGGCAGCACCAACCCGCTGAGTGGGCGAGTCAGGCGTGATGAGTTCGGGGTGTGCTTCCTCGAGCTGCTTAAGCTCTCGCATAAACTCATCGTACTCGGCGTCGCTGATTTCCGGGCTGTCCAGCACATAGTAGCGATAGTTGTGGTAGTTAATCAGCTCCCTTAGCTTTGCTACCCTTTGTTTTACCTCAGCCATATTTCCTGTAACCAGCCTCATTCATAGTATAGCACGTTGCAAAAGCAGTGGGAAAAGGGCTGTTGCCAACCGATTGTCCCTGTGCCATAATCTTGATCAAATATTATTTCTGGAGGTTTAAAGATGGTAAGGATAATAGATTTGAGCGTCCCGATGGAAGATAGCCCCAGTGAGCCACTGCCGGTGAAGGTGACCCACGAGCCCCATCAGCAGGGCGTCGAGTTGATGAAAATGTTCTTCGGCTGCAGCGAGCAGGATTTGCCCCAGGGGCTGGGCTGGGCTAATGACAGCGTAACGCTAGGAGCCCATGCTGGGACTCACGTTGATGCTCCGTGGCATTATTTTCCTACTTCTGGGGGGAAGAGGGCTAAGACAATTAATGAGATGCCATTAGAATGGTTCTATCATGATGGCGTGGTATTGGATATGAGGCATAAGCCACGTGGCTCCGGTGTCACTGTAGATGACCTTCAGAAGGCCTTAGCCAAAATTAAGTATAAGATTAAGCCCTGGGACATTGTGATGATACAGACCGGGGCTGACAAATTGTGGGGGAAACCTGAGTATTTTGAAGCCGGTTGTGGCATGACCAGGGAGTCCACCCTTTGGTTAATCGAGCAGGGCGTCAGGGTTATGGGCATCGATGCCTGGGGATGGGACCGGCCGTTCTGGGCGATAAAGAAGGATTTTGCCAAGACAGGCGATAAGAGCGTGCTGTGGGGCGCACATTTCGTCGGTAAAGACAAGGAATACTGTCATATAGAGAAGTTAGCTAATCTGGATAAGCTGCCTAAACCCTTCGGATTCAAAGTCGCCTGCTTCCCGGTGAAGCTTACCGGCGGCAGCGCCGGCTGGGCTCGCATCGTCGCCATTTTGGAGGACTGACTACAGCAATGGGATTTTTGTCTCCGTGTTGCCAAGTATGTCGTAATGCACCAAGAGTTAAGTTTCTTGACAACTGACTTCTTTGTCAGAAGCGAGCTGTAGCGCCCGGGGACTTTAATGCAGGTCTTTCAGAAGCTATAACCCCTTATCTAGCAGAGCTCAAAGCCCTCTCAGGCGTCACCAATAAGCTTCGTGGTAAAGTTGCCGGAATTATTTATCTATGCAGTTATGATTAGCTTGAGATGTGGGCTTTAAACGGATAGAATTAGGTTTACGGATCAGGCCGTTAGTTATGTGAAGACGTACTATTGGCTGAACACCAGCATGAGGTGGTTGGCAATATGACGGAAACGTTCCTCTGCCCTAATTGTGGAGAGGAGAATCTTATGAGTCATCGGTTCTGTGCGGCTTGTGGGACGAGGCTGGCAGCAGGGATGCAGCAGTCGGAAAAGGCCTGCTTAAAATGCGGTGCACAAAACCCTACAAGTTACCGATTCTGCGGCAGTTGCGGCGTGAAGTTAGACAGCTGCTGTCCTAATTGCGGTGCCAATGTTCCCGCCGACTCGAGATATTGTCCGAATTGTGCCTATCTTTGTGGTGAAGGTCGGTATAATGTGGAGTAGAGCCAAGTGCCTGAAATGAAACCTAAACCACCATTGTGGTATACGGTGCAAGCAATTTTAGGCGCCATTTTGGAGGAGGCAGTCTTGGTGGCTGTTGTTCTGTGGGTACTGCCACATTTCAAAATATATGTTCCATTGTGGGGACTGGTTGCTTTGATGGTGGCTTTAGCGGTGTATTCCTATGTTACGTACCGGATAGGTAGGCTGACCTTCCTCATGAGACCGAAGGTGGCTGCTGAGGCTATAATCGGCAATGAGGGCAAAGTGACCAAGCGGCTGGCTCCCGAAGGCTATGTTAAAGTCCAGGGTGTGCTGTGGAAGGCGACATGTGGTGAATCGGAATTAGAGGTTGGCGATGAGGTTGTGGTTGTAGGCATTGAAGGGCTTAGACTGATTGTCAGACTGAAAGAAAAGGCGGTCAAAACCTTCGAGCTAAGAAACCACAAAAATTAAATCCCTAAGCACTAAATCCTAAACCCCAAACAATACCAAAACAAAAATTTTCAAATTTGAAAGCATTCATGTTTTGGCCGTCTGTGGACTCTTGACAAAAGCAAAAATGGATGTATAATATAAATAACAATAACTATTATCAAAAACATGTTGAGGAGAACGAAGCAGAAGGAAGCTATTCTTGAAGTGTTGAGAGGTACAACCTTTCATCCGACGGCTGATTGGGTATACAACGAAGTGAAGAAGGAGATACCCAACATCAGCTTGGGGACGGTATATCGTAATCTCAGGCTGTTATGCGAAAGTGGAGAGATTTTAGAGCTTGACCTTTGCGGTACTTTGAGCCGGTTTGATGCTAGACGTGATAATCACTACCATTTTAGGTGTGGAAAATGCGGTCTGGTGTTTGATGTAGATGTGCCAGTAGACGCGGAGATTGACAGTAGAGTGGCGCAGAGAACAGGCTTTATGATTTCGTACCATCGACTTGAGTTTCGCGGAGTATGCAAAAATTGTCAGGAAAGCTGATTGTGTGGGAGCTGGTTCATGCCGAAAGTGGTGATAACATTGGATGAGCAGCAGGTAACTAAACTGGAGCAGGTAATTATTGACCGTGATGAGAAGGGGGCGTGGGAGCTGTTGGCTGAGATAAGGGCGAAGGTCAAGGCAACTCAGGACACTCGCTGCGGTATAGAGAAGCTGCGGAAATAGTCCCTGCGGAGAGAAGCATCCGGTAGGTCAAGGTAATGCGAGGTTGAGATGACGTCCACATTGGAAGTTCTTTCTAAGTTCTTAAACATTATTCGCTTGACAATAAAGTTGTATCTGCCTATATTTGATGTAGAACCAGCCATTCTGTTAATTTTCTCCTGTGGAGGCTGTGAGGTGTACTCAGGTAAAAATACCGTGGGTTTCTTTCGGAAATAGGCGTTTAAGCAGGGCTGTCGGGTAGTTGTGCCTGGCAGCTTTTTAGTTTAACGAAGACAGGGGGCAGGATACACTAAACAGAAGGAGGGTTGAGATGGCAAAAGAGGTTAAAGTTTATTCTACCACTGCCTGACCCTGGTGTATCAGAGTCAAGCAGTTGCTAGACGAATATAAAGTTACATATCGGAACTTTGATGTTGCCAGAGATAAGGTTGCCCGCGATGAGATGCTCAGCAAGACGGGGCAATTTGCTGTGCCGGTTGTTGACATCGACGGTGAGATATCTGTCGGATTCGATGAGAAATGGCTGAGGCAGAAGCTGAACCTTTAGGTGAAGGTCAGGGGAAATGTATGACTTGATGATTATCGGAGGTGGCCCTGCGGGCATGACGGCAGCCGTTTATACGGCACGGAAAAAGCTGAATGCCATGTTGCTGAGCAAAGACGTGGGAGGACAGGTCAACTGGACGTTGGGGATAGAGAACTATATGGGCTACCAGCTTATCGAAGGTCCGCAGCTGATAAAGAAGTTTGAAGAACAGGTAAAGCAGTTTCCTATAGATATAAAAATCGGGGAAGGTGTCAGCAGTTTATCTCTAATAAGCGGCGGCTTTGAGGCTAAGACCGATGCCGGTGAAACTTACCAGGCTAAGGCGGCCATAATTGCCACTGGTAAACGCCCCCGCCCCTTAAACGTATCTGGCGAGGAAAAGCTCAGAGGCAGAGGGGTCACTTATTGTGCTACCTGTGACGGTCCCTTATTTGCCGATATGAAGGTGGCTGTCATCGGAGGTGGCAATTCAGCCCTCGAGGCTGTTGATGACATGGTCAAAATAGCCGGCCAGGTCTATCTGGTATCGTTGACTCAGCTTACTGGTGACCAGATATTAATTGATAGAGTAAAGGGCGCCAGCAACCTGACAATATTTCTGGAGCACGAAGTCGTGTCGATAACCGGAGAAAAATTTGTCGACGAGATAAAAATAAGGGATTTGAAAACGAAACAGGAGAGGGAGGTTCAGGTTAGCGGTGTCTTTATTGAAATCGGACTTATGCCAAATTCGGACTTGGTGAAGGGTGTAGCTGCTCTTAATCGTCTTGGGGAAATCGAGGTTAATTGTAACAATGAAACCAGTGTTCCCGGCCTTTTTGCTGCCGGAGATGTGACTAATGTCCCGGAAAAACAGATAGTGGTTGCTGCCGGTGAGGGAGCTAAAGCAGCCCTTCAAGCCCATCGCTATCTCCAAAGGCTGAGGTAGTATAGATGCTTTAGAATTAGAAGCCTGTTGCAATCTCGATAAACAGGGGGAGAATTATGCAGCTAAAAGGAAGTAAAACAGAAGAAAAATTACGCACGGCTTTCGCCAGAGAGCTACATGCCCACGCTAACTATATATACTTTGCCAAGGCTGCCCGAGAAGCTGGCTTGGAACAAGTGGCTGACATGTTTTTGGCGACAGCGCAGAATGAAGCGGAACATGCCGAGCATGAGTTCAAATTCCTTGGCGGCCTTGGTGATACTGCGACAAATCTGAAACTAGCCATTGAACGTGAGCATGAAGAGGCGACTAAATTATATCCCGAGGCAGCAAAAACGGCTAAGGATGAAGGCATTGATGAAATTGCCGATTTTTTTAACCGGATGGGCAAAGTTGAGGCGAAGCATGAGGAGAATTTCCGTCAGCTGCTGGAGGCATTAGACGAGGGCGGAATGTTTAAAGGAAGAACAGTAGGGCATTCAGCGATTGAGATGGCGCAGCTTATGTTACCGCACCAGACCAATCCTGCCGGTTTTGTCCATGGTGGCGAGTTGATGAAGCTGATGGATAACGCCGCCGGTGTGATTGCTGCCCGCCATAGTCGTGCTAACCCGGTCACTGCAATGGTGCAAGACATCAATTTCCATAATCCGGTACGTGTCGGTGACCTGGTGCTGATCCACGCTAAAATCACTTTTACCAGCCGTTCATCTATGGAGGTTCGGATAGACGTTGAGGCTGAGAACCTTCTCACCGGGAAGCAGCTTTCAGCGCTAACTGCATATTATGTAATGGTGGCTGTTGACCTTCAGGGGAAACCTGTTGAGGTGCCGCCTCTTATCGTCATTACCGAGGAAGAGGAAAAGTTGTTTAATGAAGGCTTGGCCAGATATCAGGCGCGAAAGGCAAAATCTGGCAAGTGAAAGGAGATGTGTGGATGGGAAATGCAAAGCCTGAAAGAAGAGTTTATTTAGATTATGTCGCTACCACTCCTGTATTACCGGAGGTACTGGAGGCGATGCTACCTTATTTTAAAAACGTCTATGGGAATCCCCAATCGCTCCACTCCTGGGGTGATGAAGCTAGAGAAGCGATAGAAAGAGCTCGGGGGCAGGTTGCCGGCCTCGTCGGCGGCAGCCCGGAGGAGATAGTTTTTACTTCAAGCGGCAGCGAAGCTAATAATCTGGCGGTCAAAGGGCTGGCTCAAGGGCAGATTGAGAAAGGGAAGCATATAATTGTTTCCGCAGTTGAGCATTTTTCCGTGCTTAATGCTGCCCAAACTTTGGAGAAGGCCGGCTTTGAGCTTACTGTGGTGCCGGTGGATAAATACGGGCTGGTTGACCCTGATGAGGTAGCCAACAATATCAGGAAGGACACAATATTGGTTTCCGTTATGCATGCCAACGGAGAGGTAGGCACAATCCAGGCTATCGCTGAGATAAGTAAGAGGGTGAGAGAGGCTGGAGTACTCTTCCATACCGATGCTGTGGCTGGTACGGGTAATATACCAGTGAACGTGAATGAGCTGGGAGTAGATGCCTTGAGCCTGGCGGCGAGTCAGTTCTATGGCCCCAAAGGAGCAGCTGCTCTATGGGTACGCAAAAGAATTCGCCTTATTCCATTGATGGATGGGGGTGTGCAGGAAGGTGGGCGGAGACCGGGTACGGAAAATGTGCCAGCTATTGTCGGTTTGGGTAAAGCTGCTGAGTTAGCCGCAGCAAATATGCCATCGCGGATGGAAAAGCTTTCTCAGCTTAGAGACAAGTTAATAAACGGCATACTGACCTCAATTGACCATACTCTTCTTACCGGGCACCCTACTCAACGTCTTCCCCACCACGCCAGCTTTTGCGTTGAGTTTATTGAAGGTGAAGCCATGCTGCTGCTGCTCAATATTCAGGGCATTGCTGTCTCCAGCGGCTCAGCCTGCACCTCTCGGGCTTTGAAGGCTTCCCACGTCCTTATTGCCATGGGCATTTCGCATGAAATTGCTCAGGGCTCTTTGCTTTTTAGCCTGGGGGTTGATAATAATGAGGCGGACATAGATTATGTGGTGGAGAAACTGCCACCCATTGTTGACAGGCTGCGACAAATGTCTCCGTTATATGCCAAATTCATTAAAGAAAAGAGGGGGTGAAGTAATATGCCGATGTACAGTGAAAAGGTGATGGACCATTTTATGAATCCCCGCAATGTCGGCGAGATTAAGGATGCCGATGGCATCGGTGAGGAGGGCAACCCGATCTGCGGGGATATGATGACTTTTTATATCAAGGTGAAGGGCAACCGTCTTGAAGACGTCAAATTTCAGACCTTTGGCTGCGGTGCTGCCGTTGCCGTTTCCAGCATGGTCAGTGAGATGGCAAAGGGCAAGACACTGGAGGAAGCTCTGAAAATCACTCCAAGCCTGGTAGCTCAGGAATTGGAAGGCTTACCCAAGAACAAGTATCACTGCTCTAACCTGGGGGCTCAAGCACTGCGGAAAGCAATTCGTGACTACACCCAAAAGAAAGGAATCAAAATCGAAGGTCTGGAAGAGAAAGGAGAGGAGCATGAAGAAGGAGAAGAAAGCTAAAAAAGAAGAAAGATGTCTCTGCCCTTACTGTGAAGGCGAACTAATTATTACCAGCGTCCCTTACTGTCAGCCTTGTGAGGTAGTTTTTCAACGCTGCCTTAAGTGCAATATAACGGTACTGGATAAAAAAGCCACTAATTGTCCTAAGTGTGGTGAGCCGCTGAGACGGGGAGGAAAAGAAAGATAAATCCTCTCGTTTAGGAGAAACAGATGAAAGCAGACGAGACTTTAGATTGTGTCGGACTTTATTGCCCAATGCCTATTGTCCATACCGCCAAGAAAATGAAGGAGTTAAAACCTGGGCAGGTGTTGGAAGTTCTATCCGATGATCCGGGTATAAAACAGGATATGCCCAGCTGGTGTAGGACGACAGGCAACGAATTCCTGGGCATCGAGGAAGATAAAGGTGTATACAGAGTCTTTGTGAGAAAGTCGGGAAAGTGATGGTCATATGGAAGACGAGCACGGCAAGACTTTAGAAGCAATTCAGTTTGCCATACAGATGGAGATCGATGGCAAGGAATACTACCAGAGAGCTGGTCAAAAAAGTGGTAACAGGGTAGGAAAAGAGCTTTTTGAATGGTTAGCTGCTGAGGAGGATAAGCACCGACAGAGGTTTGAAGCCATATATAGCTCTATCAAAAGGGAAAAGGCCTGGCCTGAGGTTGACACACAGCCTGTAAAGGGAGAGATATTGAAAACTCTGTTCTCCGAGACGATGAGGGCAGTCGGCCCTAATGTGAAGATGGCTACTGTCGAGCTTGATGCCATAGCCAAAGCTATGGAAATGGAGACCAAGTCTCACGAATTTTACAATAGCCAGGGCGAGGAAGCTGTCTATGATGCCGAGAGAAAACTCTATACTTCACTGGCTGCTGAAGAGAGAGGTCACTATCTGGCTTTAGTTGACTATCGTGAGTACCTTATTGACCCAGCGGGGTGGTTTCGAAAAGCTGAGCATCATTCCCTAGATGGTGGTTAAAGAGTTTGTGGGGATAGAAACTGAAAACATGTTGGAGATTGAGCACCTAAGTGTAGCTGTATGTGACAGGGATATTTTGCATGACATAAATCTAGGCGTTAAGGCTAGTGAGACGCACGTACTTTTTGGTTCCAGATGAGGGGCTTAACCCTTGAGGAAGCTACAGCTGCTATAGTCAGAGGCTTTTTGAGAGTTGATATAGAAGGCCTGCTGACAGAGCTTAACCTTGAGATACAGCAAGCTGTCGAAGCCAGCAAAGAAGAAGTCATGTAGTCTAGATTGGCAGGGGGGTGAAAGATGAATCTAAAGGCGCTTTACAAATTGGGTTATGGTCTGTATGTGGTGTGTTCCAAGAAGGATGGCAAGCTTAACGGTCAGATCGCCAATACGGTCTTTCAGGTTTGTGCTGAGCCGCCTATTATCGCTGTGGCTCTCAATAAGCAAAATCTGACTAATGAGTTTGTCTCTCAAAGTAAGGTGTTTACAGTCTCAATCCTGTCGCAGGATACGCCTTTGAGTTTCATCGGTGGCTTTGGCTTCAAGTCAGGCAGGGATGTAGATAAACTCAAAGGCATTAATTATAAGCTGGGCGAAACCGGGGCGCCTATAGTGCTCGACAATGCCCTGGCTTATCTTGAGGCTAAGGTGATTAATCAGATAGAAGTCGGCACCCATACCATCTTCATAGGAGAAGTTGTGGCGGCGGATGTGGTCAAGGAGGGCGAGCCAATGACCTATGCTTATTATCATCAGGTCAAGAGAGGCAGCACTCCGAAAACAGCTCCAATCTACATTGAAGAGAAAAAGGAGGCAGCACCGAAAATGGCGAAATACAAGTGCACGGTTTGTGGTTATATTTATGACCCTGAGCTGGGCGACTCCGATGGTGGAATAAAACCGGGCACACCTTTTGAAAAGCTACCGGATGACTGGGTATGTCCTGTCTGTGGGGCAAGGAAAGACCAGTTTGAGAAGGTGGAAGGATAAAAAAGCAAAGCAATGATAGAAAACCTGAATAAAGAACAGCTAGCAAGAATATTAGAGGCACTACCTGTAGAGGTTTCCTTTGTTGATGAGAATGATTTAGTCAGATTTTGGAATAAGCATGAAACGAGAATATTCAAACGGCCGGTTTCAGTGGTTGGAAAATCGGTTCAGAATTGTCATCCAAAGCACAGTGTAGACAAAGTAAACCAGATATTGTTCGACTTTAAGAGTGGCAAAAGAGATTCAGCTGAATTCTGGATAGATCTCAGGGGGAGAAAGGTATACATAAGATATTTTGCCGTGCGGGACAAGACAGGCAGATATCTAGGCACATTGGAGGTCACTCAGGATATCACGGAGATAAAGAAGATCGAGGGCGAGAAGAGACTGCTGGAGTATTGAGGGAGGAACAAGGTGAAACCGAGGGAAATAAAGCGAGGAATCTACTGGGTAGGGGCGATTGACTGGGACAGGCGGCTTTTCGATTCACTTATACCGCTTCCCGATGGCACCAGCTATAACTCGTATCTAATTAAGGGCAGCGAAAAGACGGCTCTCATAGACACGGTGGATCCGACTATGGAGCAGGTGCTGGAAAATCATCTGAATGAACTTAAAGTCAAAGATATAGATTATCTGGTGGCTCATCATGCTGAGCAGGACCATTCTGGCAGCATCCCCTGGGTCCTCCTTGAGAAATACCCGAGGGCGAAGGTTGTTTGCACGCCCAGATGTAAAGGGATGCTTATAGACCTGCTTCTGATTCCAGAGGACAGGGTCATAACTGTTGAGGACAAAGAGACTATTTCGCTGGGAGACAGGACACTGGAGTTTATCTATGCTCCGTGGGTTCACTGGCCGGAGACGATGCTCACCTATTTGAAAGAGGACAGGATACTGTTCACCTGTGATTTCTTCGGTTCTCATCTGGCCACAACTGACCTGTATGTGACCGATGAAGGGCAGGTGTACGAGGCAGCTAAGAGGTATTATGCCGAAATCATGATGCCTTTCCGGACCAACATCCAGAAGAATCTGGAGAAGATAAAGGACTACCAGATTGACATTATCGCTCCGAGTCACGGGCCTATGTACGATAAAACGGAGTTTATTATCAAGGCTTATCATAGCTGGGTCTTCGATGAGCCTAAGAATATCGTAGTGTTGCCCTATGTCTCGATGCACGGCAGTACCCGCAAGATGGTGGCCTATTTTGTTGAAGCTTTGATTCAGAGGGGTGTGACGGTTAAACAGTTTGACCTAACGGTTACTGACCTTGGCAAACTGGCGATGGCGTTGGTGGATGCAGCAACCGTTGTTATCGGGACACCTACGGTTCTAGCCGGCCTGCATCCGGATGCTGTCTATGCTGCTTTCCTGGCGAATGCCCTGAGGCCAAATTTGAAGTTTGCCTCAATTATCGGTTCCTATGGCTGGGGAGGCAAGACAGTAGAGCAACTTGTCGGAATGTTGCCCAACCTCAAGGTAGAATTATTAGAGCCGATACTGTGCAAAGGATATCCGAAAGAGGCTGATTTCAAGGCTTTAGACAATCTAGCTGAGGCCATTGTCCGAAAGCACAAAGAGCATGGTTTTGCTTAGCGCGATTTTCCTCTGGGGGAATCGTCAGAGGTGCGGAGGTACAAAATGAAGGAAAGCTTTAAGGCGACGCTTAAGGTAAACAAAAAAGCAATTGAGATGAACCCTTTCGTCGAGGAGTTTTTGGCTCGGACTTCAGTGGGTGCGGTTTCTGCACTCAGAAGGACAGAAGACATGAAAAGCTTGGAAATCCACCAAGAGAAGAGTGAGGTTAAAATCAGTGTAAATGGGAATGATATTCCGCTAAATCCCTTTACAAACGAAATCATTCACAATACTCTGGTTGGCCTGGTCTCTTCACTGAAAGGGGTAGGCAGAATAGACAGTTTGGATATTAGCGTTACACTGTAGTGACCCCGCCGTTAGTTACAAAATCGATTAAAAGACGGGTTAAGCATATGGAGCATATTGAAAGGCGACTTGAAGCACAGGCTGCAAGACTGGCTGAGCTGGTAGACTACCAGGATGGTTCTGTGGTCAGCCGGGAGATAATAAGCAAGAAGACAGGGACAGTAACTTTATTTGCCTTTGACCAGGGGCAGGGATTGAGTGAACACACGGCACCATTCGATGCCTTAGTTTATGTCTTCGATGGTGAAGCAGAAATTGTCATTTCTGGAAAACCCCTTCGGGTAAAGCAGGGCGAGACGGTTATAATGCCAGCCAATCAGCCACATGCCCTGAAGGCAATTAAAAGATTCAAGATGATTTTGACGATGATAAGAGCTTAATATTAGGAAGTTGCTCCGCCATGGTTGAAAAGTCAAACTCCAAGAAATCTGAAAAGGCCAATATCCATATAACCGGCATGACCTGCACTACTTGTGCTGCCACCATCGAGAAGGGCCTCGTGGAGACTCCTGGGGTGGAAAAGGCCAACGTCAGCTTTGCCTCGGAAAAGGCATCTATAGAGTACGACCCTTCCAAAGTGGACCTTGCCACAATTAAAAACACCATCTCTCAATTGGGCTACAATGCAGCGACCAAGAAGTCTATATTCCCGATAAGTGGCATGACCTGTGCTTCATGTGTTGCCCGGGTGGAAAAAGCCCTATCTAGCGTGCCCGGCGTCGTTTCAGCCAGTGTAAACTTGGCTTCAGAAAAAGCCACGGTGGAATATGTTGAGGGAACCGATATAGCTGAGATGCGACGGGCAGTGAAAGAAGCTGGCTACGGGTTGGGGGCAGAGGCCACCACGCTGGAGGATGTTACCACCGCTGCTCGGCGCGAGATACGGGCACTCAGGAACAGGGTCATCTTCGCTAGTGTCCTAGCGGCGGTGGTCATGGTGCTGAGCTTGGCGCCTGATTTCCAATTCAGGTCGTATTTGCTCTGGATACTGGCGACGCCGGTGCAATTCTGGACGGGCTGGCGTTTCTATCAGGGAGCGTGGGGAGCACTGAGGCACAGAACTGCCGATATGAACACGCTGATAGCCGTTGGCACCTCAGCGGCCTATCTTTACAGCATGGTGGTTGTCCTCTTCCCCGGCCTCTTTGCTACGGCAGGTATCGAGCTTGGCCTCTATTTTGACACCGCGTCCGTGATCATAGCCCTGATTTTGCTGGGTCGCTTCTTAGAGGCCAGGGCCAGGGGACAGACTTCAGAGGCAATAAAAAAACTTATTGGGCTTAAGCCCAAGACAGCAATGGTTATCCGCGATGGCAAAGAGACGGAGATTTCAGTGGAGGATGTACAGGTTGGCGACCTTATACTGGTGAGGCCGGGCGAGCGGATATCCGTTGATGGCATCGTCCGCCAGGGTTATTCTAGCGTTGATGAATCTATGATAACCGGGGAGAGCATCCCCGTGGACAAGAAGGTTGGTGACACGGTCATCGGCGGTACTATCAACAAGATGGGTAGTTTTCAATTCAAGGCAACGAGAGTGGGCAAGGATACCACGCTGGCTCGGATTATCAGGCTGGTAGAGGAAGCGCAGGGAAGCAAAGCACCTATTCAGCGCCTGGCTGATGTCATTTCCAGCTACTTTGTGCCCACCGTGATCGGCATTGCCATACTCACCTTCGGTATTTGGTATTTCCTGGGGCCGCAGCCCACACTGACCTATGCCCTGCTCAATTTTGTAGCTGTGCTTATCATCGCCTGCCCTTGCGCACTGGGACTGGCCACGCCCACCGCCATCATCGTGGGCACGGGCAAAGGAGCCGAGAACGGCGTGCTCATCAGGAGCGGTGAGGCATTGGAAAGGGCACATAAAATAAAATCTGTGCTGCTGGACAAAACTGGAACGCTGACCCAGGGTGAACCTAAGGTTACTGATATAATCGGTTCACCATCTTTCGCTGAAGCTGAAGTCCTGCGGTTGGCGGCTTCGGTTGAGCATGATTCAGAACATCCATTGGCTCAGGCCATAGTCAAAGCAGCCTCGGAGAAGAAGCTGGAATTATCTAAGGTTTTGGATTTTAAGGCTATGCCTGGACATGGGGTGGAGGCTAAGGTGGGTGGGAAAAGCCTCCTGCTGGGCAACCTTGCTCTGATTAAGGATAGAAGGATTTCACTGGATGGCCTGGCTAAAGAGGCCGAGCGGCTCTGGGGCGAAGGCAAAACGGTATTGTTCTTCAGTGTGGACAGCAAAGCGGCTGGCATCATTGCCCTGGCTGATACCCTGAAGCCCAATGCCAAAGAGGCAGTTGAGGCATTGCACAAGTTGGGCATCGAGGTGGTGATGATCACCGGCGACAACACTCGTACCGCCGAGGCCATTGCTCGGGAAGCAGGCATCGACCGCGTATTGGCCGAGGTCTTGCCTGAGAATAAGGCGGCAGAGGTCAAGAGGTTACAGGACGAGGGCAAGGTGGTGGCCATGGTCGGCGATGGCATAAACGATGCCCCGGCGCTGGCTCAGGCAGATGTGGGAATAGCCATAGGCACTGGCACTGATGTCGCCATGGAAACCGGCGATGTTACGCTCATCAGCGGCGATCTGGGCGGCATTGTGACCGCCATATCCTTAAGCAAATGCACCATGAAGACCATCAGGCAAAACCTCTTCTGGGCATTTGCCTATAACGTAACACTGATACCAGTGGCCGCTGGCGTGTTGTATCTGTTCTTCGGCCGTACCGGCATTCCTTCCGGGCTGCATTTCATTTTCGGCAATTACGGTTTCCTGAATCCGATGTTGGCGGCGGCTGCTATGGCAGCTAGTTCCATCACCGTGGTGAGTAATTCGCTGCGACTGAGGGCGTTCAAGGCGGCTAAGTTTGAGAAACTAATGGAAGGAGGTGAAAGGATGGCGATAGATCCGGTGTGCAAGATGCAGGTGGACGAGAAAAAGGCTGCGGCCACTTCTGAGTACAAGGGAAAGAGATATTACTTCTGCTCGGTAGCCTGTAAGAAGGCTTTCGACGAGAAACCGGAGAAATACCTTGTCGAGAAGAGTAAATGACAGCTAAGGCGTTTATCTAAGCAGTCGTGAGCTGCTCTTGAATTCGCCATTAGCGACACAATGAAATAAGTTTATGGAGGGAGAAATGAAAAAGGAAGAAATCATTACTTTACTTAATGAAGACCTCGAGGGTGAGCATGGTGCTATCATCCAGTACCTGACCCATGCCTATGCCATGGGCGAAGGCGAGTTGGCTTGTGAGATCGAAGCCATTTCCCGGGAGGAAATGCGCCATCTCGATTGGCTGGCTGAGACCATCGTTGAATTGGGTGGAAGGCCCAGTATGAAAAGAGGCAAGATGCGCATGGAGGGCAAGTCGGTTTCTGATTGGATGAAGAACGATGTGCTGCTGGAAGAGGATGCCATAACTATGTATAAAGAGCACATCAAGGCTATCGGTGACCGCAAGATAAAGCGGTTGCTGAAACGCATCCTGTCGGACGAGGAGTCCCATCACGGTGACTTCGCCCATTTCGTGGACAAAGCAAAGAAGGAAGGTGCTAAAGACCTGCGGGGTGAGCGCAAGGAAAAGGTGGCTCAGATTCTTAACTGGGGTATTGAACATGAATATACGGTCATCCTTCAATATTTGCTGCATTCCTATATGGCGACGAACGAGAAGATGAAGGAAGAGATGCAGGATCAGGCGATAAATGAGATGCAACACCTTGGCTGGCTGGCTGAGGAGATGGTTAGCGGGGGTGGCAAACCCAGAATCGAACACACCGGGCTTGATAAGTCAACCAAAATGGCTGACATGCTCCGTGCCGACATCAAAATAGAGAAGGAAGTAGCCGCCGAGTATGACCGTGCGGCTAAAGAAATTAGGGTGCCTGACCTGAGAAAGTTGCTTAATCGGATACGAGACCACGAATTGTATCATGTAGAAGTATTCGATGACCTGCTGAAGGAGGTCGAGAAATAAGGAAGATTACAGCGATAGCCAATCGTCGGAATCATATACGAAAGGAGAATGAAATGGCAAAAGTTAAGGCGGTTGGAGAAATCTTCAGGTGTGAGATTTGCGGAAATGTGGTTGAAGTGAAAAAGGTTGGCGGCGGTGAGCTAGTTTGCTGTGGTAAACCAATGACGTTAGTCAAATAAATCGAAAAGGAGGGGAAAATGGCTTACGAGGCAAAAGATTACAGTAAGTTAATCGGAATGGAGGGATTCAGCGAAACGCTGCTGAAGAATCACTTTACTCTCTACCAGGGCTATGTAACCAATACCAATAAGCTGATGGACACATTGGCAACCATGTTGAAGGATGGCAAGGTTGGCACGCCGGAATACGCCGAACTCAAACGGCGAATGGGCTGGGAATTTAACGGTATGCGGCTACATGAGTATTACTTCGACAATCTCGGCGGCAAAGCAGCATTAGATAAATCGGGCAAGCTGGCTAAAAAACTGGCTGAGAACTTTGGTAGCTATGAAGATTGGGAGAAAGATTTCAGAGGCACAGGCACCGTGCGCGGCATCGGCTGGGTAATCTTATACCAGGACAATGTGAGCGGGAAACTCTTCAACCAATGGATAAATGAGCATGATGTTGGCCATCCTGCTGGTTGTGTCCCCATCTTGGTAATGGACGTCTTCGAGCATGCCTTCATCACCGATTACGGACTGAAGCGAGCTGACTACATCGAGGGCTTCTTCAAGAATATAAACTGGGCTGTTGCGGAAGGTCGGCTGAAATAGGTGACTTCTCAGTGGTAAGACAGAGGTTTTATTTGTCATTGCGAGGCACGGATTGCCAAACACTTTTAGTTTGGCGATTGTACCAAACATTGGAGGTGTAGCATGGGTACTTTTGTTGAAGCAGGCAAGCCTAGCGAGTTCAAAGATGGGATGATGAAGGAGATCGTGGTTCAGGGCAAAGAAATCCTTCTAGCCAGGGTTAAGGATAGATACTATGCTGTTAGCAACCGATGCCCTCATTTTGGGGGAAATTTGTCACGGGGCAGTTTAGAAGGAACTGTAGTCACTTGCCCTCTGCATGGTTCTCAGTTTGACCTTACCGACGGACATGTTGTTCGCTGGCTAAAAGGGTCGGGGGTTCTTTCCATGGTAGGCAAGGCACTCAAGGGGCCCAAACCGCTTGCTACTTACAAGATAAAAGTCGAAGACAATAGGATACTGGTGGAGATATAGCCTCGGTTGGGGAAAGGAGGGCAGCTATGTCGCTGAAGGGAAAGATTGTTGCCATATTAGCCGAACAGGATTTCGAGGATTCTGAGCTCATCGAGCCTCTGAAGGCGATGAAGGAAGCTGGCGCCCAGGTGTTCGTAGTGGGCAGCGGCTCCCAGCCAAGCTACCGGGGCAAGAGGGGCAAGGCAACAATCAAGGTTGATATTGATGCTGATAAAGTTAGAGCTGAGGATTTCGATGCTATTATAATCCCCGGTGGCTATGCGCCTGACAAGATGCGTCTGCACCAGCCTATGATTGACCTGGTGAAAAGGGCACACGATTTGGGCAAGGTGATAGCGGCTATTTGCCACGGACCGCAACTTCTCATCTCAGCCGACATTGTCAGAGGACGCCGCGTTACTTCGTGGCCTTCGGTGGCAATAGACCTCAAGAACGCCGGCGCCAACTGGGTCGATGAGCCTATAGTCAGGGATGGGAATCTTATCACCTCGCGCAAGCCATCTGACATACTGGTGTTTAATAGAGTAATAATTCAAGCCCTTGGAGGGTGAACCGTAAAGCTGGAAGCCAAGATATTGAAGGAAGCAGCAGCCAAAGCCAGAGTATTGCTTAACTGACAAGCCTCATCAGCTTTAACCTCGTCCAAAGACCACAAATGTCCGGAATCTATTCCCCGCTATATCTCGTCCTCTCGCCTTCTGGGACAGGTGACGAAGCCGATGGCTATGAGGGGGCTGAACATAAAGGCGGTGAGTAATCTGGCCAGCGCGTTTATATTGAATCGAAGCATGAAATCAGGATATCTATTCAGGTTCTCGATGTAATCGATGTATAATTTCGCCAGTGGTACTAGCTGGTCGCGAGGCACACGTTCCAGCGTGTCAGCGGCGTCGAAAAGATAAATTGGGCCGCTTATGTAGCTGACCACCGGAAACCCTTCCCGGTTGAGTGGGCCAGCATCGGTAGGAATGCCAAGCGGGGTTACCGTGGGGAAGAGAAGCGTGCTGTAAAGGCCATAATACTGGACTAATCCGGCGTAAAGGCTGATAGCCACAGGGTTCTCCTTGAAAAAGACACCTCTTGCCTCTACATAATCGCTATAGGGCCAGTTGTCGGCGATGTGCTCGATGCTAAGAGTAAAAAGGTTGTCAGACAGGATTCCCTCCTTATGCCGCTGGATAAAATCATCATTGGATGGTTCACCGACGAAATGGGAACCGGTGAGCATGAAGACCATCGTCCGTTGGCGCTCTTCCAGTGGAATCTGGGCATAGTAACGGGCTAGAGCCAGAACCATGCCAACTCCAGAGCTGTCCTCGACACCGCTGGGCCAGGGCGAATCGAAGTGGGAGGAAATGATGAAATTTCTATCGCTTTTGCCCGGAAGGCTCAAATAGATGTTCGATGCCTTTCCACCATCTCTGGTTATAGTCGCATCCAGCACTAGATTGACCTCCATTGGGCCTTCTTGTAGCCTCTTCTTGAGCATCTCTCCGTCCTCTTCACGTATGTACAGGCTGGGCACCGAGCGGATTTGCCCATCGTAGGGGGCGTAATAGGTGAGCGGCCCCATATTGGGATAGTCTTCCAGAATGTAAATCGCGCCGACGGCACCGGCTTGTTCCACCCTTGGATAAATGCGGAAGAGATGGAGAATCCAGCCGATGGGATATGGATGGCTGTTGCCGGCGGCGATATTATCCGGATCGTAAGCCATATAGGAGAATAGCTTCAATTCGTTCCAGCCGATATTTACGGGCGCCAAAGATATCAGCGCCACCTTTCCTTTCACATCGGCAGCCTGAAAGTCTGCTTCGCTACCTTGACCCAAATAGACAAGCTGGGCGGTAGTTCCCTCTGGTGGTGTCTGGCCGCTGTAGGGCCAGAAGAAACATTCCACTTCTGTTGGCCCATCTCCATTAGGCTCCACAACCAGCCGCCACGTTTTCTCCTCCCAGTAATCGAACGTTGTGCTCTCTAAAGTCACCGGGGAGGCGCAACACTTAAGCTTGGCAGTCAGGTCAGAGACAGCCTCTTGATATGATGCCGAGCCTGGTCGGCGTGGGCCAAAACCGTAAACATCTTCTATATGGCTATATATCTCATCTTCGGAGGGCACAGCTACGCCTGCAATGAAATTGCCTGTGGTAGGCTTGGAGATGGCGTAGATTGATAGAGGTATTGCAACCAGCAAGGCTACTAGAAGGACTGTTGAGACTACAAAAGCGGGCTTAGTGTTACCGTTGTTTGTTATGCGCCCGTAGTTTTCACTTCTGAGGCGGTAGCCGAAAATGTACAGGGCTAACCCGCCGAGGAAAAAAACGATGATACCTGATACCAGGCCCCAGCCGGAGAAGTGAGTAACATAGCCTGCGGGGTGCCTTATCAGAAGCCCTCCGTCAAATTTAGCCGGCAGAGATAGGAGCGACAGCAGCGGGGAAACTGTGGTCAATGATTCCAGGACTAGCTGCAATAGAAACCAGGTGCCCACTCCCATCCAGGCTCTGCCTAGAAATGCCAGCCAGTTGGCTTCATTGCGGTAAAGAAGATAAGCCAGGAGCAGTAAGGCTATGGGCGGTAGCAGACCATACCATATATTGAAGAGAGCCTGCGCATAGCTGGATGTGTTTCCGAATGCCGCTAGCAGAGCAGGAATAGCGGAGAAAAACAAAGAGGTTAGCAGGAAGGCTAAGAACTGCAGTAGCAGCCGCCTCAGATGCAAAGCCAACCTTTATTTCTCCTTAGCCGGGGAATCCACCAGATTAAGGCCTATTGTAAATCTTTCCGCTGGCTTTGTCACCCTCACCCTATCCCTCTCCCGTTCCCCTTATCCCAGCGGGAGTAAATCCTCGCTGGATGCCTGCCCACCCCTCCTCCCGTCAAGGGAGAGGGGATTACGTTTCCCGTAGGGGTCATCTCTGAAAAAGCCGACAGATGACCCGACAGAGCGGTCACCCGTAGGCGGGTGACACGTAGGTTAAATTCTAGCTTTCCTTGCCCGGCTGTCAATGTACTGCTGAAGTCGCTCACGTGTAGTTACCCACTGGCCACCAAGCCTTAGTGCCCACAGTTTTCCCTTCTCAGCCTGTGTTCTCAAAGTAACCGGCGCGATTGCCGCCAGCTTTGATGCCATTTTTAGGTCAATGAACTCATCAACGCTGGAAGCCGCCAACTGCCCTGAAGGATAACGCTTGCTGGCATCCAGGATTTCTACCGAAGAAAGACTACTATCTTCAGCATAGTTTAATATCACGCCGGGCTCTATCTCACTACTATGACTCAAGGGGGTCTCCGGGTCCTGAAGATAAATAGTGAGAACGTCAACCTCAGGCTCATATTCAATCTTCAGAGCACCTTTTGGTATCTCTTGTAATCTTGCTTCTCTTACCATCTTACACCTCTATCTAGTCTTAATTAAGGTTATCACTAGAGCATATGAGCCTACCATGCCGCGATTCCCATTTATCTCCCAGGTTCAGCCTTTCCCCTGAATTAATAGCCTCTTCCACATCAGTCATAGGCCTAGTACTAAAGTACTATAATACAGTATTTGGGTATACAACCTTATTATATATCAATATATAGGCTAGCGTAATTGCCAATCGACGTTAAATGTATGCAATTTTATTAAAATTTCAGACAATTTGTCTTGACATCCTAGGCTATTCCTACTACAATTACTAATGACCTTCAAGGCAATGAATGTCTTGAAGTACTAAACTTCTTCTGTTGTATAATCAACAGAAGCTACTGAAAATAAGAAAACCCCCACGTTTTTGTGGGGGTTTTCTTTTATATCATTGTGCTATGGGAGGGGAGAAAACAATCTTTAAGATACTCTAGGGTCAAGGATATTCTCTTATCCGATGCCTCTCTCAAGGTTTTAGCCCAACTTATGTCCGGGACACATGCATTTTCAACTTTTTTATGAGTATGTTCACGAATAAAGTTTAAGGCCTCCGATAAATCGCTATCACCCGATACTAAGATGGCTACATCATAAGAGTCATTAACTGCAAGCGTTACCATATCTACCACAATACGAGTATCGACGCCTTTCTGAATATAGGTTTTATAAGTCTGTTTTTCGTTGCATTTATTGCAAATGAATTCATGCGTTCGGGGCACAATTCTACCCTTCCTTACCTGAAGGTTATCAATCCAACCCAATCTGTCTAAGAACTTTTGATTTGATTGCACTACAAGTGGGTCAGAACTTGGAGTTGGCGTGGTATAGAAATATATTCTTTCTAAAGTCCGATTATCCACAAGTTTTTTCGCTAATTTTTCTATATCGACTAATTTGTCTGTTTTTAGCCCCTCTTTCACACCCTTGTAAAGATTAGACCCATCGATGAAAACCATGACTCGATTATTTGACATCACTCACCCCATAGATGATTATAGCACCAAATCAGGTCGTGTCAATGATTAGGAAATTTACTATTTAATATAACTTTTCTATATATACCTAACATTATGTCCGAATTGACCCACTACCTAACCTGTGAAACTGTCTCGCCACATATCAAGGGAGAGGGAATTTCCGTTCTATTTGGGCTGAATTGCCCGTTTCAATCTATCCAGCCAGGCGGTTGACTTTAGCTGCCTCTCAAGAAGGTACTTGATGTATTCCCGTATCACCTGTTCCAGTTCGGCGGATAATTCCGGGTTTATTTTTACCCGCCTGGCTGTGGCGTAGTCGCAATTCTGCCACAGGCGCAGCACCTTTAAGGCGTTCAGGGAAAGGGGGCGGGCCACTGGCTCGTGAAAGCCGCAATCATGGCAGAGGACGCCACCCTGGCTGGGGCTGAAGAAACTGGCCTCTGGCTTCAGAGGTGAATTACATTCCGTGCACTGCTGTAGCTGGGGACGATAGCCGAGATGGTCGAGAAGGTGAAGTTCGAAGTAGCGCAGGATAGGCTCGCAATCCTTAGCCTGGGATAACTGGTGTAAGGTTGCCAGCACCAGGTTAAAGAGGCGGCGGTCTTCGATGTGCTCGCCGGTAAAGGAGTCAACCAGTTCTGCGATGTAGAGGCCGCGCGAAATACGCTCCAAATCATCCTTTATAGGCAGAAAGTTATTGATGGTCTGGGCTTGAGTGATGATGTCGAGATTGCGGCCTCGAGCTAGCATCAGGCGGCTGTGGGTGAGGAGCTCTACGTGGCCGCCCAGCTTGCTTTTGGGACGGCGTGTACCTTTAGCTACTGCTTTCAGTTTGCCCAACTCAGGTGTATAAAGGGTAAGGATTCTATCGGCTTCGCCTAGCTTAATTCGCTTGATAATAATAGCTTCTGTTTGATAAGTCCGAGGGGCTGTCATGGCCTACGTCTGGTCACATCTCCTGCCTGCCTTCTAAGGCACGGCTAAGGGTGACATCGTCAGCATATTCCAGGTCACCACCGTAGGGCAAACCGCGAGCCAGCCGGGTGACTCGAATGCCAAGCGGGGCAATCAGGCGCTGGAGGTACATGGCGGTGGTCTCCCCTTCTAGGTTGGGATTGGTTGCCATTATCACTTCTGTCACCAGGCCGTCGTTGAGGCGTGATAGCAGCTCCTTAACTTTCAGCTCATCAGGCCCTATTCCATCGGTCGGGGCGATGACGCCGTAAAGTACATGGTAAAGTCCTTTGTACTTTTTGGTGCGTTCCAGGGGAAGTATATCTATAGGTTCTTCGACGATACAGATTTTGGTACGGTCACGCTCTTCATTGCGGCAGATAGCGCAGGGGTCAGAATCGGTGATATTGAGGCAAATGGAACATAAGACCAGTTTTTCCTTTAGGTTTTTGATGGCGTCAGCTAATGCCGCAACCTCGCCTGCAGGTGCGCGAAGAAGATAGTATGTCAACCGCTGGGCGCTCTTTGGCCCGATGCCCGGCAGCTTGTTGAGTTCTTCTATTAGTCTGGCTATCGGCTCGGCAGTGGGCATTAAATTGGCGCTCAAATATGTTGCCTCCTTAAAACAGCCCAGGGATCTTGAGACCGCCGGTCAGGCTGCCCAGGTGGCTGGCGGCGAGCTCCTGGGATTTCTGAATGGCTTCATTCACGGCTGCCATGACCAGGTCTTCGAGCATCTCAGCGTCTTCAGCGTTTATAGCTTCTGGCGATATAGTAACTGAGCGAATTCTTTGCTGGCCATCGATGACTATCTTGATGGCTCCGCCTCCTGAGCTTACTTCAGCAGTCATTTCAGCTAGCTCTTGCTGAGCCTTAACCAGTTTAGCCTGTAGCTCCTGTGCCTGGCGAAAGACAAACTTATTCATTCCTCCGCCGTTCTGGGCTTCCTACCAACAACTTTAGCTCCGTAGCTTTCTTTAGCAGCTTTTACCAGAGGGCTCTCTGTTTTTACTCTGGCTTTGACTTCCCCGCTGGGGCTAGTCAGAACGCAACGCACCTGATAGGAACGTCCAAAGACCTCTCGTAGCTTCTTTTCCACCAGATGCTTATACTTGGGGTCCTCAATATATTCTTTATGAAATTTGTGGTAAAAACCCAATATTAAAGTGTCATCTTCAATAGCTAGAGGTTCACAAGAGCTCCGCAAAAAGGCATCCAGGTTGCCTTTGGAGCCCTCACCGCGCATGGCATTAACAAAGTCTTTCCAGCGGCCGCGTAGGCTCTCTATTTCCGCAGAGGGTGTCACTTCCGGAGTTTCAGCGATTTTGCTTGGTGCCACTTCAGTTTCAGCGCTTTCAGATTGCGACTGAGCTTTAACCTCTGGAGCTGGCTTGGTTGATTTGGCAGGGCGGCTAGCCACCGCGGCCGGTTCTCGGGGCTCAGACTGCTTAGGTTGGACCAACTGCCTATCTCCGGTAGACAAAATGGAATCAACGAGGGCTAGCTCCAGGAGTAGCGGGGAATAGTTATCCAGGCGAAGGTCTATCTCGCCAAAGCGCTTGACTGCTGCTAGCAGGTAATCCAGGCTGGCACTGGCCGCCAGCTCTTTGATCTCAATTAAGTCGTCACTGGTAACGTCAACAACCTCTTCCGAGCCAGACTTAACCAGAAGCAAATCTCGGAGATAATCCACCAGTTCACGATTAAATTGGCGGAGGTCGAGTCCATCACTGCTGACGCTGTTAATGGTCTTAAGACCGGCAGTGATGTCCTTATTGACAATAAGTCTGGCTAGCTCTCTAATGCGCATGTCTCCACTGACGCCTAGCATCTCTTGCACCTGGTGAAGCTCAATTTTATGTCCGTAATAGGTAGCCAGTTGCTCCAATAGATTTTCAGCGTCGCGGAGGCTGCCGGTAGTTACCTTGGCAATAAGTCTCAAGGCTTCAGGCACAATATCAATGCCCTCCTTTTCACAGATAAGATTGAGCTTGGAGATAACTGCTGATTGGGAGAGACGGTGGAAATCAAACCGCTGGCAGCGCGATAGTATGGTTGACAGGACTTTGTGTGGTTCCGTAGTTGCCAGAATGAATTTGGCGTGGGGAGGTGGCTCCTCCAAGGTCTTAAGGAAGGCATTGGACGCTTCTTTAGTTATCATGTGGACTTCGTCTATAATGTAGACCTTGTAGCGAGCCAGATTTGGGGCATAATTGACTTTTTCTCTCAGGTCACGAATTTCATCAATGCCCCTGTTGCTAGCGGCGTCTATCTCTATGATATCCGGAGCACTACCTTCGTTGATAGCTTTACACATGGTGCAGCTATTGCATGGTTCGCCCTGCTGGGGGTTTAGGCAGTTTACTGCTTTAGCCAGGATGCGTCCGGTGCTGGTCTTCCCTGTGCCTCGTGGACCGCAGAAAAGATAGGCATGAGCCACCCGTCCATTAGCTACAGCGTGGCGCAGTGTTTGGGTAACATGCTCTTGTCCTACTACTTCAGACAGTGTCTGGGGGCGCCATTTGCGGTAAAAAACTTGCGAGGTCATGATGCTTTTATTATACTCCATGTGTGCTGATTGCTAAAGGGGATGGTTCTTTTTCGCTTGACAAAGAAAGAATGAAAGGGGGTACAAATATGGCTAGGCCTTTGTTTGTAAGTAAGAAGGGAACAGACGTCGTCATCTTTACTCCTTCGCATAGAATTGAGGGAAAGGTTCACGTTCACCCCGGAAGCAGATTTACCGACTTTATGGAAGCGCGAGCACACTACGGTTTCATTGCAGTTACTGATGCTAATGTTTACCCGTTGTCGGGCGATAAAGCGCTTTATAGTGTCGAATTTTTAAATATCAACAAGAACTTCATAGTCATGATATTTCCTAAAACTGATATTGAGTGACCTCCTTTTGGAAATACAAACAATCTCGCTTCAAGCTTTATGGCTGCAGACCTTGATGGAAAGGCGACTTCATATTGAACTTGCCCACGACCCTGCTTTTAAGGGAAAAGTGTGGATAACAGGCTGCAAAATGCTTGTGCAATGATTTGGTGTCTGTGTTATAATTTTGCTTTATAGCAGATGTAATACAAAAGGAGCGTAAATTTGGACAAAGAAAAGAAGGGGGTCATTATTTCGGATTTTAAAGTTCACGAGGGTGATACTGGCTCTGCCGAGGTTCAGGTGGCATTGCTCACCGAGAGGATAAACCAACTGGCCGAGCATTTGAAAGCACATCCTCATGACCAGCACACCCGTCGCGGGCTTTTAAAGCTGATAGGGCAACGAAGACGCTTACTCGCTTATGTTTCCAAGAGCGATGTCAAACGTTACCGCAGTCTTATTACCAGGTTAGGTTTGAGGAAGTAAGTTACCAGATATTGTGGGTGAGTTATGTCTGAGTCTGACCAGTGTGAAATTGGGGGTAGGTTGCTAACTATTGAGACGGGCAAGTTGGCCCAGCAAGCTGACAGTGCTGTCACTGTGCGCTACGGTGATACTGTTGTTCTGGTTACTGCCTGCATTAGCGATAAGCCCCGCGAAAATGGTGATTTCGTCCATCTGACTGTGGATTATGAGGAAAGGCACTATGCTGTCGGCAAGATCCCCGGTAGCTTCATCAGACGAGAGGGACGCCCCAGTGAAGAAGCAACTCTGGCTGGGCGGCTAACCGACCGCAGTCTGCGTCCACTTTTTGATAAAAATTTACGCAACGATATTCAGATTGTGGTTACTGTCCTTTCCACTGACCAGGAAAATGACCCTGATATACTAGCGGTCAGCGGGGCTTCGGCTGCGATGACCTTTTCTTCAATCCCGTTCTATGGGCCGATAGGTGCGGTGCGTGTCGGCTATCTCGATGGTAACCTTGTGTTAAACCCAACATTGCCTCAGTTGAACGATAGCCTGTTGGACCTTGTTGTTGTCAGCACCAGAGAAGCCATAGTCATGGTGGAAGCAGGAGCCAAAGAAGTTTCTGAGGAGATAGTTCTAGAGGCGATTAAGTTTGGGCACGAGGCGAATCAGGAGATTATAAGATTCCAAGAGGGTTTGAGGCAGGTTCATGGCAAGCCTAAGATGGAGGTGAAAGCTTCTGAAACTGCCTCCGAACTGCTCGCCGCCGTCTCTTCGGAGTTTGGGCATAAGTTGACTGAGGCAGTTAGACGAACAGAGCGGGCTGAACGGGAAAAGGCGATTGAGGCAGTCAAACAGGAAGCCATCGAGAAGCTTAAGGAGACATTTCCTGAAGCTAATATTGGTGCTGCTCTCGAAGACCAAATTAAAAAGGCAGCTAGAGCGAGCATCTTGGAAAAGAAACGTCACCTTGATGGCCGCCAACCCAAGGAGGTACGTCACATTACTGGTGAAGTCGGTTTCCTGCCGCGTACCCACGGCTCAGGGCTGTTCAGCAGGGGGCTCACTCAGGTATTGACCATAACCACTTTAGGTTCTCTACGTCAAGAGCAGTTAATTGATGGCTTGGGATTGGAGGCGACAAAGCGCTTTATGCACCACTATAACTTTCCACCCTTCTCTAATGGTGAGGTAAAGCGCCTCGGGTCGCCAGGCCGGCGAGAAATTGGACATGGTGCTCTGGCGGAAAGAGCTCTGGCCCCGGTGATACCGAGTGAAGACGAGTTTTCTTATACTATACGCTTGGTTTCTGAGGTACTTAGCTCTAATGGTAGCACTTCGATGGCAAGTGTCTGCAGCTCAACTCTAGCCTTGATGGATGCTGGCGTGCCCATCAAGGCTCCGGTGGCCGGGATAGCTATGGGACTAGTTACCAGCGAGGATAATAACTATGTCATTCTTACTGATATTGGGGGCATGGAGGATGCCTATGGTGATATGGACTTCAAGGTGGCCGGTACCAGCCAGGGGATTACGGCTCTCCAATTGGACATCAAGCTTAGAGGTATAAGTTATGAGATTTTGGCTGAAGCTATAAAGCAAGCTCGCGAAGCCCTTTCGGAAATACTTGACAAACTGAAGCAGACTATCAGCGCCAGCCGGCCTGAACTTAGCCCTTATGCGCCCAGAATGTATAAGCTAACCATTGACCCGAGCAAGATTGGCACTGTAATCGGACCTGGAGGCAAGACTATTCGGTCTATAATTGATGAGACAAAAGTGACCATAGATGTTGATAACGATGGGACGGTGATTATTGGCTCGCCTAGCAATGAGGCGGCCCAAAAAGCCATTGGAAAAATAGAGAGCCTAACTCGAGATGTAGAAGTTGGTGCTATCTATACCGGGAAGGTCACTCGCCTGTCAAACTTTGGTGCCTTTGTCGAGATTCTGCCCGGAAAAGAAGGGCTGGTTCATATAAGTGAGCTGGCTGATTATCACGTGTCCAAGGTTGAAGATATTGTGAAGGTGGGCGATGAGGTTATGGTTAAAGTTATTGAAATTGACCATCTGGGAAGGATAAATCTGTCACGCCGGGCAGTTTTTGAAAATTTATCACAAGTTCGAGGAGCTAAAGTTGTGGACTCTACTGCAACAGGACGTCCTCCCCGAAAGGAGCAGGAACGCCGCCCTGCTGCTCACCAGCGGGATAGCAGAGATAGCCGACGCCGCCGTTACTGAGTGCGTTAAAAAGCCTTTGCCTTTATAAAAGCAGTGAGGGGTGGGAAATGGAACCGATAACAGTGTTAGTCCACGGAGCCTTAGGCAAGATGGGGAGGGAAGTCATGGCTGCGATATGTCGAGACCCCGAACTAGAGGTGGTTGGTGGTGTTGACATTAAGGCGACACAAGGGCAGCTGACTTTGCCCGATGGTTCAAAGAAGGTGCCTCTTTCTTCCGATCTGAGTTCGCTTCTTGAAGTATGCCATCCTAAGGTATTAGTAGATTTCACCATTGCTGAAGCCTCTATATTGGCGGCTCGCCTTGCCACCAAACAAGGTATCAATGTGGTCATAGGTACCTCGGGGCTTCTGGACGAAAACCTCAAGGAGATCGACCAGCTGTGCAAAGCTAACAAGGTAGGCGCCATAGTAGCTCCTAACTTTACCATTGGGGCAGCAGTCCTATTAAATGCAGTTAAGGCTGCAGCTAAGTTCTTTGACTACGTTGATATAATTGAGATGCATCATCATGAGAAAGCTGATGCCCCGTCGGGCACTGCACTGGCTACTGCCAAAGCTATGCTGCAATCACGCGGCAAGCCTTTTTATTATTCGAAAACTAAAAGAGAAACCCTTAGCGGCACTCGTGGTGGAGAAGTTGGCGGCATATCTATACATGCTGTAAGATCACCTGGATTTGTTGCCAGCCAGGAGGTTGTGTTTGGAGGGCAGGGGCAAACGCTTAGCTTTCGCCATGATACTATAGGGCGGGAGTGCTATATACCTGGCGTTATCCTAGCTATAAAAGAAGTGGTAAAGCGACAAGGGTTGGTTTACGGGTTGGATGCTATGTTGAATTTAAGGGGGAGCAATGAAGGCATATAATGTGGCTATTGTAGGTGCCACAGGAATGGTCGGGCAAGAGTTTATAAAGGTTCTGCAGCAGCGAAGTTTTCCCACGGCGTCTGTCGGTCTTTATGCCTCCGACCGGTCTGCAGGCAAGAGGCTATATGTAGGTCACCAGGAGATCGAGGTTAAAGAGACCAGCCCTGAGTCTTTTCAAAATATTGATATTGCCCTTTTTTCCGCTGGTTCTGAGATCAGTCGCTATTTTTCACCCATTGCCGCTAAGTCTGGAGCCCTAGTGGTTGACAATAGCGCCGCTTTCAGGATGGAGCCCAAAGTTCCTTTGGTTGTCCCTGAAGTGAACCCTGAAGACATAAAGTGGCACGAGGGGATTATCGCCAATCCGAATTGTTCCACCATTCAGATGGTGGTGGCTCTTTACCCGCTGCACAAGGTTAATCCGATTAAGCGGGTTGTTGTCTCTACCTATCAGTCAGTATCGGGCACTGGCGCAGCCGCCATGGAGGAGTTGACTACACAAGCCAAGTTAATCCTGGAAGGGCAGAATGTCGTTCCTCATGTTTATCCTCATCAGATTGGATTTAATTTATTACCGGAAATTGATGTCTTCTTGGATAATGGCTATACTAAGGAAGAATGGAAGATGGTGGAGGAAACTCGTAAGATAATGCATGCTCCAGATATAGCTATTTCAGCAACCTGTGTCAGGGTGCCTGTTTTTATTGCTCATAGTGAGGCGGTAAACATTGAATTTACCGACCCTATGAGTCCTGAGGAAGCCAGGCATATATTAGCTAATGCTCCTGGCGTCAAGGTGCTTGATGACCCTAATGTTAGCCTTTATCCTCAGCCTTGGCTGGCTGCGGGCTCGGACGATGTTTATGTGGGGCGCATCCGGGCAGATGCCTCTCATCCCAAGGGCTTGGTGATGTGGGTGGTATCCGACAACTTGCGTAAAGGTGCTGCCCTCAATGCCATCCAGATTGCTGAAGAAGCAGCACGACGGGGCTGGGTTAAGAGCAGGAAATAAACTATCTGTATGGAAGCCAGTGATGAAGAAGTTTGGTCGCTTGCTGACAGCAATGGTTACCCCCTTTGATACTAAAGGCAAAATTGATTACGCACAGGCTAAAAAGCTGGCTAAAGCCCTGCTTGATTCAGGCAGTGATGGGCTTGTGGTATCTGGTACTACCGGGGAGTGCCCGACTCTTACTCGTGAGGAGAAGCTGCGCCTTTTTGCTGAAGTTAAGTCAGCCGTTGGTAACCGGGGCACGGTTATAGCTGGCACTGGTAATTACAGTACCGCGGAGAGCATAGAATTGACCAAAGAGGCGGAAAGGGCTGGAGTTGATGGTTGTCTTTTGGTGGTTCCCTATTATAATCGCCCTACACAGGATGGTTTATATGAGCATTTTAAGGCCATTGCCGAGGCGACCAGTTTGCCCTGCATCCTCTATAATGTGCCATCGCGTACTGTTACTAGCCTGGCTGCTGAAACCGCCGTCAAACTCAGTCAGGTTGACAATATCATTGGAGTAAAAGAAGCCAGCGCCAATTTTGAGCAGATAGCCAAGATTATACAGGGAGCTAGGAAAGGTTTCCTGGTTTATAGCGGTAATGATGGTGATACGTTTCCTATATTATGCCTCGGTGGCTATGGTGTTATCAGTGTGATTTCCCATCTGGTCGGGCTTCAGTTTAAGCAGATGATGGATGATTACATTCAGGGCAATATCGAAAAGGCAGCAGCCGTACATCGTAATTTATTGCCTTTGGTTAACGCTATGTTTGTTGTTGCTAATCCTATACCCGTTAAATACGCCTTAAATTATTTAGGATTTTCAGTGGGTAAGCCTCGCTTGCCGCTTACTGAACCGGACGAGAAATCCAAGGCTGTTATCGAGCAGACCTTAAAGAACTACAAGATTGATCTGCCAATAGCTGCTATAGCTTAAGGCTGAATTCGAAGTCACATCTTCTGCAAGGATTTTTCGAAGTTTTTTACCCGAGGTGGCTTTCTGCCCTTTCCTGGCTCGATGCTATGCCCTTCCTTTTTGAGACGAGTAGATTGCGCTTGTGCACCGCTGGGAAATTTTTCATTCAAGCTGCCATCTACCTTGATCACCCGCCAGTAGGGCGTTACCTGCATTTTCCCATTTCTCAAATCTTCTTCTGCTACTTCGGCAACAATGCGAAGGAAAATTCCGGTTGTCATAGGGCAAGCACAATGGGCGTGCGCATCTTTCGCTAATTTCTCTCTAACCTGAGTCACGGTAACAAGTTTTCCTTTCGGAACTTTGCGGATTAGTGCATCTACCTCCAGTGGCTTGGGGATAAGCATTGTCCCGGTTCCAAATCTGTTTTGCATTTTTGGCGGAACCTCAACTACTTTGCCATGCTCGGAATGCTCCTCTTCTAATTTCTGCCGCCAGGTTTTGCGCGTTTTAGGCATAGTTTTATCTCCTTGTCAACAGGTATTTGCCTTAAAACTTAGAAAGTCTTATACAACCTGTTTGACCATTATTGCCTGGTCTCGACTAGCGCCGACGGAAATGACGCTAACGGGGCAGGAGAGAAACTCTTCGAGACGGGCTACATAGCGGCGGGCTTGGGATGGCAGCTGTTTGTGGTGGCGGATGTCGCTTATCGGCGTCTGCCAACCTGGTAGTTCTTCATAGACTGGCTGACATTTTCCCACGATAGCTATATCGCTTGGGAAATTTCTCAAGATGTCTCCATTTAATTTGTAACCTGTGCATATCTTAAGAGAGTCGAATGCGTCGAGGACATCGAGGCGGGTTAGGGCTATACTGGTGAAACCGTTGACTCGAGCGCTGAAACTGCCAGCTACTGCATCGAACCAGCCGCATCGGCGTGGTCTGCCCGTAGTAGCGCCATATTCGTGAGCTCGTTCTCTGATGAATTCACCTGTTTTGTCCTTAAGCTCTGTCGGCATAGGCCCACCACCTACTCTTGTGGTGTAAGCTTTGAAAACACCGATGATTTGGTCAATTTGCTTGATGCTTATCCCAGAACCTGTAGAACTGCCCGCAGCCATAGGTGAAGATGAGGTTACATAGGGATAGGTGCCGAAGTCGGGGTCAAGCATCGTGCCCTGAGCCCCTTCTAATATAATTGGCTGCTTCCGGGACACCATGTCCTGGAGAATGGGGCCAGTATCTCGAATGAACGGGGCTAGCTGCTCTCCGTAAGAGCAGTATTGCTCGAAAATCTCTTCTAGAGATAACGGTGGGGCGTTGTATATTTTGGTCAGGATGGCATTCTTGAGTTCGAGGATTGAGCTAAGTCGAGACCGGAAATTCTTATTATTCAGCAGGTCGCAGGCGCGGATTCCGAGGCGAGCTATCTTGTCACTGAAAACAGGGCCTATTCCTTTGCGTGTGGTGCCTATAGCTCCCTTACCTCGTCGCTCCTCTTCTAGTCCATCCAGGAGGATATGATAGGGCATTATCAAGTGTGCCCGGTCACTGATGAAGAGATGGCTGGTATCAACCCCGTGTTTCTGGAGGTTATCAATTTCTTCCAGTAGTACTACTGGGTTAATTGCTACACCGTTACCGATTATACAGACTACTCCAGGGTGGAAGATACCTGAGGGTACAAGGTGAAGTTTGAACTCACCGTAAGGATTAATTACAGTATGTCCAGCATTATCGCCTCCTGAGAAGCGAACTACTACCTTTGCTCTCTCAGCCAGGAGGTCGACTATTTTCCCTTTGCCTTCGTCTCCCCACTGGGCGCCAATAATCGCTACAACTGACATTATCTTGGTGCTAGCTTAGTTTGAAAGTTGGGGAAGGTGACCATATATGCTAATGAAGCTTCGAGCTTACACTCGCAACATATATTTCTTGCCCCAGAAGTAGAGCAAGGCCCCGCCACCTACAATCCATACCACTAAGCCAATAATTATTGCCCAGGCGATGCTCGGTATACCAAAGATACTTCCGAGCACTATCCATAGCAGAGCAATGATGCTAAGAGCTGTTAGACTCCATTCAAATGTCTTGTCGCTCATACCTTTTCACCCCCGGTTTGCTTTATTGACTTTTTGTTTGTTGCCATACATATATCAGCCGTTGACCCACGGTAACGAAGCCAAGCACTACCACAAGAAGTAAAGCTATAAAAATGCTGAATTCGTACAATTGGTTCAAAAGTAACCCAAGTGCTAATATTATAACTCTCTCAGCCCTTGTAAACAAACCGACGGGGCAATTTATTCCAAGGCCTTCGGCTCTAGCTCGTACGTAGCTGGTGAGAAATGAGCCGACCAAGGCTAGGAAAATAAGCACCATTTCAATAGTGCCTCCACTCATTAGGTACAAAACTAAAAGACCTAGAAGTAACACCGCGTCGGAAATCCGATCGAAAGTGGAGTCTAGCAAGGCGCCGAAGCGGGTGGCTTGGTTAGTTAAGCGAGCCAGTGCTCCATCCAGAATGTCGAATAACCCAGAGAGGAGAACTAGAAATCCGCCGATGAGAAGGTGATTGGTGGCAATAGTCCCAGCCGCGATTATGCTTATTGCCAGGGCAAGCCAGGTCAAGGTGTTAGGTTTTAGTCGGCTTTTGATTAAGGTTGTTTTTAGCGGCTCAGTAATCCGCCGAGCAGCGATTTTTCTGAATTCAGCCAAGTTTATCACAGAGTGCTCCTACGCACAGCTACTAAGCAAGCTGTTATAGTAATCCATAATTTGTCGTGCAATGTTCGGCCAGCTGTATTTTTCGGCTTTGATCCTTCCTTTAGCACCCATTTGGAGGCACAACGATTTGTCATTCAGGAGGGATAGCAGGGCGTGAGCCAAGGATTCCTCATCTCGGGGTGGCACAAGCAATCCTTCCTCACCGTGAGCTAACACGCCAGCATAGCCTTGAATGTTGGTGGCAACTACCGGTTTGCCGCATGCCATAGCTTCCAGCAAGACTATGCCAAAGCTTTCACCACCAGTAGCCGGGGCGCAGAAAATATCAGCACTGCGGTAGTATGAGGGTAGCTCATCGCTGGGGACAAAACCAACGAAAACAACATTGTCAGTTAGGCCCATGTCCTTGACCAGCTTTTCATATCTAAGGCGTAACACAGTGCCTGGGCCAACTGCGATTAGCCGGAAGTTGGGGAGACTGTTCTTGATCTTGGCACAGGCATTAAGTAAATAGCCCAGGCCTTTTCGCTGTTCAAGCCGACCGACAAAGAGGATGTTTATTTTGCCGTCAGCGAATTCTTTTCGTTGAGGGCCGTCAAGGCAGAAGTGTTGGGTATCTATGCCATTTGGGATAATACGGTAGTCACCTGGCAGATGTCGGCTGACATATTCCAGCGCCGGTTTGGAAACAGTAATTTTGCCATGCAACCTCGGCAGCCACCTTCTAAAGATGGGTTTGCCTAGCCAGTAGACTCGTGGCTTATTATGGTAGGCGTGGAAAGTGCCAACATTTATACAGTTTGACTTAAGTAGAGCACTTACACAGATCATGGGTGTGAAGGGTTCGTGGAGGTGAAGAATATCAAAGTCCTCCTTGGCCAAGATTTCACCCATTTGCGCAGGTAACCAGGGGGATACTGGGATTCGGGCGATAGCACCACCAAATGGGACAGGTAAGGGCTTGCCTATAGGAGTAACCTCTTCTTCGAAGTAGCGGTTCCCCCCTTTTGGGCATGGGGCTATTATCTTGACCTTATGCCCCCATTGGATGAAATTATGGGCCAGATAAGCGATGTGATTGACAACCCCACCTGGGAAGGAATAGTCGTATGGGGAGACTAATCCGATTTTCACTGCTGTTACTGCTCTGGCTTGGCGAATCTGACAGTTGTGTTCTGCTTAACTTTCCTTTATCTTCTCGCTGACTATCTCAGGGAGACAAATCGGCGTTTGTTGATCCTTGCCAGCGATGAAGCTCTCAACCCGTCTCCGGGCTTCGTCGTCGGAATATTGGATGGGTGGCGACTTCATGAAGTAGGCACTAGGAGCTACTATAGTTCCAGTTAGGCCTCTCTCCATAGCTAATTTGCAGCACCTTATGGCATCGATAACTACCCCAGCGGAGTTTGGACTATCCCATACCTCCATTTTAAGCTCTAAATTGAGAGGGACATCGCCAAAGGTGCGTCCTTCCATTTTAATGTAACAGAATTTACGGTCAGCTAGCCATGGCACATAGTCACTGGGGCCGATGTAGATGTTGTCAGGCTCAATTTCATAATCTAGCTGAGAGGTTACGGCATTGGTTTTTGAAATCTTCTTTGACTCTAGGCGCTCCCGTTCCAGCATGTTATAAAAATCAGTATTGCCGCCGAAGTTGAGCTGATAAGTTCTTTCTAGCTTGACTCCACGGTCACGAAAGAGCCTAGTTAATACGCGATGGGTAATTGTAGCTCCGACCTGAGATTTGATATCGTCACCGATAACTGGTAATCCTGCCTCGGCGAAGCGTTTATACCAGTATGGTTCGCGAGCAATGAAGACTGGTATACAGTTAATAAGGCCACAGCCAGCAGCCAGTACTTGTTCTATGTACCACTTGGTTGCCTCCTCACTTCCCACCGGCAGAAAATTTATCACTACATCTGTTTTTGTTTCTTTAAGAATGCCAACAATATTAGCTGTGGGACCTGACGATTTTGTGATTATTTGCGACAGATATTTCCCCAACCCATCATGGGTCATGCCCCGAGTTACTTTGACCCCTATGTTGGGCACGTCGCAGAACTTGAATGTATTATTAGGTGGAGTGAAAATAGCTTCGGCTAGGTCCTTACCGACTTTATTTTTATCTATGTCAAAGGCAGCTACGAAGTTGATATTGCTTATGTGGTAGCCGCCCAGATTAATATGCATTAGCCCGGGCACAAATTCACCTTCTTTGGTTTTTCTATAGTAATGGACGCCCTGAACGAGCGAAGAGGCGCAATTGCCGGCACCTATTATAGCTACGTTTATTTTTCCCATAACTGTTTCCTCTCTATTTCTACTGCACACTGGACTGATAGGACTACTATCCTAGCCCCTTGGTTTGGGTATAACCATCTTGGGTGACCTGACTAATAATATGGGCATCCTGGCACCGTGTAACACCTTGTCGGCTACGCTGCCTAATACCCACCGGGCAAGGCCCGTTCGACCATGAGTTGACATAGCTATCAAGCTAACCTTCTCATCCTCAGCATATTCTACTATTTTGTCAGCGGGGTCACCAGTGACCACTTCGTATGTGGATTTAATTCCCTTGCCACTTAGTCTTTCAGAGATGCTTTTCAGGTAATCTACGCCAGTATCATGCATGGCTCTGACAAACTTTCTCCAGTCTGGACCACCGAGTAAACTAGCTTCTACTGTCCCAGGCGGTGAGACAACCTGGAGCAAGCTGATCGAAGCTCCCGAGTTTATAGCTAGTGTTTCGGCATAAGGTAGAGCTGCTTCACCAATGTCTGAGCCATCTAAAGGGGCAAGGATTTTGTGAAGAAAGTGTAGCTTTCCAGCAGTCCCGGTTTTACTGGGTCGTTTGCTTCGGACAAGCAGAACTGGGGCTGTAGCTTCACTTATCACCTTTTCAGCTACGCTTCCCATCCACCAACGCGTTATGCCGCTTCGGCCATGGGTAGCCATGATAATCAGATCAATCTCCTTTTCTACAGTGAAATCAAGGATTTTATCTGCTGCAATACCATGACGGATCACCGGTTCAACTTTGATATTATCACTGTGTAGACCATTTGCGATTCTGTTGATGTAATCTTCAAGGAGGCGGTTTACACGGCGTGTCTTTCTTCCGATGCCCACACCTAAAATGTGCACGTGGGAACCAAATCTTGGAGCCAAATCTCTAAGGTAGGGGAGTATACCTTCAGCTTCCCCAGAACCGTCTAAAGGGGCTAGAATTTCTTGCAATTGCAACATCCTTTTCGCCATTTTATTTGGTGATTATAGCGGACGCTCTTGCCTAAGACAAGGCCTTTATGGTATTTTTGAAAGGTGCTTTATGACTTTCACACCCACACTTTTCATAGCGATGGTATTTTATCACCAATCGAGCTAATACGTCGTGCTTTTGTCAAAGGCTATTCAGCTATTGCTATTACCGACCATGTAGCCTTCGGCTCACTTGGCAGGATAATCAAGGAAATAAGTGACGATTGTGCTCTAGCCAGAACTTATTGGGATATTCTAGCCATCCCCGGTGTAGAGCTTACTTATGTTCCGCCTGAGGCTATCTCTGAAGTAGCTAAGAAAGCCAAAGAAATTGGTGCTTGGCTAGTAGTAGTGCACGGTGAAACGCCTGTTGAACCAGTAGAGAAAGGCACTAACCTTGCTGCTGTCCAATCTCCCTACGTTGATATCTTGGCCCACCCAGGACTCATAACAGCCGAAGAAGCTTCTCTGGCAGCCCAAAACAATATCTTTATTGAACTCACGGCTCGAAAAGGACATTCTGCGGCTAATAGTCATGTTGCTCTGGTTAGCCAGAAAGCAAAGGCTAAAATGCTGGTTAGTTCTGACGCCCACGACGAGAATGACTTACTGACGCCGAGCTTAGTTGAGTCTATCCTTCGTCAAGCAGGATTAAACCAGCGGCAACGCCAACAAATTCTTGACCGCAACCCTAAGCTTTTGATTGAAAAACTTAACAAATCGTCTTCACGCTCTGGCTAGAACATGTAGATGATTAACCCTTGCCGATTCGGAATAGTTTGGTACCACAGACTGGACAAATTCCGCGTGTCGCCGGCCTCTTGTTCTTCAGGGTAACGCTCTGCGGGTTCTTGATCTCCCTCTTTGTCCGACATTTAAAGCAATATGCCTGTGCCATGTATTTCACCTCCTTCCCTCAAAGCTGAATCATATCCATTATAATACAGACTGTCAAGACCCCTATGGTGTAAATACCCAAACTGCACAAAAATGGCTTTCAGCTTAAATGCGCGAGTCAGTGTGCAATGCCGCTTATCGTTAATTTGTTCTGGGATAGGCTGGTCTATGTTAGTGTCTTTTGTGGCTCTTTGCTGCAGAATTTAACGATTTCAGCAAAACTGTTGATTTTTGTCAAATTATTGGTTTCGGGGAAGCCGTCATATGTGAGGCTGATCCAGGGTTTCTGATATACCGTGCTGAACTTCTCTGCCATTGCAGCCACGATTCCCCCAGGCATGCAGCCGTGTGGCATTACCGATATGACCCCGGAGAATCTAGGCTCCTTTGTCCAGTTGATTCCACTGCCTATACTCAGAACTGCCTCGCTACCGCATTTTGTGGAAAGATACTGGCTTGTTAGCCCTAGTATTTCAGAAGTGGGAGGCTCTCTCGAATTCAAAAGGTTTTCGCAATTGGCGGCTGTGGAGTGTTCATCATGCTCCTGAATTCGCTTCTTTATGTAGCTGGTTACGATTTTCTTGATTTTCCGGTCCATTATGGCATCCTCAAGGTGCCTATAGTAGGTGTATTTAAGCCATTCACCCATTGGGGATACTATGACTTCAAGGCCGGCACCTTCACATACTTTCACGAGGTTGTTGTTGCTGAACCTGTTGGACCGCAAGTATATCTCGCCATTGATGCCGACCAGTGGCTTTCTGGGCTGGCCGGAGTCAATTAGAGACCTGAATTCACCGGTCGCCTGTTGCAGGATATCATCGAGAGTTTCTTTCTTACGAACATGGCTTCCAATCCGGCTTATATATTCATCGAAAAGCCTATCTGCTGACCCGACGTGTCTTTCATAGGGACGAGTACGCCAGAGGAGTCTTTCCAGGCAGTCCACAGCGACGATTCCTTTCCATGCCAGTCGCTCAAAATCAGGGCTGAGGTTGATATCTCGATAGGCATTGTTTGACACTGTAGTGTGAATTGGAAGGTCGAAACCGATGTCCTTTAATACCTTCATTTGTTCTATTGCGTATTTGCCGAAGCGGCATGGGCCATATGCTCCAGCAGTAAACCCCTCAAAGTCTTTCAGGTTGGAATTATTCTCGCGGCAGAACCTTATGAAGTCGCCTAACGTTATACGATAGGGCAAACATTCTGTGCCTGATGTTAGCTGGTTACTAAAGAGGAGGTTTCGTTCGTCCGGCTCGGGGAGCACAATCGCCTTGGCCCCACAGGCTTCCATTGCAGCGCCTATGACATTGACATGTGATGACATTTTGGGGATGATAAACGTCTTATGTGAGTTGGTGAGCATGGACGTTCCCCTATAGATATCTTTGCGTCGGGTTTCAGGTTGTTTAGCAGAGCGAGCGAATCCGTTGATGGTATCCACAAAAGCTTCGAGGCGGGTAACGATGCCGGCCTCAGCCGCGTGTTCATCAATTTCTAGCTGCCCTAGAGGCTTAGTTCCCATTATATCTTCAACAATTCTGAGTATGAATGAGTTTGGCCCACAGCCGAAGTTTGTCAGTACTAATCCATATAGCTGCGGGTCTGATGCTACTATGGCAGCACCGGCTATATGTTTGCTTTCACAGGACCAGTACGGGCGGTCCGAGTATTCCTTGGGATTTACTGAAGCAAGAGGCAGGAAGTCAAGCGGTATAGGCACTACACCAAGCTGCGCAAGCTTTTCGGCTATGCCGAGGTTAGCCCCCGAATCCTGAGACATATACGACCTGGCAAAAAGAACCACGCCTAACTGGTCGCTCTTATGTAGTTTTTGCAAGAGCTTCTTGCCAAGAGCTGCTGTATCTGCCTCGAATTGCTGCTGTGCTTCAATGCCGGCAAGAGCTGCCTTCTTGCCTTCGCTTTTGTTAAATCCCAATTTCGCAGCGATGTCTGCGAGATTGTTTATTGCGTCAGTATAGCCGCGGCTGAAGTCTAGTATAGGTATCAAAAGTCTTTCTCCGAGGTCGAGAGCTTCACGTGTTATGTACGGAGATGCTTGAATAAGAGGACAGGCATACTTTTGGTTTTCATCTCCTTCTTTTTCGCCTAGCCGGGTAGTACACGGGTAGAGGATATAATCGACGTCTGTAAAGCTGGCCGCATGACCGTGGAGAAGCTTGAGAGGGAAACAACTGTCAGTGTAGCTTAACTCAACCGCCTTCTCCATTATCTCCTTGGTGGTCTTGCTGGAAAGGGTAACCTTTACATTAAGTGTGTTTAGAAAGCCAATGAGCAGCGGTGCGTAGTCATATACCAATAGTGCCCTCGGTATCCCCACTGTTGGCACGGAGCCGGAATCCTCCTGATACTCTCGAAAGAGCAACTTTTCCCGCTCGTCAAAGAAGGTTTTTATTTTTCCCTGGCTGATGGTGCTGTCATAGCGGTCGCATCTGCTGCCATAGAAAGTGGGTTTCTCATTGGGCACCTGCATGCGGGTAATGGCGCAATTATTTTCGCATCCTTTGCAGGTGAATGTAGAAAGAGCACACTGGCTATCTATGATATTTTGGAATCCTTTGAATTTTGTGCCTTGTCCGGACGTATGTTCTTTTGCCAGGAGCGCTGCGCCTATGGCACCGCTGATTTCCTTGTGTTCTGCTACAATCAAAGTTTTGTCTTTAAGTTGCTCATGAAATGCGGAGACAACAGCTTGGTTGTAGAATACAGCCCCGGTAAGAATGATTTTATTCCCCAATTTCTTGTTGCCAACTACCTTTGATAGGTAATTTTTAGCTATGGAGTTGGCAAGGCTAGCTGTGATTATCCCAAGTGGCACACCTTCCTGTTGGACCGAAGCTACAGCTTGTCCCATGAAGGCAGCGCATCTTGTACCTAGATCTATAGTGTATGGTGCCGTGAAGGCTAGGTTGGCGAAATCACCGTTATTTACTGAAACGCCGAGCATTTCAGCCAATTCATCAATAAAGCTTCCAGTTCCAGCGGCACATGCCTTGTTCATTTGATAGTCAACGACAACGCCGTTTCTTTTGATGACAAGCTTTGAATCTTGCCCACCGATCTCAATAATGTCCGCTTCCGGGTCTGTTTCTGAGGCAGCTTTAGATTGTGCGGTAATTTCGTTCTTAATCAAATCTGCCCCGATTAGGCTGCCGATAAGGTATCTACCGGAGCCGGTGATGCCGGCACCAGCTATTTTGACCTTGTCTGCCCCGTTTTGAAGCAAGTTTCTAAAGACCTCTTTGACCGCGTCAACAGGTCTTCCAGCAGTCATGAGGTAATGTTTTGTCAGTACGGTTTTGCCGGACTTATCTAGAATCACCGCCTTGGTGCTGGTAGAACCGACATCAACGCCGAGATAGGCCGTGCATGGGCGCTCTATTTTCTGAATTACTCTGCTGTCCTGAAAGGCAATAAGTTCTAACCTGGGCATTTTGAAGTAGCGCTGCCGGGCATCAGTTTCTGGTAGCTCAATCACTCGCGAACTCTTTCCCATAGAAAGTAAAGCTGCTCCCAGAGCCTCAATGTGAAGGTAGTTCTCTGGGACAATTACCTTTACGAGACACCCGTTCCTTTCAGACAATACATCATTGAGAGATTTTACTATCGCATTATTAGCAGCAACACCACCAGCGAAGTAAGCTGGTTCCTTAAAAGCCCCTTTGTGGAGAGAGGCGACCATCCGGGCAACACTTTCGCAGAGCGCATAGAGCATCGCTTCAATTGGGACACCCTTTTGTTGTAGATGGATTAGGTCGGTCTTGGCAAAGACGCTGCACCGGGCAGCTATTCTGGGTGGGCTGTTTTCGCATTTCAGTGCTAGGCTAGCAAACTCATCCATACTGATGCCGAGCCTGTATGCTTGCTGTTCAAGGAACCTTCCGGTGCCTGCAGCACAAAGAGGATTTGATGCTACCTTCCATGGCTTTCTCAGTCCATCCTCCAGCTGTATGACAATGGAACTCTGGCCGCCAATTTGCATGATGGTCTTGGCATCAGGATGAAAGTGAAGGAGACCTGAAGCAATCGACAGCGAACTACTGTACTCCGACCAGTTGAATTCTTTTGGGATTATGGTTTTGCCAGAGCCGGATATGCCAGCACTGACAATCTCGTCAAGATTGAACCTCTCGCTTAACCGGGTGATGAGTGAGTTGACTGCAACCTTTGGACTCGAGGTTATCTTTTCGGTATCAAGCTTGATGATGCTGCCATGTGCGTCGATTAGTGCCAGCTTGGCATTGACGGAGCCGACATCTAAACCCAGAAAACACTGCATTTGCCCAATGTAGCTCTGTAAGTAAGTTTGGGGGAGCCCCCGCTAATTTTTACCCCTCCACTCGGAGATTATAGCAGACTTTGTGCTTTTGAAAAACCTTTAAATCTGGCACGGCCCCTTTTGCTCTGGGCAGCCGGCTCGTGGAGGGCGAAAAACCTTTTCTGGATGCCAGAGCTTCTTTTCAGGGATAAAGTGTAGCACAGCTATGAAATATCCATCGAGGTTGTAAGCACGACAGTATTTCTCTGAAGGCAGGAAGGCTTCGTCTAAAGACAATGAACAGCCGTTTCTGATAGCTAGTTCATTTTTTTGGGCAACAATGATTGCTTTCCAGTTCGAGAGTGGGCTGTCCAAAGGATGAAGAAACTCTTTCCAAGTGCCCTTCTGAAAGGCATCTTCAATTTGGGGCAGAGATAGCGCATCTTCAACGCGAAATGGCCCGCACCGTAAGCGGATCAGGTTTTTCAGATGAGCGCCACAGCGCAGGCATCGCCCGAGATCGTGAGCCAGGGAGCGTATGTAGGTGCCCTTACTACAGTCCACATTGATTGTTATAAGCGGTGGCTGGCAGTTAATAAGCTCTAGGTTTATAATTTCGACCTGCCTTGGTTTCAGCTTTATCGGGATACCAGCACGAGCAAGTTCATGGTATCGTCTGCCCTGGTGTTTCAAAGCACTGTATACTGGAGGCACTTGCTTAATGACGCCCTTAAAGGCGGTAAGAGCTTCCTCTACCTGGGTCACGGTGATACCGCTGGGATCTCCACGCTCGATTATTTTCCCTTGCCTGTCAAAGGTATCTGTGGTTACGCCTAGTTCAATCTGGGCGAGGTATGTCTTGCTGCTCTCTGCTAGAAACCGGACAACTCGTGTCGCCTGACCAAAACAAATCGGTAGCACACCTGTAGCTATCGGATCTAGTGTGCCGGCATGTCCGACATGTTTTTCTCCAGTGAGACGTTTGAGCCAAGCTACTGCATTGAAAGAAGTCTTGCCTTCGGGTTTGTTGACGTTGAGGATCCCGTCAATGCTCATCTTCATTTTCAGTATCGCTGGAAGCAACTTGCTCGATTAACCTGATAACTTCAGCTCCACGTTCGATAGAATCGTCGAGGTGAAAGCTAAGCTCAGGCATGTGCTTTAATTTTAGACGGTTGGCCAATTGTCTGCGGAGAAACCCTGAGGCAGCAGCGAAACCCTGTAATATCTCGTTTTTGTTCACCTTGTTTCCCAAGGTGCTAATAAACACTTTGGCATGTCTCAAGTCAGGGGACGTCGAAACTTTAGTTATTGAAATAAGGCTAGTAAGTCTCGGGTCATTAACTTGCTCTCGGAGCAAATAACTGATTTCTTGCTGAATTATGCTGCTTACCCGCTCAGCGCGCCGTGTCATAATATCAAACCCCTTGTCTCAAAAGCTTTGGCGAGGCTTTAGCCTCGCCACTACACCTTTGAGTATGAAATCAGATAGTTTAGGTTACGGCTTCCTGCCGATAGGATTGAATAATATCGCCAACTTGGAAATCTGCAAAGCCTTCTATTTTAACGCCACATTCAAAGCCAGTGGCTACCTCTTTAACATCTTCTTTGAAGCGCCTTAGGCTGCTTACGCGAGATTCGTGGATTGATTCGCCTCGACGTATGACCCGAGCTAAAGCATCTCGTCTTAACTTACCTTCTTTAACTGAAACTCCAGCTACATTGCCCTTTTTCCCTGTCTCAAAGACAGCTAGTACTTCAGCCTGTCCTTCGATAACTTCAGTATAGACTGGCTCCAACATACCTTTCAGTGCCTTATCCACATCCTTTACCAGTTCATAAATTACATTGTAATACCGAAGGCTTATTCCTTCTGCTTCAGCCAATCGCTGTGCTCCTGGCTCCGGTCGGCTGTTAAAGCCAATGATTATTCCTTTGGAGGCTAAGGCCAGTAGCACATCGCTTTCTGTAATACTGCCACTGCCCGAGTGAATGACTCTAACCTTAACCTTTTCATCACCCAGTTGCTCTAGAGAATTCCTGATAGGCTCGATGCTGCCTTGGACATCTGTTTTAAGAATTATATTGAGCTCCTTTATCTGGCCGGCGCTGATTTGGGTTGAAAGGGCACTCAGGCTCAAGGTCTTAGCGCTAGTTGGGACTTTTTGTTGCATGTCCTTGTGCTTTTCCAAGAGCATCCTTGCTTCACGCTCGTTGCTAACAACTTTGAAAGAGTCTCCAGCATGTGGGACCGCGTTTAGCCCAAGAACTTCTACAGGGGTGGCAGGTTCAGCTTTCTTAAGGTGCTTGCCCAGCTCATTAAACATAGCCTTGACTCTGCCCCAAGTATTACCAATTGCAAGGGTATCACCAGGCTTGAGTATACCCTTTTGAACCAGAAGGGTAGCTACCGACCCCCTAGTTTTATCAAGTCTAGCTTCAATCACTACCCCCTCTGCGGGACAATCATGCTCAGCTTTAAGCTCCAGTATATCAGCGACCAGAAGGAGGTTTTCTAGAAGCTCGTCTATACCCTGTTTTTTCTTAGCTGATATTGGCACGCATACAGTGTCGCCTCCCCACTCCTCGATAGTCAAGCCTAAATCTGCCAGTTGCTGTTTCACTTTATCTGGATTGGAGTTAGGTTTGTCAATTTTGTTGATGGCGACCACTATGGGCACATCAGCGGCTCGAGCATGGTTTATGGCTTCTATAGTTTGGGGCATCACTCCGTCATCAGCAGCTACCACGAGGACAGCTATGTCGGTAACTTGAGTCCCTCTGGCTCTCATGGCAGTGAAAGCTTCATGTCCTGGTGTATCCAGAAAAGTAATTTTTCGTGAGTCCACCTCGACTTGGTAAGCTCCTATGTGTTGGGTAATAGCACCGGCTTCGGTGGCGATTACATTGCTTTTGCGGATGGCATCGAGTAGGCTTGTCTTACCATGGTCAACGTGCCCCATGATGGTGATCACTGGTGGGCGTGGGAAAAGCTTACCATCACCTGTTGGCATAGGGCGTTTTATTTGAGCGGACACCGGCTGCTTTTTAGCTTCATAGCCGAAATAAGCAGCTACCACTGCTGCGGTATCAAAATCTACGGCCTGATTAATATTGGCCATGACACCGTTTCTCATGAGCTGCTTAATAACCTCGACGGCACTAACCTGTAGAAGGTCAGCCAATTGTTTCACACTGAGAGCTGGGGGAAGGCTAACATAAGGCAGCACCTGTGAGTCAATCTTAGCTTCCTGGCTATCCTGCTCTTGGTTGGCAATTGGTTTTTGCTTCTTGTTACTCAACTCTAGCTCTCTCCCCTTCTGGGTAGGCTCTTGCCATATTCTACCAGCGCTTGGCGATTTTCCAAAATGAGCTCAGTCCGTAGGGCATACTCCAAGCGATTGCCTTTCAGTCCGGTGTCCCAGCATTCGCGTATTGGGCATAGATAAACTCCTCGGCCTGCCTCTTTACCCTTAGGGTCTATCTCTACAACGCCAGCACGACATACAATTCGAATTAACTTTCTTTTAGCCCTTTTTTCTCGGCAAGATATACAGCTACGCTCAGGTACGTGCCTTTGCCGAAGAATTTGCGTGTTAAGATTATTCTTCAAGCTCGCCTTCCTCAGAGTAGCTAATCGGCCTCGGACGCGCTTTCTTGGGTCTGCCTTTGCCTTTTGGTAAATCCACCTCCTTCTTGCCACTCTTCTTCTTTGTCTTATCTGTCCTTGCTGGTAGTATGTCCTCAGCGAATCTAATCTTGCGGGCCTCTGCAGATTTGGCTGGTGAGGAAACCTCCGAAGCTAAAACAAGCTCAAAGGCGGTTGGAGCTGCGGCTACCCCTGCCATTTCCTCCTCACCGACTGACTCCGGTTCACCGACTACCTCTGCTTCGCTGATGGGCATTGGACTAGGGAGTTCCTCTATGGCGGCAAATTCGGGGGCAGGCTCTTCTACTTCAGCGACTGCCTCTCTGGCTTCCACGGTAGCTTCTCTGCCCAAACTGGCCTTTTCTGCCTCGAGGGCGGAGGTGCTCTTGATATCGATTCGCCAGCCTGTTAGTTTTGCCGCTAATCTGGCATTTTGTCCTTCCTTGCCGATGGCCAACGATAGCTGTTTATCAGGCGCAGCCACTATGGCAGTATTCTCCGTTTGGTTGAGTTCAACGCTTGATACCTGAGCCGGGCTGAGGGCATTGGCGATGAACACTGCTGGGGCATCAGCCCATTGGACCACGTCTATCTTTTCACCATGCAGCTCATTTACGATGTTTTGTATTCTAATGCCACGTAGCCCAACACAGCAACCCACAGGGTCAATACCTTCCTGGCGTGCTGCTACGGCCACCTTGCTTCGATGGCCGGCCTCGCGAGCTATCGACTTTATCTCTATGATGCCGCCATATATTTCTGGTATTTCCAGTTCGAAAAGCCTGCGCAATAGGTTGCGGTGCGAGCGTGACACTAATATCTGAGGTCCTCTGCTGGTTTTGGTTACCTCCAAGACGTACAACTTGAGCCTTTGCCCAATACGATAGCGCTCATTGTGCACCTGTTCGCTGCTTGGAAGTATTGCCTCAGCTTTGCCTAAATCGATATGAATTTGCTCTGGCATAATGCGTTGCACCATTCCCGTAACGATTTCATCCTCTTTGCCGGTGAATTCCTCGAAAATTGCATGATGTTCCGCCTCGTGCAACCGCTGCAGGATAACCTGTCTTGCCGTCTGAGCAGCGATTCGGCCAGCATTCGGGGGTGTGGATTCTGTGCTTACAATATCGCCAATTTGGGCATTTCTGTCGGTCTTTTGAGCTTCCGCAAGGGATATCTCATGAATCGGATCAGTGGGTTTCTCAGCCACTATCTTCCTTACGTAGACCTTGACTTCGCCAGTGTTGGGGTTGATCTTGGCAGAGATGTCCTGACCAGCGGCAAAAGCATCTTTCCTGTAAGCGGAGACGAGTGCTGACTCTATTGCAGCCAGCACCACTTCTTTAGGTAGATGCTTCTCAGCCGATAATTGGGTAAGGGCAACCATGAATTCAGTCTTCATCGAATACCACTCCCCGTTTCTATTTCCTTAACAAAAAAGTGGGAACTAGCCCCACTTTTTGTTGCACTCTTAAATTCCGCTGTTAGTATAACATAACTATAAGTAAAATGCAAATCGAGCCGCTATTGATAGTTTTTCATCTTTTGCCTTTATACCTCGCTTGTTTAGTGCCTGGTTATATTTTACTCTGGCGGTAAGCCACCAAAACGGCGTTGGCGTTGGCTGTAGGTAATAAGGGCTTTGTCAATTTCTTTCTTGCCAAAATCGGGCCATAAAACTGGCGTGAAGTAGATCTCAGCATAGGCAGATTGCCATATTAGGAAGTTACTCAGCCGCATTTCGCCTCCAGTACGAATGACCAAGTCAGGGTCAGGGATGTCAGCGGTATAGAGGTATTGGCTGAGAAGCTTTTCATTAATATCTTGTGGTGAAATACAGCCAAGGATAAGACTCCGCGTTGCCTCAATAATTTCATCTCTCCCCCCATAATTGAAAGCTAAACTCACGGTCATCCTAGTGTTGTTGTGAGTCAGCTCCAAGGCCCATTTTACTCTCTCCTGCAGTCTTAGCGGCAGTCCATCGGGCTTACCCAGGTGGCGGATTCTTATACCATTCTCCTGGGCGAACTTAATTCCTTCCTCTAGCCTTTCTTCCAGAATTTTAAATATCCCATCTATCTCACGTTGCGGTCGGTTCCAATTCTCGGTGGAGAAAGCATATAGAGTGAGGTAGGGAATCTTGTATTCGATGAAGATTTCCACTACCTTCTGTGCTGTGTTGACTCCCTGTCCGTGTCCAGCTAATCTGGGTAAGCCGCGTTGTTTTGCCCACCGACCATTACCATCCATGATAATGGCTACGTGTTGAGGCAGATGTTTCAAATTTGTCAGTTTAATCATTTCTGGTTCAATATCGTTTGAAATATGGGCGAGTTGGCTATTTACCTTGTTGTTATTCAGGTAAGCTTAGTACATGGCTCCCTTAATCTGTACTAAGTATCTCCTACCAATTTCTCGATTTTTTCTTTCAGTTCCTTTCTCTTTGCCTCATCGGGCTTAACTAGGTTGGGCAGAGTTTGATAATGTGGTTCAGACACTATCATTTTTTCTGGTGTGAGGTCTTTCGCCAGACAGGCATGAGAACCGACGATAGAGTTCGGGCCAATTTTGATGCCAGGCATAACGCTGACGTTAACTCCAGTTTTGCAATTGTCGCCAATTATTGCTCCGAGTTTATCCCGTCCGGTATCGATAGCTTCACCTCCAACTATTACTGAGATGTTCTGCTCGTCAAAACGGAAGTTGGCTAGGACAGTGCCGGCGCCGAAGGAGCAGCCTTTGCCTATTATGGAGTCACCAATGTAGCTGGAGTGCATCCAACAGCCGTCGCCGATATAGGAACCTTTGATCTCTGTAGAGTAACCGACGACACAGTCGGCTCCGATATGGCTGTAGTCTCGCACTAGGGCGTTATTGCCAATTATGGAACCGGGGCCAATGTAGACTGGCCCTCTTATCACTGCGTTTTCCAGAACTTTAACATTATCACTTATAAAAACCTTGCCCTCAATGGTGGCCTTTTCTGAGATATAAGCCGAAGCTGAAATCCTTGGCTGGCTTATATCCAGGAGATATTTGACCGCATCAAAGATGTGCCAGGGGTATTTTATGGGTGCCCAGAAATCAGTGTAGGGGAGCACCTTGATTTTGTGTCTATCTTTGATTAGGTTGTCCAGGGCACATTCGTAGACATCGTCCTTAGTCGTTTTTACCTTTTCAATGTATTCCAAGAGTCTTTTAGAATCGGTATGAAGGTGGACCAGAATATTTACCAAATTGCTTGGCTCCTGGCCAGGTTTCGGCTTTTCCACGATGTGTTTTAGCTCATTTCCTGAGTTTATAACTAAGTAGCCCCCGGGGAAATAGCTCTTCGTCTGGTAACCGAGCATATATGAGGCTGCAGATTTCTTTTTGGCCTCTTGAAGGAGACTAGTGTATGCCGAGGCTGCAAAAATATCGTTAGGATTCACTACTAGGGTATCTCCATCCGAGAAAAACGCGGTGCTTTTTAATGCATCAGCAATGCCCAGCGGTTGTTTCTGCAGAGCCAGCTCAATCTTAGCGCCGGAGAGCATTCTGGCTATTTGCTCTATTTGTCCCATATTTGCTGGATTACCGATGACCAGAAACTGATTTAGGCCAGCCTGCTTGGCTACTTCCATTTGATGTTGTAGAAGTGTCTTGCCCAGGAAATTGAGCAGGAATTTGTCCTCGGTGATGGGGAACATCCTTTTACCAATGCCCCCACAAAGAAAGATTACTTTCATCTTTTTATCTCCCAGCTATCCTACAAAGCCAAAGAGGGCTTTTCGGCTTATTTTACTCTAATTTTAAACCTTTCGGCTTTGCCAAGCTACTGGCAATTTAGTGAATTTGTGGTTGCCTTATATTTTATAAGGGACTTGATTACCTGGGCGGGAATAGCGACAGCCAAGTGTTTTAGTGTTTTCAAGATGAGCTCACTGTGCCAATCAAAAGAGAAATCATTCAGCTCGGCTATAAACTGTGGTATACCGTTGTTGCTTATGAAATTGTGCAGGCGCTCAATCTGCTGATTATCAAGTTTATTGTAAAGACGACGTGCCCAGTAGTCAACTTGAAGCTCTTTACCTAGTCTGGCTCGCCACTCCTTCTGATAGGAAGCTAGTCTGGATTCAGAGAAGTCATGGGCTTGAAATGCTTGGTGGAGAGTATCAGCGGCTATGTCAGCACACACGAGTCCGTAATATATACCACCACCAGTAGTTGGCTTAACCTGTCCGGCTGCCTCACCAACTACCAATATTCGGTCGGCGTATGTCTTGGGGAGAGGCCGGAGGGGGATAGCCCCGTAACCTAGGATGGCTTCGGTTGAGGTTATTTTGCCTTGAGTTTTAAGGCTTGATAGCAATTTGTTTAAGTGCCATTCGGGTTGCTGGTGTGTTAATAGTCCAGCTAGGCCTTTACTGTCTCTGGTAGATACCAGCCAGGCAAAACCGCCAGGAGCCAGTCTCTGGTCAAAGTAAATTTCCACCTCGCTAGGGTCACTCATGTTTACCTCGGCTTGAGCCCCGATGACAAAATCGCTTATCTCTCCTAAACCAAGCTTTCTGGGCAGGGGTGAGCCAAAACCTGCGGCTATGACCGCCGTCTTAGCTTCAAATAGTCTCTTTTGTTCTCCACAATTTGCTGAGATTTGGAGGCTCTCGGTTCCAGCCTGTATATCAGCCACCTGTGTACCGAAAAGATAACAGGCGCCAGATTCCTGAGCATGGTCTGCCAGCGCTAGGTTAAGAGCTGGCCGGTCAATGACGTAGGCCACTTCATGACTCCGCCACAGTCTAAGGGGTTTACCTGAAGGTGCTAAGAATCTGGCTGAGCTAACTTGCCTTATAATGAGGTTTTTATCAACAGGTATCACGTCAAGGCATTCTTTGCTAACAATACCAGTGCAGCAAACATCCTGCCCGGCAGCCATTTTCTTGTCCAGGACAAGCACCTTGTAGCCGAGCTGGGCTAACTTCCCAGCTAGATAGCTACCAACTGGCCCTGCGCCGATTATGATGGTGTTATACAATTTTATCTCCTAAAGCAGTATGACCTTTTGAGGCCACCTGGCTAAGCTAGAGCTCTCCCGTACACACGTCTAAGCAGCCTGCTATGGGGGGGTAACATCGATGTACAACCTGAGTGGCTCCTTCAAATATGGCTCGTCTTCGCCGTTTTTGTACAGATAGAAATCTATTCTCTGTCTTTCCCCAGGGAACTGAGGAGTGAAACTGATTTTCCCCTCCCATTTTCCCCCGTTAGCCAGAGTACCTATGTTTACTTCGCTAGCCTCGATGCCGCCTACCTTTATCTTTGCCTGATAGCTGGCTGGCTGATATTCGTGGTTAACTACACCAATTAGTATGTCAACAGGCTCCCCCAAGATTACTTGTTTTGGGTAATTCTGAGCCTTACCCTTTGCGCTCAAGATATAGAATTCAGTAAATTTCTCGCCTTTTTTCGGCGTAGCCGCCATGTAGATAATAAAGCCTAAAGTAGCCACTATGGCTACAATCAGGAAAATAGATAAGGCTTTATCCAGCTTACTCATGGTACTCAGTTAGGCAAGCTAACTTTCAGAAATGGCCCAGCGGTAGAGGTAACTGCAGGGAATAGATATAGCTTGATAGCAGCCTTAGCAAATGGTGACTTCTGATTGTAAAATCTCATTCTAAATTTAGTGCAATTATATATAGGGTGCTGTCTAACTTGCAATCGTTTGTTACATCTGGGGTTGTAGTTATTTGTTATTCTGGTTCAGGTATTCGCTGTACCGTGCCAGGTTAGCGAAAGCTGCAGCTGCCTGATGTGGCATGTCATAACACACGGAGTTCCTGTCCGCTAAGGCACGGATTATCCTGTTGGCGAGACTGGCGCTGAAGGCGAGCGGCTCGGAGGCAACAATGGTAGGCTTTTTGTATTTGTCGGTCAGTTCATTTAACTTGTCGAAAATACTAGCTGTTGCTGAAACGATGGCTTCACGCAGGCGCTCCCTTTCATCTTCTTTGGCGGCAGGAGAGAACTGCTCTGGAGGTAATGCAGGCATTAGTCCCAACATGATAACTCCATCAACTGCAGGACAGCGTAAGATCACTTCAACGCATCTGATTACGGCATCTCCAAAGATACCAGCCACCAGGTCAACTGGGTTACCTCGGTTCCACCATGCTGGCATGAAGCTATCTAGCTCCCTAATGGTCTCGGGAGGCAAAGAAACGACCTCGAGCCCTAATCTGGCGCAGGCATCGGCAGCTAGAACTCCCCAACCACCTCCAGCGGTGACTATGCCGACTCTTCGACCTCGGGGCAATGGGTGGCACAGGAAGGCGATGCCGGTGTTAACAAGTTCGTCCAGACTCCTTACTCTTATTACCCCGGATTGCTTGCACATGGCGTCAAATACGGTGTCTGAGCCGGCCAGGGACGCGGTATGGGACTTGGCAGCGATAGCTCCAGCTGGCGTTTCACCGGCCTTAAGCATTACAATCGGCTTTTTCTTGCTTACCTCCTTAGCCGTCTCAAAGAATCGGCTGCCGTCCTTGAAGCCCTCGATATAGCTAAGGATGACTTTGGTCTGTGGGTCTTCTACTAGGTATTTAATGTAGTCCTCGGAGTGGAGGTCTGCTTCATTACCGCTACTGATGCATTTGGCACAGCCGAAGCCACTTTCTATCGCCAGGCGCATTATCGTTCCGACTATATTTCCACTCTGGGAGACTACTGAAATGGGACCTGGGTGAGGAAAAAGGGGTGGCATCTCGGAATAGAGCTTGTCATGCGGGTTTACAATCCCGTTGGAGTTAGGCCCCACCAATCTCAGGCCAGTGCTGTGGGCTATCTCGACCATCTCTTGTTGGAGTCTTTCTCCTTCTACACCGACCTCGGCGAAGCCAGCGGTTATGACCAATCCGGCTTTTATACCCTTGGTGGCACATTCTCTCAAGACTGTGGGTACACCCGAGGGAGGTATCACAATGACAGCTAGGTCGGCTGTTTCGGGGATTTCACTAACGCTCTTGTATACTTTCAGTCCCAGTATCTCTTTCTTGGTGGGATTTACCGGGTATATTATCCCTTTAAATCCACCGTTTATAATGTTGGATAGTATACGGTACCCCCACTTTCCGGGGTCATTTGAGGCTCCCATAAAGGCAATGGAGCAAGGTTCAAATATAAGTTTGAACTTTGCTATTAGGTCAGATGATTCGTTGTTCAAGGTGAGTTACTTGGCTTCTCTTGCTGCTCTAGGGTCTGCTTTTAAAAAGGCGGCTTCCATTGTAGCAACAAAGCGTACATGAGGCAAGTTCGAAATTAAGTAGCAAGCGTTTAATGCCTTAGGTTGTAATTCCGGCAAGTTTCAGGGATGAATCGCACTTAGTGACTATGTCGAGCGTTTGCCTGGAATGTCGAAGGTTGAGGTCAGAAAACCAGTGATTTTCCGCTCGATGAGGGGATACCATAGCCAGACGGTAACATGAGTGCCCGGAAGCCACATGATGGCTGGTTTATCGCAGGCTTCCCAGAAATCGAGCGTAGCTTGCCTTGGGATCACCTCGTCCCAAAGCGCGTTAACCATTAATATCGGACGTTCCCGAAGGCATGGAGCGAAGGTCATCGGGTCGGTAAAAAAGCACTCTTTAGCCGGTATAACATTCCCAAAGCCCTTCTCGGCTATCTCGGCAAGGTACTGAGGATAGTAACTGCGGATTTGGTGGCATTCTGCCTCGGTGCAGCCGTGCCCTTTCACTACGGCGTCGCTCTTGGTATTCCAGGTAATCTTTTCTGAGTTGCCCCCAGCGATGAGAAACACCCCTGCCTTGATGCGTTTATCCAATCCCATGGCTATAGCAGAGACGAATCCACCAAGGCTTATTCCAACTAGTGCTATCTGTTCCTTGCTTAGCTCTGGTCTGCTGCTTGTCCAGTCTATTATCTGGCGGATGTTGATTACCGAGGTCTTGTAGCCTTCAAACCATTCCTCAGGGGTGATGAAGGGGAGGTGGCTTTTCATAGCTTCTGGCATACGGCTGGAGTGAAACACCAGATATAAGATGAAGGAGGCTATTCCCTTTTTCGCCAGAGTTCGCGCCAGGAGTTTACATGGGATTACGCTCCGGTCACCCCACCCGTGAACCATAATAGCTAGCGGGGTGCGGTTAGCATCCGGTGGCTGAAAGTATTCGCCGAAGACAGAGTTGCTTCCTTCATATTGTGTAGTGTAAGCGGTGGGGAAATCGACTGCGTAACGTAACCACCGTGAGGTCGTTTCTTTCAGATGCATGTTGGGATTAGGTTCGTTGCGCTGATAACTATACGGGTTCATATCTTAATTCGACTTAATGTTGGCAACAATGATTAGGTGTTCAAGGCAGGAAGGAGTGGGCGCACCAGCAAAGTCGGCTTTGAGGAACCCTCGATAATTCTAGATGCCACGCTGCCATAGGCCCACTTGGTGATGCCTGAAAAGCCATGGGTTGTTAGGGCTATCAGGTTAACTGAGTTATCCTCGGCATATTTGAGTATAGCCTCAACTGGTTTTCCTTCCAGCAATGCTGAATTTACCTTTACACCTTTGCTTGCGAGAGCAGTTTTCTTTTTGCCTAAATAGCGCTCAGCTTCCCTCTCCAGCTTAGCCATGAAGTCTTTCTCATATTTTTCCCGGTCTCTGTAAGCTGCTAGTTGGGGAAGTTTCGCTGGCTCGATGACCCTGAGAAGGACTACTTCACTGTCCATACCTTTGGCTAACTTCTCTACATAAGGGATGATAGCCTCGGAAAAGTGCGAGCTGTCCAAGGTTACCAGGATCTTCCGCAGCTCCTTGTCGGTAGGTGCCTTTCCTGGGTGGCTTGACCTCACCAGAAATACCGGGATATGTGACCTTTGCACAACTTTGTTGGCGATACTTCCCAGGGGCCAGTGGCTGACACCAGTGCGACCGTGAGTGGAGATGACAATTAAGCTGATGTCGTTTTTCCCGGCAAAATCTATGATTGAGGTGGCAGGCTCACCCTCGATACATGCTGACCGTGCCTTTATTCCTAGAGACTGGATTTTCTCGGCTCTTCTTTCAATATACTCCTTTAAAGCCCGCTCCAGAGGGTCACCCGCGAAACATACGGTTATAAAAATAACCTCGCTATTGAATTTTCTGGCTAGCTCTTCAACATAGGGCAGAGCCTGCTCGGCCAGTTCGGAACCATCCAGTGGAACGATTATTTTTTTATACATGCCCTAAGTCTCCTTTTCAGCGCGGTGTCAAACTTTGAGAACTGAGGTTTGATATACCACAAATAGTTCTAATATATTAGCTTTAGGCGAAGTTTTTGGCAAATTTTAGCGGAGCTTACCCTGAGCACCGTGTAAGATTCTTCGCTATGTGATCCTTTGGGTGCTAAGTCACTGTTCTAAAAGAGCCTATCATAGAAGCGGTCGTTGCGTGAGGCAAACTGCCTCAGCGGGAGATGCTTCAGCCCGGTCTGCTGACACAGGCTTTACCTCGCCACTACTCAGAAACTCCAAATCCTAAGCATCAAATACTAGACAATATCGAAATTCAAACTCTCCAAATTCGAAACAGCCGATATCATTTTCCTGTTGTCATTGCGAGCGAAGCGTGGCAATCTCCGTCGTACAACCACGTCTGCCTCCGTTGAGTTCGCCACGGGGCTACGCCCCTCGCGATGACAGGAAAAAGCTGTTATATGAATAATGTTGCCTTGGAGTGAAAGGCTCTCTCCAGCATGGTAGCCACTCCGCACGTCTTTTCGACCTCGTCAATCAAGTCTTCCGGCTTTATCTCCATGACTTGCATGCTTGTCTCGCAGGACAGGAACTTAACCCCGAGGTCAATGGCGGTTTTCCGCATTTCTTCAAGGAGCGTTACTTTATGCGACTTCATCATATGCTTGAACATCCAGCGGCCGATGCCGCCGAAGTTGAAGCGTGAGGGGCCGATGCGATTGATACCACCGCGGTTCAAAAGCCCCATCATGCGACCAAAGAAGCCCTGGCCTGTCAGGTTCCCTTTCATGATAGCCTTTATGCCCCAGAAGGTGAAAAACATATTGGTCTCTTTGCCGGCTGCGGCGGCCCCAATTGCGATACTGAAGGCAGCAAAGACTTTATCCATCTCGCCGCTAAATACGATTATGGTTACTCCATCATTTTTTTCCATTTTTCCCTCCTCCTTCGTAAGGATTTTTATATGTTAAACGTGGCACACTACAGGTTGCGAGTGTCTGCTGTGCCACGGGTGGGAGCTACGGACTCCCTTGGGCAAGACTGTACTGTTTTTTAATCTGGTCTGCTTGTACCTCCTTCAGCAGCTTGATTGCCTCGATAATTCTAGGGTCAGAGAGCGCGTAGTAAATGGTTGCCCCCTCACGGCGGGCCACTACCAGCCCCCGCTCCCTCATCAGGCCCAAATGCTTCGACACATTAGCCTGCCGCAGTTGCAACCGCTGTGCTAGCTCGTTGACCGATACTTCACCTTTCGCCAGCTCAGCAATGATCAAGAGCCGGTTGGCGTCAGAAAGCGTCTTACAAAACTGGGCGTGAAGGCGATAAATGGCTGCTTTATCTAGTTCTTCCAATTTAGCTCCTTACCATATTGCTATATGCTCATATGTCCTATTAATTATTATAGATAATAAGTCCAGTTTTGTCAATATTCCAGCGGCCAATTAACTGATGGTAAAAGCCTAATTTTCTCCTGTTGAAGAAGTGATATAATAACCCAAGCACAGTGAGGGCACAGGCATCCCGGCAGCGATAGGCGCCACACTTATGGCTACAGGAAAGATCGAAGAAAAAGGGGTCTTACCACCCGAGGCCTGTGTTAATCCGCTGGATATGCTGGAACTTGCCAAGACCAAGGCAAAAGCCGGTGGTGGCAGGGGCTTCCCTATCGTCATCGAGCATATCGACAAGGATGGTAAATCGCAAAGGATGGACTTCTTCAGCTAGCCGTTGTGAATCTGCTCCCTTCCCAGTGTGAGAGGCCAGTTGTAGGGACAGACCTTCAGGTCTGTTCGCTTCTCTTCGGACAGGTCTAAAGACCTGTCCCTACATTTTGTCTCCTTTTCCTCGGCAGAGGAGAAATAAGGTGGAGGTGATTACGATATAGAAGATAAACCCATGGATATCCGCTCAACTATACGCCGTCGAATCAGCGTGCGGCACTACGAGTCACGGCCTGTCCCGGAAGAAATCTTGCAAGCTGTAATCGGGTCTGGGCAGAACTCGGTAGCTCTGGATGACGGCATCCGAATTCGTTTCCACCTTATCAAGGAGGGCAAACTGGTGGCGGAGCGGATGACGCCTTTGACCGGCACACGGCTGCTCTTCGGCTCAGCGCCGCACTTCATCATCGCCACATCCGAGGAGAAGCCGTTGTTTATGCTGAACATGGGCTTCCGCATGGAGCAGATGATACTCTTTGCTACTCAGCATGGCCTGGGCACCTGCTGGGTCGGTGGCATGTTCGCCGAGGAACGAATCGGTGCCTTTCTAGGTCTGGATAAGGGTGAGCGCGTTATTGCCTTAACCCCGCTCGGCTACCCGGACACCTCATTTTACGGTCGGGTGACGCATGACCTGTTCGAGCTGGGGGCGATGAACTTTGGGCGGAGAAAACCACTTCAGCAGATAGCCTTTGGCCCTGAATGGGGCTCGCCGCTTGAGACCGAAGATAAGGGACTTCTTGAAGCTCTGGAATGTGCCCGCTTGGCACCATCCTGGGCTAATACCCAGCCTTGGCGCTTTTTGGTAACTGGGAAGGAAATAATAGCTGTGGCTGATGCCAAAGGCAGATATAGCAGCGTTCGTGATGGCAAGCACTACTATCGCCTCGACGTAGGCATTGCCATGGCGCATTTCTTCCTGGCGGCCAAAGAGATGGGCTGGAGCGGAAGCTGGCAGGTCACCGGCTTTGACCCCACCCAGATGGAAAAACAGCATGCCATCCCCGAAGGCTATGAAGTGCTTGGAGTATACAGGAGATAGAGCAACACAATGTGACGTAATGTATGGCTATCAAAATCTAAGAGGTTATAGGTCAGTTAAAATATGCAAATAACCTTTCAGGCCAATCTTCCTCTCCTAGAAATAATACATGATGATTTATATATTCATCCTTGGAGGGAGGACTGGTTCTACCTTCTACTAACTTGTGATAAGGAGTCTTCGAAAGAATGAAAGACTCCAAAACCATATTCTGTTTACCGAGGTTTTGTTCCAATTGCTTAATGTCATCTTTGAGTTTTATCTTTTCGTCATCCAATCCCTTTGTGTGCTCTAGTCCTTTTGGGTCGATGAAAACCATAGTCTGCTTTTTACCGTTTTTGACCCACATAATAAAATCAGGGTAGAAGCCACTCAAGTTGAAAAAGCCCACACCTGAACTCGGATAATTCCTCAGAACATATACCTCAAGGCCTAAAAGTTCATCCTTATTCTTTTTCAAATGGCACCGTAGTCCTTTAATAAAATCCTCCTCACTTTCCACAAGGCCAACGGGGGATATTCGATTTATTCTCTTGCTCTGGAGAAGTATCGGTACGTACAGATGCTTGTCAAAATAAATCCGGGGTAAGGTTTTACTATCCTCCTTGAGCAGCTTATTCAGGTCTTTCGCCAGTTTTCTCACTTCTTCGATAAGCTCTTTTTCTCTCTTATCAATCTGCACTGTATAACTGTACTCGTTTCCTGGCTTTTCGAAAAGAGAAAGCGTTAGTTGTTTCCCAACAGTAGCATAGCGCAAATTTTCTGTCTCAAAGCGTTTGGCATATTTTCTATAAAATAGGTCCATATATTTCTTAATAACCAGGGTTGCCACATCTTCTACCCGCCTCATATCGTCTTCAGTTTTTACCTCAAGAACATCGGGCATCGCCAGAATTTCATATCTATCCGATAAAAGTAGACTCTCTAATCCCCCCCTGTCCAAAACTAAATTCCAATATCCTCTTACAATTCTATAATCGTAAAGCTCTCCCCATACTCTGTCCCAATCAAGCAGCTCTACAATATCTTCTTTCAATGTCATCGCCTGAACTTCTGCTTTAATCTGCTCAATCTCTATGCCTTCTTCCTTCCTTTCTCTGGCCAGATACATTGATACCTTTGGCAAGAGGTCTATGGTAAAATGATTGATGCTATTATCAATTCCAAATCGCAGTATTTCTTGCTCTTCGAATCTCTTTTTCTCATCCTTGGTAAGTGTGTAAAGCGTTTTCCATTTCTCCTCATGCTGCGGCTTAATCGGTATCTCAATCGTCTCAAACTCAACATCTTCTTTCCTGATTGCTTCCAAAAACGTGCTGAGATAATCAGCCTTGATACCATAGATATTGAGCATCTCTAGGAACCGAACTGGACTCGTATCATCACTTCTTTTGAGGGACATACCTTTCCCCTTTAGTCTGACCCCTCTTCCAAATAACTGGATAATCTGGGGGCCCTGCCCTTTGCCAATGTTTAACAGCCCCATAGACGAAACCCGCCAGGTGTCCCATCCCTCAATGAATTTCTTTGAGCCAATGAGAATGTTTACTGTAGAGCCCTCTTTCTTGATTGCATCAAAGAGAGAACCGGATGCAGCGTCTTGTTCTACAGATATCCCCTTTTTCTCTAATTGTTTTTCGAACCCCGAGACATCCCCGATATATATGACCCCGAAGTAGTTGTTTTCGCTGATTTTTAGTCCAAATTCTCCCTCCGCATTCTTTAGCTCGTATATGCCAAACTTTCCCTTTCCCGCAAAAATCCTCCTGTACACATCGTCAAAATCAACGCCGCTTCTCTTGAGATAGCCAAATCTATTTTTGAATATGTCTTCGTCATCGTCATCTTTTAGTGGAGTATCGCCGTTTAGAATATCTTCCGCTTTTTTGCGTACCCAGGCATCATCCTGCATTACCCGTTTGATGAAGTCAACGATCTGAACAACATCTGACTCCTCTTCTTTCCCTGTAACCGTCGTTCCGACGAAGATCCACAGCGGTTTTTCAAGGTTATGTTCTTCTGCCTTAAGTTTATTCTCTTCATACACCAGAAGCTGTTCGTAGAAAGACAGCAGATTGGCTACAAACATCGTCTCCTGAAAATCCTGCTCGCTTATTTTTGCCTGTTTAACATTGAGCACCGAGAAATCCTTGCCATAGCCGTCCAGATAGAAATGCTTGTAGGAATAGTCAAGAATAATCGATTTAGCATATTCCTTGAGGGTCTCCTCGTTGCTTTCGCTCAAAATCTGTCCAAAGGTTGCACTGTACTCGAACACAAAACCTTTCTCTGCAAGCCTATGCCTTAACCTCGCCCACTTTTGCTCCTCCGACTTCCTGCCTTTGTGCCCCTCGTCTACAAAAATTAAGTTCTTGCCTTCAAATACGTCGACCGGTAAGGTAACCCCGCTACCCTTTTTCTCTTCCACAAATTTCGTCATCTCTATGACCAGAACTTCACGTTCATCTCTAAACAGGCCGTGACTACTTAACTCGCCTTCGTAGAGCCTGGAGGGAATGCCGCTTTTCTGTAATTCATCAAAGTGCTGTTTGGAAAGTCCTTCATTGGGGGTGATTAAAATGATGTTGTCGGGGGAGAATAGTTTATAGCCGAAGAATTGATGATAATTGATATGCATAATCAGCGTTTTCCCGGAGCCTGTTGCCATCCAGAAGGCGAGTTTGTTCAAATCCTCTTCGGTGAATTTGTCGATAAGGGCAATGTCCTGTTCTTGTTTATATCCCTGGAGAAATTCATTAAGGTCACATAGGAACTCAATTTTTCTGTTCTTCAGATTGTCCAGTACAATCTCAGCAAAAAGCACTGCCAGGTATTGAAAATACTTCAGGGAGACAGGCTCACGTTTGGAGTTTATCTTTCTGACATAGTGTTGGATCTCCTCATCGTACCTGAGGAGGGTTTCTTCCGGAATGACATCCTTTCGCAGTCCTTCAAACGAGGAACGCAGGATATTCACGAAATGAGTTCGCCCATCGCTGTCAACAGTGACAGGCGCATCCTTCAGTTTTTCCTGCAGGTCTCTAAAATCCTTAACACCGAAGAGTGACAGCAGATATTTACTTAAGACGAGGTATTTTTCTATGTTCATGGCTCATGTCATTAATTTTTTGAACTCCGGCTCGACATATCGAACTTCAACCGTATGTTCCCCGAGCTTTGGAGTGACGATGCTCTGCCCGTTTAGATAGACGATATTTGGTGCCCACGGTTCAAGCTCTTTGATAATGAATTCTTTGTCTTTCTTGAAATCGTCTTCGCTCCATTTATCCGCGTATTCCCGCCAGGCAATGGCTATATTCCTTCCTGCCTTTTCTCCGAGGATGAACAAATATTTTCTTCCGTTGTTTCTCGCCTTCATCTTTTTGACTTTCAAACCCAGAAGGTAGTTGAAGGTCTCAGGTATATCCACCACTATCTCTTGCGGCTCACCCACTTCTTCAAGATTGACTCTGAGTTTGTAGGAAAAGGGATTCTTGAGATGTTCGATGTTTAATAAGCTGGAGTTTTCTCTGGTTTCATAATCTAAGAAATATTTTATTAGGTAGTCCTCACCAAACTTTAGCTGCGCTTGTTTGTTGTCTCTCAGTTCGATGTTGTCCAACGTGTCTTCGTATTGTTCTAAGACTTGATATTTGAAAAATATACCAATGCCATCCGTGTTCTGTGGTTTGCCATTACTCCAGTCAAATGAATAAGCTACTTTCTTTATCCTTGGTATCATCACTGCATCAAAATAATTCTCCAATTCTATCAGGATAAACTTCCTTTTTCCTTTATCCTGATTAAGTTGCATAACAGCATGAGCAGTAGTACCAGAACCTGCAAAGTAGTCCATCGTTATAGCAATTTTTTCGTTCTGAATGGCAGCATGTAGGCAATCTCTCACATTATAAATTGACTTAGGAAAAGACACTTTTTTGGACATGTCTTCGCCAAACATGTTACTTAGAAGCCTTGATCCATATGCATTTGAGTTATACCTTTTATCCATCCAAACGGTTTTGTATCTATAAACAGCCTTGAGCATTTGTATTACTTTCTTACCTTGTACATCTCTGACTATTAGGGTATCCCTAATAGTTCCTATGGATTGCCGAGCATATCTCCATTTCCTTTCTACACCATGAGAATCAATTGGGTATACAGATACTGTCCCATCCTTATTCTGGATATTAGACGATTTCGGATGGAAATTGTCTGAGCAAACATCCCCAAATCCGACTATCTCGTTATCTCTAACATATATGGGATAAAAACAATTTCTTGCTGTTTCTCTTTTAGATTCTTCACCACCCCAATCTCTTAAAGGTCTTATATCACCCTTTTCTCGTTGCAGCCTTCCAATATATGTCCCCCCTGAAGGAAAAACAAAGTACGCATATTCATGACAATAGGAAAAGTTCTCCCCCTGTATTCCTCCTGGGTTATGGATGACTGTAACACAAGTTTTGTCATGAGTAGGGAATGAGAGTTCGAGTAGCATCCCAAGACGTTCTTGTTCATTTTCATCAACAGCACATATAAAGACCCCCTTGTCTTCGAGGAGTTGCTTCGCTTGTGATATTCTATTTTCCATTAAAGACAGCCATGAAGAATGCTTATAGAGATTTCTGTAAAGTATTTCTGTTGTTTTTGAATTGAAAGGCGGATCTATGTATATGCATTTTATTTTCTCTTGGTATCTCCCTTGGAGTAAATTCAAAGCTTGGTAATTTTCGCTTTTGATAAGTAAACCGTCCAAAAGGTCGTCTAGGCCTGCCTTCTCGGTAAGTTTCTCAACCAGCTTCTCTTTGAATTCCTGGCTGAAATGTTTAGTATCGATCGGCAATTTTTCCTTTTTCAAGTCCTCTTTTGACTTTGGTTCATCAAACCCCAAATCTTTCCATTCCTTTTTCTGGTCCGCATTCTTCCAGATTTCGCCAAAGAATTCCTCCGGCACGCGGTCGGTAGTTATTACGTACTCTGTCTTGAGGACAAACTTCTTCTTCTCCCATAGCCTCTTCTGGAAATTCTCAATCTGTGAAAGGAAATCAATTATGTCTTCGCCAATCTCACGCACCACCTTGGCACGGGTGATGTGTTTATCCAAGAATCTCTCTTTCTCCAACGTATCGATTGACAGAACCTCGGCTTTGATGAAGTAATCCAATTGTTCGGAAAGGAACCTTTTGAGGTTTTTATGAATAAAGTAATCCTTTGTGTTCTTTGCTGTAAATCTTGAAATCTGATAAAGGAGAAACGGCTCCCCGCTTTTGTGCTCTTTTCCTAATCGTTCTTTTAGTTCAATGTCCTCAACTCCCTTTAAGACTTCGGCGTAAGACCTCTGATTAATCTTCTCCTGCTTGGAAGTGTTGCTTCCACCTTCGACCTGATAGCCTTTAACCTCTTTCTCACTCAACTCTCTGTATTGAAAACGGATAACAAGAGTCTTCTTGTCAATCCGCTCTAATGGATTCTCATCATCTAGAACGAAGAACCTTTCCTTTGTCGCTTTCTTTGATCCTAATTCTTCTGTTGCAGAAACAATACGAAAGATTATTTTGTAGTGGTCAGCTTTGAATGTGTAATCACGGAAAAGCAGTCCTGTTTTTGTGTAGTATTGCTCATTGTTTGCCCAGTAAAGCTTCACCTCTTCGCCATTGTATGGGATAGCGTATTTGTGCCTCTTGATTGAATAACGGTACTGGGGGACAAAATCGCCTTCTTCATAGTATCTGGAGAAGAAACTAAAAAGGTCATTGAATACCTGGAGCTTGATTTCGTCGATGGTTTCCGCCTCGTCTTTCTGCTGCTTCAGAGCCTGATATTTTTTCCCTAACTCAGAATCTCTGAATTCTTCTTTGAGTTCTCCGGACGGAGTAAGAGGCTCTTTCCCCAATTTCTTTGCGGTGTCCAGAAGCTCTTCTTTCACCTTCTCAAATTGCTGCCTGATGTTGATGAGCCTTTCATCCTTATGTTTAGCAAAAGCAGACTCAACCCTATCTACGAGGTCTTTCTCAATGAATTTCTCGATCCGCTCGCGTTTGTAATTTAGGATGCGGTATATCCCAAAATCGAGATCGGAAGTTTCGAATTGAAAAAGGCTTTTAAGCAGGTTCTGAAATTTTTGAATAGTTTCCATGGTTCACCTCGCGCTATCTTCTTACGGAATGTTCAGAAGACTTCAGCCTAGAATTCGCCCCCAGCTCATATGCAGCATACCACAATCTCTTCTCGATTTGGCTACTGTACTGAGTCATCTACCCCTCCTAAAGTTGTGTCGGAACTAATCTCATGCGTGCCTGCTTGATTCTACCACTGGCCAAGCGTCGTAGCAATATCTTAGGCTGGTTAATGTCATTAGCCTATTGACTTCCGAAATTTTATGTGATATTCTTATATTAAGAATTATTAAATTTCGGCATTCCCGAAACTAAAGGAGGTAGATATGCCTGATGCCATATCGGCACCCTCCCCCGCCGCAGTCGGAGGCGCACTTAGACGTGCGAGAACGGCTATAGGTCTCACGTTAAAGCAGGTAAGTGAAGTCATTGGCCTTGCAGTATCTACTATATCAGAGATTGAAAGTGGCAAAAGGCGTGTAACAGGAGTCGAGCTATATAAATTTGCAAAGTTATATCAGCGCCCCATAAGTTTCTTTTTGGAAGAGAGTGAAACCAGCCCCTCTTTTGCAGTTCTCCTGCGTGCTGCCAGCACAACCTCCGTATCCAAGCAGACTATTGTTGATTTCCATGAACTGTGTCGAAATTATCGAAGTTTGCTGAAACTTATGAAAGCACCGGGGATGCCCAGTCCACCTGACTACTCAGCCTCTAAACTAACAACACTGGACTCCGCTGAGGAATTAGCCGAGACTGAGCGTAGCTCCCTAGGTCTCAATGGCCAACCAATAAAGGATATTTGTGATTTACTGGGGACTAAAAGAGAAGTCAAGATATTTCATTTACCGGAGGATCCAGAGGCGTTCTCTGGTGCTTTCGCCTGTGACGAGCAGCTAGGAGCTTGTTTCTTAATCAACTCGCAACAACCCCAGCGCAGACGGACGTTCACTATAGCGCATGAGTACGCACATTGCATTGCTCATCAGGACCAGCTAGCCCATGTTGATATTCTCCCTGCCTTCGAAACCAGAAATCCTCGTGAACGTTTTGCTAATGCCTTTGCTGCCGCTTTACTCATGCCTAGACGTACCGTTAATGAGGTATTGGCCCAACTAGTGACTCCTCAAGGATCTACAATAACAGCCGAAGTGCTCATTCACCTAGCCATATACTTCGGCGTTAGTTTTGAAGCCACCGGGTGGAGGCTGGTATCACTGCGGAAATTATCTCTTTCCAAATGGGCTGACCTTTTAAGCGAGCAAGTGCCCTCATCACCAACAGCCCGCCTACTTGGCTATCGTACAGAAGAGAGTCCCGCTGAACTACTCCCACGCCATTACAAATATCTCGCCTATGAAGCTTACAAGACTAAGCTCATCTCATTTGAAAAGTTGGCTGAACTTCTCCGCAGAAACTACTATGAGCTTAGAGAAGAGTTAGACCAAGAAAGTCAGGAAGGCGATGCCTAAATGTCGCCTTTCAAGAAGCCAGTCATTCTCGATAATGATGTAATCTCCAGGTTATATTCAGCGGGAGCCTTACGTCGAGCATTAGAAGTCTGGCCCAAACGCAGTTTTTATATCACCCAGCAAGTTATCGATGAGGCTGGAAAGTGGCCAGTCAAAGGAGCAGAGTTAGTGGCACTCCTTGAAGATCTCATAGCCAGCGAAAATCTCGTATCAATCTCAATTGACGACTCCTCAGAAGAAGAAATAATGACATATGCCAAGCTGCAACTTGAAAATAAGCTGGGACGGGGCGAATCGGCATCCATTGCGGTTGCTTTTCATAGAGGATTCGACACAGCAACAGATGACGAAGTTGCAAGGGACGTTTGCAAGGCTATGTGTCCCGCTGTCTCCATTTTTGGCACAGGAGACATATTAAACCTGGCTGTCCGGGATGAACTCATAACTCGACTCGAAGCCGACTCTATTCAAGCAAAGATACGTCGTAAAAGCAAGCAATGACTTTAAGCCCCACGTTTTCTGAAGCGGGTCATATGCCTTCCTCGTTGCTGTCTTGTCCAAGATTTTGCTAACATACTTTTCAGCAACCCTGACCACCAGACACCACGCCAGATACGAAATCATACCCAGGTCACAGATCACAAGGCATGATTTCTTATTTGAGAACATCAGGTAGCATACACTTATCGCTTTCTTAAGTCATTATGATTGAACAAACTAGCGTTTTATCTAGTTCTAGTTGGTGCAGGAGGTAAAGTAGCCCTTTGCCAGGTTAGGCGTCCATTTGCTGCCAAAGGTCAGTTAGCATAAAATAGGCTTACCGATGATGCTGACGCCAAACTCGAGCTTGAAGCTAATACGGTTTCTGTCGCATAACGGATACAAGTCGCAAGAGTCTCATCATTGAGAATTGGAGGATGTTATGGCTAAAGATTACGGAATTATCGATGTCTGGATGCAGCATCCAAACCTGAAGTTCTCAAACCACCCTATGTTCGATTCTCTTCGGAGATGGACGGGGGCGGAAAAACTAGCAGAGGAGATTCCAGTCGAGACTACCATTGCTGCCATGGATGAGGCGGGCGTTCGCTTGGGCTTAATATGTGCCTGGTGGGGTCCCCAAGGACCACTCATATCAAACGATGAGGTGGCGGCTCTTGTAAAGAAACATCCTGACCGTTTAGTTGGGATAGCGTCGGTTAATTTGTACAGACCGATGGATGGCATTCGAGAACTGAGGCGCTGTGTACATGAGCTCGGCTTCAAAGGGCTGAGAATAGTCCAGTGGCTTTGGAACCTGCCCCCCACTGACAGGCGTTATTACCCTCTCTATGCTGAGTGTATCGAACTTGGCATTCCGTTCTGTTTTCAGGTGGGACATACTGGCCCCCTGTGTCCTTCAGAGCCGGGGCGGCCGATACCCTATATTGATGAGGTAGCCATTGAATTTCCCGAACTTAAGGTCGTAGGGGGGCACATCGGATACCCCTGGACGGTCGAGATGATTGCCGTGGCAACGAAACATCCAAATGTCTATATTGATAGCTCGGCCTATACTGCCAAACGCTACCCGAGGGAGTTCGTAGACTACTTGAAAGCAAATGGGCGAAAAAAGGTCCTTTTCGGCACAAATTACCCCATGGTTACCGCAGCCATGTGCTTAAAGGACCTGGATGCACTCGGACTGGACGACGAAGTAAAGAAGCTGTTCCTCTATGAGAACGCTAAACGAGTGTTTGGACTTCACTAGGTAATCGGGTTCCCCAAGGCTTAGATTTCGCCCTCACACAGGACATACTGTATTTGCTGGTTCGAAGCGAGCCGCTGCAGATCTTTTAGCTATCTATTTCAGCCTACTTTTTAACTAATAACCTGTATAAAGCGAACACTACTAACAGATAGGCGATTAGCCTGATCGCGATAAGAAGGACGGTCAAGCCTGCGGCGAGCCCAAGGAGTGTCATAAGATGGGACACGGCAAAAAGGCCGAACGCTATGCCTATATAAAGAGGCACATCATCCTTCTTCTTGACGTAAGCCCAGATGCCCAGGGCGAGTATTACGATGCATAACACGAAATTAGTTGTGGTTACTGGTTCCCAGGTCATGCGTTAATGCCTCCTTTCATAATTTTACTCAAAGGCGTGTGGTCAGCACCCTAGCAAAGTGTAACGGTCTTGAGGGAAAAACGCAAGTTCGTATGAGTACATCTCTGGACGAAATCATTGAAACAAGATTGCTATTTCCATTCTGGCGGATAGGCTACGCGCTTTATGCCCCTCTTGGCACATTCCTTTTCGAACGTGAAATATTACTGAACATGTGTTATTCTTGTTACATCCTCTTCGGGTAGGCAATAATTGTCTGTGTAATGTTAAATCAGGTTATGAAGCGATTATCAGCGGTGGCAGCCATTGTGCTGTGCCTTCAGCTTGGCCTTTCTGGTCCAGCCGGCTCAGCCGTGGAGAACCCTGTTGGGGTCAAGGAGCTGAATTTTGTTTTCCTTCACGGCGCTGGTGGCGATCCCTGTGGTCCACAGCTTCTGGCTGATTCTGTCCTTGAGCAGATACCTCACTACATACTTGAATATGAGCAGGCTAATCCCGGCATTAAGGTTAATGTCAATACTCTGAATAGATGTTATCCAAGCGATGTGGATGTCGAAACCTGGGCCAATAACATTGCTGACAGCATTGATAAATACTTGCCGGGCAAAGGAAATGTGATCTTGATTGGTCATAGCATGGGTGGCAAGTCAGCGCTTTATGCGGTGGCCAAGAATGTAGGCAATCTAGCTGATAGGGTGGCGATGGTAGTTACCATCAATAGCCCGATTAAAAGACTGGACAGATATCAGCTTACTGGTGGCGGGACGTTTTTCGACTATTGCCGTGCTGGATGGCTGCTACGTTCTGAGCCAGGGTTGTGTGCTTCAGTAGCAACCTATGATAGCTCTGAAGACGGCAAGTGGGTGAGTCAGAACAGGCATTGGCTAGCTTTTGTATCGGGCGAAAGCGCGCCGATGAGCCCGCAGTTTGATTATGGTGGAGTTGACCCTTACCCTAGGGATATGGATGATGGTGCCCTACCGATATCAGCTCAATACTCTGACGACGCTGATGTTATCTACTATGGCGAATACGGCCATAGCGACTTCCACATTATAAAAGAGGTAGCCGATTTCATGGCAGGGGAGATTCTACAATACATCTTCGGTGGGACTATACAATGCTCTGTCCTGGCTAGAGACGGTGGCTTCGAGCATAAGGCTGCCTCGCTCCTAGGAACAGATTACTGGCAGGATATTGCCGGTGATGTTTTTGGCAGTAGCGGCAGGGTGTGGCATTGGAACCAGTCCTATACTAAATGGCAGGAATGGGAGGACGTGGTGGAGTATTACCCTCCCACGTATGAGAGAGACTTGAGGAGCCGTTATGAAATCAGTAAAGTCAGGTCATCGGCGATTTTTACCAGCATTGAGGAACTGCGCTGGCTGAATCCAGATGATACTGAGGATTGCCGTCTCTACCTGCGAACCAGGGCTGCCCCCAGAAACTACATTCAGGTGGACTGGAGCATTTATCGGCAGGGGCTGTTACCCGAAGGAACGAAGCGCGACCGCTATGAAATCGAGATAGTTGCCGGCACACCTTTGGCCGAGGTCTACCGAGCATCATGGGCAACCGACAATCTGCGTGATTTGAGGGTGCAGGTATGGTCGCGGGCTGAAAGGCCCTTCCGGTGGTTCGAGGCTAAATGGAGAGTCTATTACCAGGAAAGCCGGTATAGAAAAGTTATCGACAAGATTCCGGCCTTGCCGGAGGTTGCCTCAACCAAATAAAAGGCTGATTCATGAGAGTGGTTACCATAAATCTATTTTTAATGTAGTTGCGACCCTTTAGGGTCGCTTTTCCATGGCGAGGCTGAAGCCTCGCCGCTACATTAAGTAAACAATCTCAATAGTTTGTCGAGCTTGATTTCAGGCTCTCAGCACGGCTCGGGCTTTTAGGAAACGAAGCAGTCGCTCTCTTGTTGCCATGCCGAGTACCTTATCCTCCTGTAGCACTGGTATCTGGTCTATATCGTAGTCATCCATCTGCTCGAGCAGGTCTACGGCTGGTTGGTCAGGCTGAGCCGTCTTGAGCCTCTCGGCGGGCATCATTATGTCGCTTATGCGAGCCGTCTCCCAGCGCTTTTCTGGTATCTGTATGTCACCTAGGGTTACGATCCCTTTCAGTTTGCCGTCCTCGATGACTACGAAGCAGTGTTGCCCCGAGTTGATAATATATTCCCGGACCAGTCCGAAAGTAAGTTGTTGTTTTATAGGGGTGTAGTCCTGGGTCATCATATCGTGAGCTGTTATACCGCGGAGAGCATCGCGTACCAGCGCCTGACGCCGGCTGGTTGTGGCGGCATCTTCCAGGAACCAGCTGAAAACAGCCGTGGCGACACCGGCAAACCACTCACGGGCGAGGATAACCGCCAGAATACCGACAGCGATGAGCAGGAAGCCTATGACCTGCCCAGTGAAGGTGGCGATGCGCGTTGCCCGACTGTAATCTCCCATTGTAAGCTGCAAAATCGCTCGCAGAGCCCTGCCTCCGTCGAGGGGAAAAGCCGGGATGAGGTTGAACAAGGCCATCATTATGTTGAAATAGAAAAGCCATTGCATGAGCCCCGCAAGCATGAAGGTTTCGAGGCTGGCTGACGTATAGAGAAATGCGTAAAAAACCCCTCCTATTGCGAGGCTGGAAAAGGGGCCAGTTATAGCCACCAGTATCTCGGGGACAGGGCGGGTATCCTGTTCCGTTATCCGTGGCACGCCACCGAAGACATACAGGGCGAGGCTCTTTACCGGCATGCGCCTATTGATAGCTACGAAGCTTTGAGCTAGCGTGCGGGCGCACATGGAGGCAAAAAAGAGCAAGCTGGCGATTATCCCGAGTATTATATTTTGCCACAGAGGATTGATTCCACGAAAGGCAAGAGCCAGGGTTATTATTATCAAGGCTGAAGCGATGAACCAGGTATAGTGCACCCGTACCGGAATCCCGAAAACTTCGCCCAAGTTTATTCCGCGTGGCATTTTCTCTCCTTAAAGCGCATCTTACAGTATAAATGCTGCAGCCAAACGAGGCAAGGCGTAAGGTGGGTTTGGCACAGATTGCTTTAACACGGTATAAATGGGGAGCCCGGTGATAGTCGTCGTGGCAAGCTCATCCCAGTTCTTTATCATCACTTTAATCTCCGGAGCACAAAAGTAGATAGGCCTTTTCCTGAGCCTTGAGTATACTAGACCCGATGGTTCAACTCTACATTCGTGTGGCAATACCTATACGGACAGACCTTCAGGCCTGCCCGAGGTCTCTGTCATTCTGAGCCAAGCGAAGAATCTCGCTGCACGAGTATTGACCTGGAGAATAGTTCGTATTATAATAAGTAGTAGTGCAAGGCATAGCACTACAAGGCATTTAAGGAGATTAAGTTGGCGTATATTCAGCAACTGCTGAAAGGGCTTATTGACCCTATTATTCTTTCCATCATCGACCGACTGCCTATGTACGGTTACCAGATCGTCAAGGAATTAGAGCGGATAACCGGCGGCTACCTCAAACTGAAAAGCGGCACGATTTATCCGTCGCTCATCAGATTGCAGAAGAACGGGCTGGTGGTGTCCAGGTGGAAGCAGGTTACCGAGGGAAGGGGGAGAAGGTATTATCAGATAACGGAGAAAGGCCGCCAGTTTCTGGACAGCCGCTCAGCTGAATGGCAGGATTTTTGCACCGTGATCAGCAAGCTTATGCAAGGGTCTGACCACGATGATATGGTCTTGCGCTGGGTGTGATGGCTTCGGCCGGCGAAAATTCAGGCGGATTAAATGGGGTTGAAAAGCGATGCCAGTGAAGGTTGTTACTGATAGCACCTCTGATTTGACGCCCGAGACGGCTAGTGAGCTGGGAATCACAGTAGTGCCATTAAATGTTCACTTTGGTACTGAGATTGGTACTGAGACCTATCGGGATGGCGTTGACCTGGCGGCCGAGGATTTCTACCGAAAACTTGAGCAGAGCAAGACCTTGCCGACTACTTCAGCACCTGCCCCGGGAATATTTGCCGCAGTCTATGACAAACTGGCCAAAGAGACGGATGAAATCCTGGTCATTACAATTTCCTCCAAGCTCAGTGCTACCTATAAAGCGGCGGTTGATGGTAAAGAGTTGAGGAAAAGCAAGGCTCGGCTTGAGATAATTGACTCTCTCTCAGCGATGGTAGGGCTGGGGCTAATCGTTATATCGGCGGCCAAGGCAGCTAAGGCTGGGGCCAGCCTTGACGAGGTGATTGATGTTGTCCGCAGCAGTATGGGCCGGGTGGACTTTCGCCTGGCTTTCGACACGTTGGAGTATTTAAGAAAGGGTGGACGTATCGGTACTGCGCAGGCGTTTCTCGGCTCGGCGCTGAAGGTGAATCCCATTCTCACCATAAGAGACGGTCTTACCGAGGGAGTTACCAGGGTTCGCTGCAGGGCCAAGGCGATTGATTATCTATGTAACTTCGTTATGGGCTTTCCCGATGTCGAAGAGATAGCCATAGAGGATGCCACCACGCCGGATGAAGCTGAGATATTAGCCGAGCGGCTTTGTTCCAGGTTCCCCCACGAGCGCATCTACTGGATGAAGGTGGGCCCGGTCATTGGCACCCATGTTGGCCCGCATGTGCTCGGAGTAGGCGTGTTACCCAGAGTGTAAGCAGTTTTCATCATGCTGCACATCTTAACTATTTCCCAGGAGTTAGTTTTGGTATTAGAACACTCCTAGTGCTTCTGAACGGACCCAGCTAGGCCATTGATACTGTTAATGAGTAAGGCAAATTCTCGGGCGTATTCGTCTCTGTCCAGGTGGTCAAGGTAACTCAGGCTCTTGTCTTTTTTTCTCAGTAATATCAGGATATCCTCCGGGCTTTTCCCAGCTTTGGCTGCAGCATTAACAGCCTTGTGCCAGTCCAGGAGTTTTTGCCTGTAAGCCTTCAATCTTTCGCCCCCGCTATCATAGCAGCCGAAGTGACCATAGCACAGCTTTTGAGGCTTAAGATTGATGAGCTTGTCTATGGAAGACAGGGTCTCTTCTAGTTGGAAAGGCGGCGGCGTTGCCGGTCTAACAGCGTCCTCAATACAGACCCCAGCCGCTTCACCAGCTATTAACACCCCATTTGCCCTATCAAAAATGCTTAAGTGGTGAGGGGCATGTCCAGGTGTAAGGTATATCTCCAGCGTTAGACCACGGCCTAAGTCGAGCTTCATTTGGTCTGTGGCAGCCGTAATCCTGTGCTCAGGTACTGGCTCGATTTCACCGTATTTAATCGCGGTCTCACCTAAGGTTTTGAGGCTAGCCTGCCAAAGCGTTGTGGGGTCAATCAGATGTGAGATAGCTCGACTGTGAGCTATGACTTTAGCATTGCTCATTTCTCTTAGGGCTGTTCCGGCTCCGCCGGCATGGTCTATGTGGATGTGTGTCAGCACGATGTAGTCTATTTCATTGGGGTTCAAACCAAGTTGGGTTAAGGCACGGAGCAAATTGGGTATGGCTGCTTTTGGCCCGACATCGATGATGGCATTCCTTTCACCGCAGCACAGATACGCTCCTATGAATTTCCTATATCCCGGTATCGGCGGCTGAAGATTTAGCAGCTTGAGATTTGGCGTGATAGTGTATATTTCCATTTAGGTCCGCTTTGGATGAAGGTGAGCCCGGTCATTGGCACCCATGTTGGCCCGCATGTGCTCGGAGTAGGCGTGCTGCCCAAAGGCTAAGGTACTTGTGTACGCCTACCTAGGAGCTACTCTCCTGCGCTAAACCTTTTGGCTTCTTGTTGCCTAAACAGGGCTTCTTAACATGTTCTCCCAAATGTGTTTCGCTGGGTCATCCTAGTTGGGGGGCTTGGCGAGATGAGATCAGTCCTCCAGCATAACGAACCTGTTGGCAAGATCTGCTGCGGATGGGAGCGACTGCATCCAGAAAGCCTTGTTCTCAGGGTCTCCGGCACCGAACAGGTGGTCGTACTTCACCCTATCTTCACTCGTTGGCAGGCGCTCGATAGTACGAACAGCCAGCTCACGCAGTTGGCGAGCATTCGCTAGACGAGAATTGAGCGCAATATAATACAGACCGAGCTTTTCCACTGCCTGGACTTGCCTGCCTACCTCCCGTCCTACCTGCCTGAACTGGCTAAGGACGACAAGCACCCGGTCTCCAAGGCTCATAGGCGGAATCTCATACTCATTCCCGGCGGGAATGCGAGTTAGGAGGTCGGCACCTTTGGGTCGCGAAGCAATGCGCTTCTTCATCTCGGCGAGGCTGGAGTCAGAACTGCCTACCAAAACGAAGACAAACTGTGCGCCTCTGTCAGCGCTGGCATCCAGGTATGGCAAGAGCACCTCATACGGCCAGGCTTCTTTAGGTTTGGCATCGACCTCATCAACCAAGCAGAGGCATGGTTTGTTCTCGGCATCGAGTTGAGCAAGGCCCGAGAGGAACTCCTCGCGGCTGCACTTGGCAAGGTTGCACTCTTGGTAACGGATGGTCTGTGGCAGTGAGGCCGCCACCTGTTGGACGAAGTAGGTCTTGCCGCTCCCGGGTGCTGCCCAGATAAGGTAGTTTTCTCGCTTTCGGCTCGGTCGGTCAAATCCAGCAGCAATCTTGTGCCGGACGTCCTTCAATGTATTGCGCACGGCTTCTTCATGTCTGGTATAGTCACCGACAACGCGATAGCGAGATAGGACGACCCAATCCAGTGCGACGATGAATGACCGTGCCTCGCGTGCCAAAGGGTCATCCACAGCCATGGTAAGATCCGGCGCTACGGGCTGCCTGGACTCTACTACCTGACCACCAGTGACCGGGTCTCCAAGGAACTCAGCAATGGCGCTCAGCACTGAATCGGAGTCACCGAGCCAGGGAAGGTGGTCTCGTCCCTCCAGGGGGACGAAGTGGGCATTTGGGATCAAAGATGCCAGCTCTCTACCCAACCGGAAGGGCATGGCCCGCTCTCGCTGGCGATGGAGCACTAGTGTTGGAACCCGGAGACTGGGAAGGAGGTGCACTACATCAGCTTTATATACGAGTTCTAGTATTTTGGCAGCTATCTCCGGGGTGGTACACTCACGCTGGAACCTTGCCAACAATTCACTGGCAGCGGCATCGGCACCAGGTACGAAAAGGTCAGCGAGCGCCTTTGAACCGATTCCCCAGTGAGCGCGGACTAGGGAAATTAAAGAGGCTTTGACCTCCTCTGTGGTGATTGCTTCACCGCGGGCATAAGTACCATAGAGGATTAGGTGACTGACACGCCGCGGATGCTTGGCGGTATAGGCTACAGCAATAGGACCACCCCAAGAATAGCCCACTAGTGCCAGGCGTTTCAGTTTGAGATGGTCAATAACTGTTTCCAGGTCCCGAAGTTCCGAATCCAGTGAGAAGTCTGTTCGGTTCCGGTCGGAGAGACCCGTGCCGGGCCGGTCGTAGCACACCAAAGTGTGATGATACGCCAACTTTTCCCAAAAACGGCGGATTACCGGGTCTTGCCAACCCAACTCTTGATGGCTGACCCACGGTGGTGGCACAACCAAGGGAAGTCCCTGGCCCACAGTAGAATAGGCCAGACGCAAACCATCCGTGGTGGTGCAAAACCGAATCTGCTGCTCCATAACCCAAACCTCATCCCCGAATTTCGCAAATCTACCAGTGAAGCTATGTTATGCCTGTGCAATCCGGTTGTCAAGCCTACTATACATGTGAGGTCCATCGAACCAACTTAGGCCTGTGGCCTGGAGGCATTGACAAAAGCTTCCTTTCTTTTGAGTTCCTTTTGACGAGCCAACAAGAACCTATCCTCACCGCGGGATACAAGTTGACGAAAAGTTTAGATACCGTGTGAGGAGCTGGTAGTTCGGGAGTTCATCCTGACAGTAGCGCCGTTCATATTCTATGAAGAAAGGCTTTTGCCTCAACCTATGGCACCCTTGAGCTTCTTGATTAGGTCGTGACGCTTCTGCTCATCAGGTAATATCTGCTGCTTCAGCGTTTTCCAGGCTTGAGGGCATTCTTTGTAGGTAATGCCGACTACTTGGTGAATGGCCTGGTCGATTTGTTTCCTGTTGCCGGAAGTGACCTCAATGCTGGCCTCGTCGAAGGTTTCCTTTAAGTGGCGAAAATAGCAGGACATTGGGATTTTACCTCCACGTAGTTTTACATACCAGCAATGAG
>Ga0315280_10000458_pt1 | contig 76333 bp, 80 predicted proteins | sample YL17G06_40_MG_FD_203697 | JGI IMG/M metagenome (GOLD analysis project Ga0315280, IMG submission 203697) | Sediment microbial communities from Yellowstone Lake, YNP, Wyoming, USA - YL17G06_40 | ecosystem: Environmental > Aquatic > Freshwater > Lake > Sediment | place: USA: Wyoming | collected... | reverse complement strand
TCTGAGTTAAAACTGTCTGTTCCATGTTTTCTACCCTGCTTTCCACTCTGTCTAGCCTTTGTTCAAGATTTTTAATCCTTCTGCTATATTCATTCATCCTTCTCACCATCTCATTTGTCATAGCAGATAAGTTAACGTCCGGATGTTGCTCTCCAAAGGGTAGTGTCATTAATAAAGAATTTGTTTTGGTATACATAAATTTAAATAGAGTTCATATGCCTGTGGATTACGAAGTCATTGACGACACCATCAGAATCAATTGTTTGAACTGGGTTATTGAACCTAGTATAGAAGATTCTGAAGCTTGCATGGGAGTTGTTGTTGATTTGCTGAATGAAGTTAGGAAAGCTGAGAGAATAGTTCTTGCTGAGACTAGAGAAAATGAATATGACTTTGAGCAAACCAAACTTTTGATTGAAATTGCTAATGCTTACAACAAAATTTTGAATGAAGATAAAATTTTGAACATAAGCAACCTAGCTCCGAAAGGAGATGAAAGTCTTGTGCCGAAAAGGCTTTCTGATTTACAGTTTTTGATTTTAGAAGTTTTAAGAAAAGATCCAATCGGTGCTTATGTCAAGCTGCAGCAGATGATCTCGCATGAAAAACTTACAGCTGAGAACGCATCACCTCTTCTGAAAAAAAATCATGATCATTATTTGCAGAATGCTTTGGTGCCGATAGAAGTTGTGCTTTCCAAATGCAGAATAATTCAGCAAGCAAAACCTCGCTTGTCGACTTTCAAGTTTGGTGACAGAAGCTTGTACAGAGAATTTTTCCATCCTCTGGTAAGACCAAACTTCATGCTAACAAGATACATGCTCTCCCCGCCAAAAGAAGGGCAGGCTGTAGATAGATATTTCTTGGGAAACACTGTGGTTGAAATTTTTAAAGTTCCTGGAAAAGTTAGATATATCTATCATGTAACGCCACCTGAGTTCAAATTAAGTGAAGACAAGTATACAATCCTTGACAATGCAAGAAGATATTTAGGTGCTCACAGACCTTCAGAAACAGAATTCACAGAACCGGAAAGAGCAAGAGAAGTTTTTATTAACATAGGAAGGGATTTGATAAAAGAAATTGCAAAGAGCATGGGCGTTCAATTGGAAGTAAAAGAGATTGAAGAATTGGCTGTGATTCTTTCAAGGTATACTGCTGGTTTTGGTGTTCTCGAAATTTTGTTGAGTGATGAAAAAATTCAAGATGTTTTCATAAACTCACCAATTGGCTCAATGCCTATTTACATCATGCATGCAGACTTTGAAGAATGCGAAACTAATTTTATTCCAACAAAAGAAGATGCAGAAGCTTGGGCTACTAGATTCAGACTTTTCTCTGGCAGACCTTTAGATGAAGCCAATCCTGTTCTTGACACCGAGTTGAATGTTCCGGGAGGAAGGGCAAGGGTTGCTGCAATCACAAGAACTTTATCACCGTATGGTCTAGCTTATGCGTTCAGAAGGCACAGAGACAAGCCATGGACTTTTCCGCTTTACATCAGCGCCAAGTTTTTTGATCCCTTGTATGCAGGGCTTATGAGTTTTGTAATTGATGGTGGCCGAGCCATTCTTGTTGCAGGAGGAAGAGGCAGTGGAAAAACTTCCTTGCTAAACGCTATGATGCTTGAAATAATGAAAAAGTTTAGAATATGCGTTCAAGAAGATACATTAGAGCTAAGTGTTCCTTTGATGATGCACATGGGGTATAACATTCAAAGATTGAAATCTCGCTCTGTTATAACACGAGTTGAAGCAGAATTGTCGGCAGATGATGCGTTGAGAACTGCATTGAGACTTGGAGATTCTGTTTTGATAGTTGGGGAAGTTAGATCTGTTGAAGGTCGTGCACTTTTTGAAGCCATGCGTATAGGTGCTTTAGCAAATGTGGTCGCAGGAACTATTCATGGTGAGTCTGCTTATGGTGTTTATGATAGAATTGTCAATGATCTTGGTATAGTTTCCACAAGTTTCAAAGCAATTGACTTGATCACAATCTGTAGTCAGCTCAGAACGCCTGATGGCATGCATAGGTTCAGGAGAGTAACTGAATTGACAGAAGTGAGAAAGCATTGGAAAACTGATCCTGCTGATGAAGGCGGCTTTGTGAACTTGATGGAATATTCTGCCAAGGAAGATAGATTGAAGCCCACGGATGTTTTGATTGATGGAGAGAGCGAGGTTTTAAATGAGATTGCTAAAAGAGTTAGAGATTGGCATGGAGATTGGGATGCTGTTTGGGACAACATTCTGCTTAGAGGAAAGGTAAAGGAAACGATAGTTGAATATTCAAGTAAGTTGAACAAGCCTGACATCTTGGAAGGAGATTGGATTGTTGAAAGCAATGAGATGTTTCATCTTATATCAGAACAAGTGAGAGAGGAAGTTGGGGCCTTGGATTCTAAGATGATATTCGAGAAATGGTTTGACTGGTTTGAGAAAAAATTGAAGGCGACCTGATGGTATTATCAAAAGAATATGTGGAATTTGCAGAAGAGTTTGCTCACAGGAGGAGAGGCTTGTATGAAAAGGTTTGTAACTTTTCTGAAAAAATTTTACCAATTTCTGGAGGAAGCGGATATGATAGAAAAATTCAGGAAGCGATAAACTTTTGCCATTTGAGCATGACTTCTCGAGGAGCATTTGCTTTTACTTTTCTAGCAACTGTTTTATTGCCAGTGTTTCTTGTTATTCTTGGTTTGATATTCTCAATTCTTTCCGTTCCTTATTTTGTTTTGATCGCTGTTTTCACATTCTCTATTCTTTATTATTTTTACAATTACCCAATCAATCTGGCAATTTCTTACAGGATCAAGGCAAGTTCTGAGATGGTTTTGACAATCCTTTACATGTCTATAGCCATGAAAGTGGTTCCAAACATAGAGTATGCTGTTAAGTTTGCTGGATCAAATTTGACAGGACCGTTGGCAAGAGATTTGAAAAAAATAATGTGGGATGTTTATGTTGGAAATTTTAATTCTGTGGCGGAAGCTTTGGATCCGTTCATTGAAAAGTGGAAGAGGGAGAGTGAGGAATTCACAGAAGCTATAACTCTTATAAAATCTGCTTTCATAGAATCTACTGAAAGGAGAGAGAGGATGCTTGATGAGGCTATCAACACGATGCTCAGCAGAACTAAGGAAAGAATGAAAAGATATTCGCAAGACTTGAAAGTGCCTATAACTGTTTTGAATGCTCTTGGCATTTTACTTCCTTTAATAGGCTTGATATTCTTTCCTTTGATGAGTATATTTTTGCCAGACGTGATTCAGCCCGTGTTCCTTGTGATAGGTTATGATTTGATCTTGCCGCTAACAGTTTATTGGCTGATGAGTTCTTCTTTAAAAAGAAGGCCAACGTCATTTCATCAGCCAGAAATTCCAAAGGACAGGTTTGAAAATGTTATTTTGTTAATTTCGATTCTTGTTCCGGCTGTGATGATAGGATACAGCTATTACCAGATATCTCTTTCAGGTGCAATATTCAGTTTTGATCTTTTGCTGTATTCACTGATAATTACTTGGGGAGCATCTTTTGGTATAATCTTTTATTGCATCTTCACGACATTGGGTAAGTTAAAACTTAGGGAGGATATTGCAAAAATAGAATCTGAGATGGGGGAAGTTTTGTTTCAAGTTGGGAATCAGCTGACAAGAGGTATACCTGTTGAAAATGCTTTGAAGAATGCACTGCCGAGATTGAAAGAATTGAAAATATCTTCTTTCATTGAAAAGATTTTGTACAACATGGAAACTTTTGGCATGACTTTCAGTTCTGCCGTGTTCGATCCAAACACGGGAGCTATCAATTACTATCCTTCTAAGTTGATTGCAGCAGTGATGAAAGCTGTTACAGAGATTGCTAAAGGCGGTATGATGGTTTTGTCTGATGCCATGATTTCAATTTCCCAATATTTGAAGAATGTGAATACGGTGGAAGAAGACTTGAATGAAATGCTTTCTGAACCAGCTTCGAACATGCAGATGCAAGCTTTGCTACTTGCTCCACTTTCTGCAAGTATTGTGATTGCATTGACTGCCATGGTCATGAAGATCATGGTTTCATTCAAAGAATATTTGGATGGCATTAAAACGCAGCTAGATACCATGGGATTGGCTGGTTCTATGGGGAACGGCTTTCTGTCTGATATCATCAAAATCAATCAATTGATTCCTGTTCATGTGTTTCAATTGATTGTCGGAATATATTTGATCGAAGTAGTCAGCATGGTTGCTATTTTCTTGAGCATAATAAAGTTTGGCGGGGAGAGCATTCTCAGAAAATACACTCTTGGAAAAACTTTATTCTTAGCTGTCTTGATATATTCATTAGTGTTGATTTTTGTTTATTCTACTTTCATGGCTTTCATGCCGGCAGGGGGAATAATAGGATGAAGGGGAGCTCGAGGTATATAACATATACTATAGTGCTTTTGATACTGGTTATAATAATTTTTGCATTTGCTTACTTGCTTGGCATAAATTTCCTAAAAGATTTGATAAGGGTGAAGTTCATATGAAGGGAGTAACGTGGTCTTCAACAGTAGTTGCAATAGTTTTGATGGTCGTTGTCATGTTGGTTTTGACAATTTTTGTTTTTAGAACGTCGCCAACTTTATCTAAGATAGCAGACAGTATATTATTAGGGGTGAAGAAACCGATTTGTTGTAATTTGTTCGGTTGGGCCAGGCTTTCAATGGCATTTTGCTGGGATGTACCATGCTGAAAGAAAAGAAATTTAGAAAAGGAGTAACTTGGAATGAAGCAGTTCCTGCTATTGTTGTAATTGTCATACTTCTTCTTCTTTTAATACCTTTTGTAACACAAACAACTTTTGCATCTTCAGACACAATGAAAAAATGGTGGGAGTATTGGTTTGGTGGCGGAGCAGCAACACCAAAACCAACATCATATCTTGAGGCTGCCATTGTTTGCTCATATTACAGATGCACGGAAGGGTGCGATAGCAAACAGGTAAAAAAAATAGATATGGACTTTTCTGGAACAGAATTTAATTGTACAGATTTTTGTAAGCAAGGTAAAGATTCTGAAGGAAAGATATGTGGTGATAATGCTATGAAAAATCCTATTAACGTTACAATAGGTGGTAAAGAAGATGTTTCAAAACAAAACCTTGGGTTTGCTGTATGCATAACAGAACAAGAAAAAATGGATGGAACACCTGCGCCTGATTTTGTTAACATAGATAAAAGGGGAATAGACCAATCTTCGAAAGAACAAGACTACTGCCGAGTTGAAGAGCATTCAATACCTGGAATGAAAAAAGTTAGTATAAAGGGTGGAACATATTACATCTGGACACATTCAAGAACATTCGTGGGCACTTGGGGGCAAACTGTTGTCTGGTTAGAACGTCCAACTACCATATCTACATCTACTACATCCACGCAAACATCAACTACATCATATACACAACCACCAAATAACCCCTCAGAGTGAACACATAGATTTTATTTATAAAAACAAATTAAATATAGGGTGAATAAGTGAAAAAGGGAGATATACCAGTTCCTTACATAGTAGCAATAATAATTGCAATAATTGTTATAGTGGCTATTGTTTATTGGTTTGTCTATCTCAGAAATCAGGGAGATATAAACGTAAGAGAACAACTTTGCAAAGGTAAAGAACTGCAGTATTGTACTGTATGGGCGACATGTGGAATTGATGATGCTACTTGCAGACCAAAAACACTAGATGGAAAACAAGGTTTCCTTGACCATTACCCAGAATGCAAAGACTTTACTTGGGCGTCAGTAGTTGGCCAGGATAATAACGAATGTAAAACAGTTTTAGGATTGAAGACATCGGTATGAGAAGCAAAGCAGTAGCTATTCACGCAACAACTCTTGTTTTCATGATTACTTTATTTGTTTTTTTCACCTTGATCCTTCTTTTAGGTTGGATGAAAAGTCAAAATGTTACAACAAATCAAGTCACTTGTGTTGCGAAACAGTGGAATTTTTGTATAGATTGGGCTAAATCAGAATATAAAAAAGAACCTGATTGGAATAATATAGCTCCGAAAGATTGTGAAAAAGATCCGATTGACATTGGTAAGCCTAGTGTGGATGACTGTAAAGCTTTACTTCTTCAACCCAAATATTAAATTATGAAAGGCCAAGCAGAAGTCACAGAAGTTGTGGAGTTTGTTGGTTTAACATTGCTGTTTGTGCTTTTCATTGGATTAATTTTGCCAAAACTTTTGTCTGACATGTATAAAATGTTTTCTTTAATTTCTGTTGAAGTGGTTGCAAAAGAAATAGCTGGTCTAGTTTCAGTAAGTGGCGTTGCTCCGCATCAAATAACAATTTATTATTCGCCATCAAGTTCTGTAACTTATGATGTTGAGGTTGGAGATAGACTAGTAAGAGTTGATTTATTGAACGAAGATAAAACAGTGAAAGAAAAATCTGTTGCAGAAAAAACTGCAGTAGATCCTTTCTTGGATGCTAGTTCAGTTAACTATTTCACAATTATGAAATATTTTAGAGGTGGGGAATATCTGTATAAAATTACAGCTTATGCATGGAGTGGAGGTCAAGTAGGAGTAAGGTAAGATATGAAAGGTCTGGCACTTAGTTTTTCACAAATGCTAATGATGTTCGTGATACTTGGGTGCATCATAATTGTTCTTGCACTGTTTTTCGGTGGATATTTTGATACACATACCATGGTTGAAGGCAGTGATGTAGAAAGACATGCAATAACAATGGCAAATATTTTGTTGAGCTCAAAAAATTTGACACATTCGGATGGAAATAAATTTTTGAGAGGAATTTTTGATAAGGAAAAACTTGACAAAAGTTTGCTAAAGCAAGAATCTATTTTAGATATACTTAATCTGCGTAATTCTGCCAGAGATCTTGGGATAGCTTATCCTAACTCAATAGCATTTGTTAGAGTTTCTGATTTGGAAACAAATGATGCATGGTATGTGAGCTTAATCGGTGAATCAACCATAGAAGGATCTTCTATGATTAAACGTTTTGACTGCCTTTGGAATAATATGAAAATTGATGTAACAATGTTGTTTAGAATACCTGCTTTTTCACCTTGGGAAATATGGGATCTCAGGAAATGTGAGATGGTATATGCATCAAGCTCTGGTGTTAGCACGCAAGGATTCCCTGTTGCAATAAGAGTGTCTGACTCGGAAGTTCATGTAGGAGTTATGGTTGTTGAGTTGACAGAGAAATGAAAGGACAAATTGAATGGGCATTGGTAGGACCGATAGTTACAGTAGGAATGGCTATGGTCATTATAATACCAATTATTTTTCTTAGAGTTCATTTGATGGAATGGGTCAAATATGAATTCAATTATAACAATGCCCAGTTGACTTTGCTGACTTTGCTCTCTTCAACATATGAAAAAAGAACTGTATCGGATATAATATCCGAGCATCTTGTTTTAAAAAATAATCCTGATATCGGTAAAATTCTTTCAAGTAAATTAGATAAAATTGTTCCATCCAAATGCTACAAGTTAACCGCTTCAAACATAGCACTTGTCGAGTCAAGCTGCAAAGCTTCGAAATATTTTGCGAACACAAGAATCGTTTTTCCGTTCAATGGTAAAGAGGTTGGAACTGACTTGGAGTTGGTGATTGATTGAGAAGAAAAGGAATAGGCCCATTGGTAATACTGTTAGTAGTTATTATAACAGCTGCTATAGAGGCTACGGTCTTAACGAATTTTTTATACAGAAGCGAGTCGGTGATAAGAGCAGAGAAAGAAACTACGATAATAAAAGCAATAAACATAGTTGAATTTGCTAAAAGATCTGTTTCACAAGCTTTGGCCTATTCGTTCAATCAAGGAGCATATGATGTTGCGAGCAGAGGCGGTTATTTCAATCTAACAGATGTTCATTCTCTATCTTGTGTTCCATATTGGAGAGAATATTCAGAAGAAAAATATCCAGATTTTGAGGAAAATTTGAAGAACTCAACTCTGGGTGTTTTTGACACTTACAAAGCTTTCTTGAATTCGATAAATGTTAATGTTCCGAAATATGAAGAGGTCTATATAAATAGAAATGATGATGAGAGTTTGACTGTCAGTGTTTCTTCTTCAGAAAATTTAAATTACAAATCACCTGCTTTTGAAATTAATGATGTCTCAGATGCTAAAGCAGATGTAAAGATGAAACTGTTCAAACTTTTTGATGTTGGAAAGGAAGTTTCTACTCAAGTTGCAAACGAACTAGATGCAGCTGATTCATATAGCAATGCTGTAGATAAGTTGAAAGATTTAGAAGATAGCTTGAATTCTGTTTATGAAAAGGATGGGATGGAAGTTTCTCTTGAACCAAGTAGGAATCTTGGCTCATCTAGTTTTGCAATCAGGGTGTTAGTAAATATAACAGACAAAACTAGCAAACCAATAGTTTATGATTTTAATGAAGGAAGCGTTAAAGAAAGAAACGTTCAGTTAAATTTCTATGTTCTCTCAGGTAAAGAAAATGTTGCAGCAGAAACTGATGAATGTAAAGATATTGACTACAAGAAATCTGTAATTTCAATTGTTTGCAGTGATAACAACAAGTGCGAAGAGAATAAGAATTGTGTTTGTAAGATAAGCGGATGCAGTGTCGGATATATAGAACTGTATGATTCGAGTGGAAAGAAAATAGCAAGTTCTCAGTTTTCGCATGAAACTTATAATGAAATACTTTCTGGAGAGTTCATGAAACCAAAAGGATCTGTGTTCGGAGTTAAATTGTTGTGTAGCACTGGTGTTTCTTCTAATGCTCAAATAGAAATTATTTAAATCAAAAAAGTTTTCATTGACTAAGTGGAGATTGTTCTATAAGTCTTCTTGATACTAGTTCTTCCACATAATTGTATTCCACTTGAGCTGCAACTTTCATACTGGCTAATTTCTCTGGCACAAAATCTACTGGAATGACATAATCGCAGTAAAATGTAAACTCTTTTGTTAGAGATATTCCTTTAAAGTCGTTTAAAGTCTCTCCTTCCGTAAAAGTATCACCCCATGGCGCCACACAAGTAGCGTATTCGATTTCAGGAATGTCTTTCAACCTAACTATTTCCAGACTTTTCATTTTTGCATATCCTCCTCCCTTGTTCAAAAAGTTTATGTACATCCTTATTTTGTTGTTTTGTTTTCCAGCTATGAAAGATTCTTTACTAAACCAAACAGTAACATCAACTGGACCAGACCCTATGCATGGTTTATTGATATCAGTAGTTTTATCACTAGATATACAATCTCCTTTATTTTTGGGCAAATCATCTTCTGTCTTCACGATATAAAGATCATTAGTGCTTTGAGAAGACACGGGATAAGTTACCTTTGCTCCTATGTTAACAAATTTGTTAGCCACATAATTGCATTCTTTCTCACCGATTTCACATTCGACCTTTCTCTCACTGTCCAATGTAATTTCTTTTGCTTTGTTTGTGGGAAGTATTGTACACTTATCGTCTTGAGTGCAAGAGCTTGGTATCAATTTAATTGCTTTAGGTATTGTATTCCCAGTTAATGGCTGATCTGTTATCAGACCTTCTGCATAAACATCTCCAATTGTTCCTTCTTCCTGACTTTTTGCCCCTACACTAAGCTTAATAGTAAAGAGCTCGCCTTCTATTGGTGAGTGTAGATTGATCCATGAGACGTCCAAAAATTTTGTTCCTCCTATTTTTTCTCCTGATGGGGCAGTTGGTTCTTTCTTCTCCTGTATTGAAAAGCACGCTGTTACATCTTCCCAAGTTTTGGCATCTGGAAGACATTCGGCTATCAATTCACCACCAGGTGTAAAACTTAAGACATAGGGGGCAGCCCAAAATATACCAAGCACCACATCTATTAAAGCAAATGTTATAGCGAGGTTCTGTACTAGAGCTGCTCCACCTCTGCTGGTAGCGACTGTGATCATTGCCACCCAACATACAAAAATAAAAACCAGTGATGCTGCGTCAATTTCACTGAAAAAAACTATGGCGAGTATGAGAGCAATAAAACCAATTCCTATAAACGATTCTATGTCGGCTCCACGCGTCAAGACTGTGAAAGCTAATGGGACGATCACTGTAAATCCGAATATAAACCATTTGAAAAGAGGCCCAAAGGTTCCTAGAAATGGTATAGAAACATTTCCTTTAAAAACATCAAGCACGGGATTTACAAGTGTTGAGAAAATTTTACCAGCAAGCGTGTTGTAGAAAAACCAAAAGAAGAGGCCAATTCCAACAATTAGTATGATTACATATCTAAGTTGAATGCTTCCTCTACTTGTTTTAGGTTTATCTCCTCCAGAAGATTTGACTTCGCCCATTCTCCCGTAATTTTCATAGCCAGCTTTTTTTGCTGCTCTTTCCAACTCAATATTCGCACGTTTCATAGACTCTTCCTGTGAAACGTTTGGAGAATTGCAATATATACAGGTATTAAACCTATCAGGAATCATCCTACCACAGTTTGGACATTTCCATCTTGCCATAATTACTAATTTGTTTTTAAAACTAAAATATTCAGCTAAACAAATTCTATTTGGGTGAGAAAATGGGTTTGCTGAGTTATTTCCTTGCTGGCATAGCGGGAAGTGTGCTGAACACTTTCGTAAGCCCTTACTTCATGGGTTTCCTAACATTCATACCTGGATTGATTTTGTACCCGCTTGTCTTAGGAATTTGGGTTATGCTAGCAGGAATAGTGATTGAAAAAATAATAAAGTAGGTTAACTTAATTTAGACAGCAAAGAAAGTTTATTTATATGGTACTTGGTTTTGGCAAAAAGAAAGAAATTAAACCAGACTATAGAAAAGGTTTGTCTAGGGATTACGTCCAGTTCTTGTTCGAAGAACAGAAGAGAAAAGAACTGAACACATGGTATGAAAAGTTCTGTAAATTTGCTGAAAGTTTGAAGTTCAAACCAACAGCCAAGATGGAAGAAAAGTTCAAGCTGGATATAGTTTTTTCTGGTTTGAATGTCACACCAATGGGGGTTTTTTCTGCTTCCTTGTTTTGCTTGATAGTTTTTATGTTACTGATAGTTCCTTTTGCTTTTGTTCTATCAGACCTGTCGGCAATGGTTTTCTTGGCCATAATTCCTTTGATCTTGTTCTGGTATGTGTACTCATACCCGTCTTTTAGGGCTCATGTGGTAAGGGTTCAAGCCGGAGATGAAGCAATAAAAGTTATTTTGTATATGGTTATTTATCTCAAGCTCAATCCAAGTTTTGAAGGAGCTGTTAATTTTGCTGTCACTCATGCCAAAGGGCCGATAACTGATGATATTAAAAAAGCTATGTGGGATTTGCAGATAGGCAAATACAGAACTGTTGAAGAGGCTTTGAGTGTATACACAAACAAGTGGGCTTGGTGGAATGAAGATTTCGTTCGATCAATCAGTTTGCTGTATGGGGTTTTGATCGAACCAACAGAAGCGGGAAGAGAGGGGATTCTCAAGAAAGCTTTGAGCTTTATCTTAGAATCAACTCACTTGAAAATGAAAAAATATGTGGAAGATATTTCCTCGCCCGTAATGATGTTGCATGTCATGGGATTGCTGATGCCTGCTATCGGATTGATAATGTTTCCAATGATTTCAATTTTCTTGAGCACACAAGTTAGTATTCCTCAGTTGGCATTGGGATATGTTATTTTGTTGCCCCTGTTCAATCTGTTCTTTATCAATAGGATTCTGCAGAAAAGACCAAGCGCTTTCATGGTTCCGGACATCTCCAAGCATCCAGAACTTCCACCAGAAGACTTCTTTGAAATAAAAACTGGCAAATTAAAAATTTATGTTCCCATCTTAATTCTTTCTATTCTTATCGGTACTCTAGTGATGACTTATGGTATATTTCACTTTGTAGATTTGTTGGGCAATCTAATCAGTCCTCCGCAAGACCTTGTTGCAAATTCTGGCGGCAAATGCAAAACGCCAAAAGAATGTATACTCTTGCAAGAAGCGACGATGAATGTGACTAACATAGCTGCAACATTCTCTGTTACAGCAGGCTTTGCTGTGATGGCGATTCTGTTCTTCTACTTGAGAAGTTTCCAGAGAATTAGGATAAGAAATGAGATAAAAAATATTGAAGCAGAGTTTCAGCTTGGGTTGTTTTCTTTGGGCAATTACCTGTCAGAAGGATATCCGATAGAAGTTGGCATGCAGAAAAGTTTGGAAGAATATCAGAAGCTTGGCATGCAGAGGAGACCTGTGTACAACTTTTTTGAAAGATTGTATGCAAACATGAAAAATTTTGGCATGACATTTAAAAGATCCCTATTCGACAAGGAATATGGGTTGCTAAAGTTCTATCCGTCTGTTCTTATTGAAGAGGTGATGAGAATTTTAGCAGATGCTTCTGAGAAAAGCGCTGTTCTACTTGGAACCATATCAAAAACTATTGCAAGCTATCTTGAAAATGTGTATGCAATCGAGGCAAAGATCAGGGAGCTTTTGGAAGAAACAAGATCTTCGATAAGATTGCAGGCAAGCTTTGTGGTTCCTATGGTCACGGGAATAATTGGCGCTCTGGGGATTTTCATTCTCAACATGCTTAGAATTCTTGCAGAAAAGCTTGCTGATATAGAAAGGAACTTGGGTATGGCCTTCTTGGCTGGAAATACAGGAAGTGCCGGCGGAAAATCTTTCTTAGACATGTTAGTCGGCAACTTCACAAACATTGTACCAATGACAGTGTTGCAAGCAATCATAGGTATATACACAGTTGAAGTTGTTGCCTTGTTTGCAATGCTTTTGTCGGGAATAGAAAATGGATTTGATAACACTGCAAGAGATTGGGAGATTGCTCAGAATTTAATGAAGGCCATTACAGTTTATGGTGTTGTTAATCTTTTTGCTTTGATTATTTTCCGTGGTTTGACCATGACAATTCAGGTTGCATAAAATGGAAGTGGGAAATTTATTGAATCAAATGGTTTACTTAGTGATACCAGTAGTTGCGATAATTGTTTTTGTTTCAATTGCTTGGAATTTTTCTGGGCAGGGTTGCAAACTGTTTACAGGCGGAAACAATTCGATTATTTTAGGAAATTTGAATGCCTGCACTGAAAATTGTTGGAGCAAGCATGATTATGGTGCCGACTTGTATATGGATGATTGCTTTGTTGTTAATGTGACAACAAAAGGCCAACTAGATAAAAATGTGGTGGAAAGTTCAATGAACAGAACAATTCCAGTAAAAGTATATTTTGATTTTCTTGATGCCAACAAGACTTACGCCATAAAAATAAAATATAATTCGACAGGAAAGGAAATTAGTTTAGTTAAGTTTGGTGAGTTTGAATGAAAGCCATAGCTTTATCAACAATAGCTCTGTTTATCATAGCAATAGTTTCTATCGTGCTCTTGATATCTTTTGTCGGAGGCCAGCTTCCGCCAGCTTTGAAAAAAGGTTACTGTGATAGTTTAAGAGGTTTGGCTGGACTCTTGCCTTTGCCTGAAAGCATGAAACCTTCTCTTCCACCTTACTGCAGTGCAGGCGAGGGATCGAATATAGTTATCATAGAAACTGGTGATCCTGATAAGATTGCATATGAGATTGCCGCCAGAGTTCTTGCTTGCTGGGAGCAGACAGGAAAAATTGGGTTAGGCCAAGATAAAAACTGCTATGAAATTGTTTTGAAAAGAGTTGATGGACAAGTTACGGAAGAGATGGTTACTTCTTATATGAAGAATTATGAAAATATAATTGATTGGAAGATTGGAGATGTAACCGAGCCAAAATCTGTTGGAATATTTTACAATGCTGGAGAAAAGATGATTGGAGTGGTTTGATGAGAGGAGCAATGGAACTAGAGTACATATTCCAGATGGTTTTGTACATTGTTGTAATCTTGGTTGTAGTCGGAATAATTGTTGCTGTAAGACCGCAAATCATAGAATCTTTAAAGCTGTGTCAATATTTGCCTAGGGGTTGTGGGGAAGTAAAAAAATGTTCGAGTTTGCAGTCAAACGAGAGCATGATCACAGAAACTAGTCTAAACAAATATTGCAAGCTCTGTTGGGATAAGACGGGAGCAAAAGATTCCACTGAAGATTGTTTGTGCTACGTGGTAAGTGGCACTTATTCACCGGCAACAGCTAACCTGCCTGATTATTGTGAATTGAAATGCGAGAAGGAAGCGACATCTCTTTTGTTCAGCTACAGTCAACTGTTTAAAAAAATAACCATCACGTGTTAGAATGAAAGGAATGGCTTTGGAATATGTGTTTGCAACAGTTGTGGCAGTTGTAGTTATCTTTGTAATGATTGAAATCATTTCAACGATTTTAAAAGGCAAATTGATTCCAGAAAATCCAAACATTGTTGATGTCAGATATGCTTGTTCGCAACTGAACAACACACAAATAAGTTATGAAAATTTTAAAACTCTTGTGTATGGTTTTTTTACTGAGCAATGTAAGAATTTTGTTGGAAGATTGAAAGAAAGCGTTACATTGGAGGATATGCAGAGGGCTGTCAAAGAGGTCGATGAAAAGATAAAAGTCATACCGATTTCTGAATGTGGCTTTCCAACCATAAGCGCGAGAACGCTGTATGTGTGCTGCGGCAATGTGCTGGAGAAAAATAAAGTTATAAATATTGTCCGAAAAGAAATTAAGAATAGCGATGTGTTGGTTTGTGTGATAGAATGAGACAAAAAGGCTTGGACGCACTAGAGCTTGTATTTGCTATGTTCATATTGATCGTAGTCACATTAGTTGTTATCAGACTGTTTTCATCATATGTGACAAAAGAAACTTTACCGCCTTTGGATGATTTCAGGAAAGCATATGATTATGAAAGACAGAAAAGCAAGTGTGATTCGCTTTGCTCGGATTTCACTCAAAGAGGAAATTGTGAAGACCTGTCTGCTGCTGTAACATTCTGTCAGACTAAGGTTAGTGTAGATATAGATGGAAATTACAAGACAGGTGAACCAAGGCATTTTGGAATAATTGCAGGAATTCCTTACTGCGAAGATGGATTGTATTGTTTTCATATGTCTCAAGACTGCGCTTGTGGCTCCATGGTTTTGTCCGCCGAAACTTGTTTGAGTATCATGCAAGATTATTACACAAACACCATGAGTTTGCCAGAGGTCACGGCAAATGATTTGATTCTAAAAAGAATTTCTTATGGAACTTGCGAACCTGATCCTTTCAAGTGGAAGAGCAGAAAACTTACAGATGGAACTACATATGAACCGCAAAAGCTTCCAGACGGTTCTGTTCTAGGAGCTGATTATTGGTATAAGGCTGCTGGATATGATAAACTAGAAACGGGAACCCCCACATCAACCACAACTACAACATCAACTAGTGGAAAACTTTCTCTATCTAATTGCAAGCTTGACAAGAGCACTTCACCGTGGGGCTTTTCTTGCAACACTAATTGCGTAACATCTGGCCCTGTTGTAGTTCGGGATAGTAGTGGTACAAACTCAATTGCTGTCACTCCAGATGTCGAGAGCGGTAAGTTGAAAGCACAACCATCTGAAAAAAATACATTAAATAAATTAAAGTGCCCTGATACTTGGACTGTTTACTTAACTTGTGAAAATCCGGATGGTATGAAAGACTCTCCTTTAGATTGTAGCTAAGATTTATTTTAAAAAAATAGGAAATAATTATGGATATAGTTAAAAAAAGCCTCCTGTTTTTTGTCATAGTTTCTATTATTCTACCAAGTAATGTTCTTTCCCAGAGCACTGAGCAAAGTATATTGAGTAGTTTTTGGAGCTGGATTTCCAACTGGTTTGCATATTGTGATTGTAATGAAATATACTGTCCATCAGGACAGGTTTGTGATCCTTCAACCTGTCAATGTATATCTATGAGTGACACCACAGGAACGACTGGAACAACAAGCGATACAACGGGAACTACCGGCACGACAGGAACGACTGGAACTGGTAAGACGTGCTGTGATGATCCGTCTATATGTGCAAATGGTTATGTATGTAGTGCGGGTTGTATATGTGAATGGATTGGAGTGACTACAAGCACGTCTACACAAACTAAAACATGCTGTGATGATCCGTCTATATGTAGAGAAGGATACACATGTGGTGCGGGTTGCGTGTGTGAAGCATCCGGTCCTAGCTGTACAAATTGGGGTGAAGCATGTAATGGAGTGAAATGTTGCAGTAATTATCAATGTTGTCCTCAATGCAACAAATGTTATTTAACATGCCCAAATGCCAATTGTTGTGGCAGTAATAGCGACTGTCCAAGTCACTTACCTGTATGTAGTGGAGGTCTATGCGTTCAAGGAGAAACTTGCTGTTGCTGCAAGGGTGGATGTGGTGTTGATAAGAGCTGTCAGCTCGTAACAGGAGCAGGAGGTTGTGGCAATAAAATCTGCCCAGAATCTGGGTTTAGTTCTGTTTGTGACAGTAAGTTTTGTCAATCACAAGAAGAAAAGACTTGCTGTTGTTCTCCGGGAGTTGATTGTGCTGTAGCGGCTAGTTACAAGAAAGGGAAAGGTGATTGCAAAGATATATGTTCTCCTTACTATTCTTGCGACGCGAGCAAATGTGAAGGCCTACCTTGTGATACAACGGGCGCGTGTTTTGGTTACAAGATGGGGATTTGTACTAGCAAAAGCACTGGATGTGGCCAAGGTTGGGTACGTGCAACTGCTGGAGATCAATGGTGTTATAAAAATTATAGATATGATGCTTGCTGCTGTGGGACACCTGCTATTCCAACAACTACTGTCACCACACAAACGACAAGATCACCTACATCGACTGCTACTCAGACTAAATCAGCTACTACAACTTCAACTAGTACAACATCATCAACTACTTCAACCTCGACCACGACAACAACAGGGCAAACCGAAGCATGTTGTTGCCCAATAGTTGCTGGTATAAAATGTCCAACATCTCGCCAAGGGTGTAGAATTGAAAAAGGATCAGGTACTCCTCTTGATATATGCCAAGGAAAGGGTCTATGGTCATGTATAGAATCTTATTGTAAAGGCATATCACATAGCTACGGTAAGATGGGTTCTGTTTGGTCATCTCAACTAACCTATCAAACAAAAGAAAATTTGTGGATTGTTTATGGCGATGCCTTGAGTAGAGATAACCCTGCTGTTATAGCTGAAAATGTGGACGAAGTGAAGTACACACCAGAACAGAAAGGAAATGTAAAGGTTTTAGTTATCGTGTTTGATTCAGAAGTAAAGGTTTACAAATCAAACTTGCAAGTTACATAGACTGAAAAAAAGAAAAAATGCTTTTCTATTTTGCCCTCAAGAAGGCAGTGCGATAAAATGTGAATGGTCTAACTGCCAAATAAAAGCTGGAGGAAAAGCAGAACTAACTATAGCTGAAAGTAGGGGCAATCCACTTATGTTGAAATTATTTCTGTGGCCAAGAACAGTAGCTCTGTTTATAGCTCATCTGTTAATGTAGGATCTTACTTGACAACTCTAACATGTGAGAATGGAAAAGATAGCGTGTTGGTCGAAGTGAAATAATGCTTTTATTGCCAGAAAATTAATTTAAATTGAAGGATAATATGCCGAAAAGTCGAAAGAAGAAAGTCGATGTTGAAAAGTTAAAGAACATGAAATATGTTTTTGTCATAGGAATTTTGTTTGCTCTCTCGCTTATACTCTTGCTGACTCCTTTATCGTTCGTTGGTTTTTCCTTGAATTGCTTAGAAGATCAAGGCAAGATATCATGCGAATGGAAAGGGTGTGGATTGAAAAATTATCCTGAAAAATCAGAGCTGACGATTGCCAAAACTCCAAATTATGTTGAAATCGTTGAAATAACAGAAAAGTCCGGATCGGCTGAATTCTCGCCTTCGCCTTTTGCTGGAAATTATACTGTCTATTTGGACTGTGCAAATGGATATAAGATAAGTAGAATGACGGTCAGCTAATGTTTTTATTGATTAAAGATTAATTAAAAATTGAATAGTATGCTTAAAAAGCAGGTTTTAATTGGATTGTTGCTGTCTATAATTATTTCACTGGCTTTTGTTTCTGCAGTTAATGCTTACAGTTTGTATGATTTTGTAAGTTATATACAAAGTTTGTTTACTGGAAGGCAAGAAGCGATTAGAGGTGGACTAACTATCGCTGCGTCTTGTAAAGATGAAAATGCGGGATGTTCTTCTGATTCAGAATGTTGTAGCCAAAGATGTAAGAACCCACCATTGAATCCACTTGCTACATACTGTGCTAGAGCATATTGTAAAGATGGTTGCCGGTTTAATGAAGTTTGTGACGCAGACACGGGGGGTTGCAGTGGAGATCAACTTTGTGTAAGATGTGTTGGTAAAAGACAAGCTGTTGATTATGGCTGTGGGCAAGGTCTTTTTGAAAGGAGTTGTGATTCTTCTGTTGATATTGGATGCGACGAAAGAAATGAAGGTGATGATTGCGGAGGAGGAAACAAATGCAATTCTGAAGGTAAATGTGTACCTTCTATTCCAACAAGTTCAGCAAATAAACCATGTACTTCGGACTCCGATTGTGTATCATCATCTAATGATTTCCCCACATGCGATAATACACAAGATAAAAGAACACCTTGGCAGAGTATGTGTATGAAATGCGATGGTATAAAACAAGCTGTTGGAAGTGGTTATAACGTTGGTGCATGTGAAGCAAATTGTGGTGCTGATTCAGAATGTGATGGTCTTGACCCTACTAATGATTGTGGTGGTGGGAAAAAATGTGATTCAAATTGTAAATGTATTTCAGTTAGTACAACATCATCTTCTACAACAACAACTTCAACAAGAACAACCACAAGCAGTACAACTACGACAACGACCACAAATTGTCCAAACTCTCGCACATCTGATTATGGCAACACTATCTGCCGTTCTGATGTAACGTGCCCATCAATATCAACTGTTAATCCTTCTTATAGTAGAAATTCTGATAACACCTATACGGTTACCTTTAAGTCAAGTCAGGCTGAAGAGGTAAATGTTTTCGTTGTAAACGGGAGAATACTTGAAATAGTGACTGGAAAAACTGCAGGTTATGGTAGAGCTCCTTCTTATGTTCAAACTAATGATGACATATGCCCTTCCGGCGTTACGTGTAATCCAGGTATCATAGCTAGAAGATACTGTGATTTTATAACAGATGGTAGAATTGTTCGCTTGAATCCACCTGCATCTTATCTTGACGAGATGGCATGTGCCTTATTGCCTTTATACCTTTCAGAAAAAAGTGGCACTATGAACACAGCTAGTATTAGAGTAAATCACACTAGTTCTGATCCCATGACAGTTTATTACCTTTATTATAAGGATATGGAAGGGAGTGGAAATTATTCGAAGTGCCTAGAGGGAACAAAATGTTCTAAAGATGAATGTGGTGGGCAGTATAGCGGATGTTCAGGAGACGCTGATCCAAGTGGTGGCAATAAACTAACTGTAAATTCTGTTCTTTGTGCAAGAACAACAGCTGGTGTTCGAGCATGGTATTCTTGTTGGCATGCGCCATGGGAATTGTGGCAAACATTTCAAGCCCTAACGATTCCATCATCTTATGCTCCAACAACTACTACTTCATCAACAACATCTACAACCTCAGGCACTGGTACTCCTACTGGCACACCAACAACAATTACGGGCACACCAACAACAGTTACTGTAACTGCCACACCAACAACACCTATTCTACCACCGTTGCCTTTGCACTGTAACGACTGTGGTGTTGGAACTAAATGCTCTTGTGAATTGGACACAACTTGTTTAGAAGGTATATGGATAGTTAAAAACAAGGATGGTAAACCCTTGACAGTTCCTGTTGTAACTGACATACCGCCAATAAAAGTCGAATTCACTCCTGATGCCAAAGGAAAGATCGATGCGATTGCCATTTGTTTCAGATCAGACCAAACACAATTCGTGCGAGTCAATAAAACTTCAGCTGAAGTAAAGGAAGCCATGGTGAATTGCCCAAAAGAATGTCCAAAAGATTCTGAATGCATTTGCACTGTTAACTTCTGTAACTCGGGTATGTTTACGGTATACATTGAAGATAAACTCCTGACTTCAACCAAGTTCAAAGGAACTTTCACTGGCAAGTTCACTCCCGACACAGTAGGAACTGCTGAAGTTAGAGTCGATTGCGACGACCCTGCGAGAAGTTCTAAAGTTCAAGTAACAATCACTGGTACTACTGCAACGACAACTACAACACCTACATCGGAAAAGAAGTTCACAGGAACTGATTTCAAATGTTCAAGCTCTGGTGATGATCGTACGTGCAGTCTCAAATATACAAACAAGTATGGAACTGTCTACCTTTCATTTGTATTCATAAACTCAGATGGAGATGTCAAGTATATTACAGATCCTTCAATCACAATTGGAAATGGCTCTGGAACTAAATCTGATATGTACACGTGCAAGGGTTCTGGTAGCCTCAAGGTCAGATGGGTTGCCTTTAGTAAAAAGGACAAGTCTGGCCCTATTGCTTGGTCTACAACCAGCGAGGAGCAGAGAGTGACATGTTGAAAAAAATAAACTTTTTAATCTTCATTTCAATTTTAGCTTTTGTTAGCATATCTTCCATCTCATTTGCAAGAATCAGTTGCTCATCTTGCTATATAGGAGATTGTTCTTGTTCAGTAACCGAGTGCTCATCTGGAACAGTATATATTTACTCTACTGGTGATTGCTCAGGTTCTCCAGATCAATCTTACACATTTTCAAGAAATGAATTCTCATGGCAGCCATCATCAACTAAGTACTATGTGATTGGGTTGTGTGATAATGGGGACACGAGTGATTGTACATCTGTTCAAGTAAAAACTAGCACTCCAACAACCACTACTACTGCTACAACAACAAAAGACCCGTGCCCAATAAATTATGATTGCTGTGTGAGTGAGATAAGTTATGAAAACAAGCTTTGCGGGACTGACAAAACTTGCAGCAAAGATCACAAATGTGTTTCAACTAATGAGGGCGGAGGAAGTTCAATAGTTTTGATTGTTTTCCTTATTGTTGTCTTGATAGCAGCAGGTGTTGCTTACTTCTTTATCATAAAAAAGAGGCAACCTAAAGGCGGATATGAAGAGCTGTATGCTAAGTGGAGAAGATAATATCTAAATAAAAACAAATTCTAATTATGGCAGACATCTGGATATATGTTGCTGGTGGAATTATTCTTTCTGTGATTGCTTTTGTTATTGCATATTCCATGATGGTTGGCTTGGTTGATTCTTCTCAAAGGCAAACGGCAACAACCCAGTTCTCAAATTTTTACAATAATGTCGTTGCTAGTGTGTGCATACAAGAAATAAACAATTCCATGAATAGAACTATTTCTTTTCCTTCACTAGTTAGAATTGTATATGCTACGGATGAGACCAGCAAGCCATTGGTTAAAGTTGTTGACCTGATTAAAAATGCTGAGATGAGTTCTGGCAAGAATTTATGCATGCAGTTCAAAGATGAACAAAACCTCAGATGCTTTCCTCAACCACCTAATAAGATGTATTGCACAATAAAAATGCCTTATTTAGGAGTGTTGCCAGAGACCGAAGACATTTTCATGAAAGTAAAGAAGATTCTTGGGCAGCCTGAAATAAGAGATTTTAATCTTTTTGTTAAGAAGACAGAGGGAGATGTTGTAGAGATAAGCGTCTCTTGAGAAGAGATTTTTGTTAGGAAAAATAAATAACTATTAGAGTTTATGAAAAAAGCAGTTGCTGGAACAGAAGTTCTTTTGACGGTTGGAATTCTTATAGCTGTAGGTGTTACACTTGTTGAGTTGAAAGGGGTTTTTTATGGCCAGGAAGTTCTTACTCAGGAAGAAGTTGTGGTTGAGTTTTCTAGAGATTTGGATAATACAGTTGATAGAGCCATGTCAACTACTGGTGATGTGGCATTTGTATATTATCCTAGAATAAAAAATTATAGAGTTGAAATAAACAAGAATATTGTTTATGTTTATGATAAAGTCTCTAAAAAAACTGCTGGATTTTCTAAATCGGCTCCTGAGATTGTAAAAAATATTTTTGAAGATTCGGATAAGATTTGGATAATCAAAAAACAAAACAAAATTTATATCTTGGGCAAATGCAGTGTAAATGGATCTGCTTGTTTTAATTCACTGGGATGTTGTTCTGGGTTCTGTTGGGGTGAAAAGAATAAGTTTGTTTGTCAGAAAAACTGTGCAGAAAATGATTTTCCTGCAAGTGATTCAGATTCTTGTTGTTCTAAGTTTTTGAATGAAACTCTTGGATTGTGCACCAATCCGCCTGTTTGCCCTGAGAGAAGTGCTTGCAATGGAGCTACAGATGAAGGCGTGTGGAAGGATGTAAACAACACTGCCTGCTGCCCTGGAAACAATCCTGTTTGTTCTAGCAAACATTGTTGTCCAGAAAATAAACCTAGGTGGTGTAATAAACCTAAAACTGGAAGCCCAAGATGTGTTGACGATGATGAATTCAGGAATGAAAAATGTGAAGAGATTTGCCCATCTGGTATTTCACAATGTATCAACCACTGGCATTGGGATCACTACGATGGAACTTTCCATATGAATAAAGACTTTTATAGCTGTGACATGTTTGAAGTGTGCCAAGAACCTGTAGTAAAACCAATAGCAGAAGAAATTATAAACTGTTGCAAGAATAAATGTGCGGGAAGTTGCCACTCTATGTGCAATCGAGCTGTCTCAGACTCAGGACTTAGCTCAACGGAAACTGATGACACAAGGAAAAAATGTTATGGTCTTTATGCAATATATGGTCTTGATGGTGCTGCAAAGTGGATACAGGGATACATGGATGAATGCCTGAGCTCCTTTACAGAATCTTGCTTTGAAAAACCTGCATCTATAATGTTTACTGATAGTGACAGAAGAGAAATATGTACAGGATACTCTGTGGCACTAACCACTTTATTAAGAAGTGTTGGTTATGAAAAAAATGAAGTTTATAGCACGTGTGGCCCAGGTCATGCATACAACCTAGTTAAGTTTCCAGGCGAAGCTAAGTATAGATTTGTAGATACTGTCGACAACAGTTTATATATTTCAGGAATATCTAGCTCTGATTGGTATAGAAACTACTATGGGGCTTGCCGTACCGACCATACAAGTGGACCAGATATTCCTTGTGGCAGTGGAACTAACTACTGTATGAATGATGAAGGCAATTTTATTTGCCCTTCATCTTCAGATATATATTTAGGAGCTAGTTGTTGATGAAAGAAAAAATAATTGACAAAAAAATCTGTGTTGTATTTTTCATATTCTTTTTTACATTATTCTTTTTACAGATATCATATGCAAGTAACATAGAAATAACAAAAACTTCTAAGAGCAAAATCACAATAGGTGATGAATTAGAGGTAGAAATAAGCATCAGCAATTTAGAAAATTCTGAAATAGAAGTAAGTGTTAAAGAGCAAATAACAAATGCTGATCCTGTGCAACCTGAAAGCTTTTACACTAAAAAATGTCAAGTTGGGTTTTGCGTCGAACCACCTTTTTACATGTGGAATGTGACTTTATCACCACTTTCAACTTACACAATTGATTATAAAATAAAACCTTTGTCTTTTGGTAATTTCTCTATACCGCCTACTGAAGTTAAAACTTCTTCAGGAGAATTGTTTTATTCTAATAGGTTAAATGTGATAGTGCATTGCATTACGAATGGTATATGCCAGCCTGATAAAGGAGAAAATTATTTTACATGCCCAGAAGACTGTCCTTCAGGTTCTGCGGACGATGTCTGCGATTTAATAAAGGATGGTAGATGTGATCCGGATTGTGTACCAAGTGCTGATCCAGATTGTTCGGAGGTAAAAAAACCTATTTGTGAAAATGGTATATGCGAATCCGCTTTAGGTGAAGATTCTATTAGTTGCCCGCAAGATTGCCCGGTAAAAAAACAAGCACCTTACTGGATGTACATCATAACTCTAATACTCATCATAGCTGTCATAGGATTTTTAATCTATAGAATGAAATTTGTGAAGGTAGCTCAATGAAAGCCCAAACAAGCTTTTTGATGAAAGGGATTTACTTAATCTTAGTCTTAGTAACAATCGCCATAGTTCTAAACCAGATTGTAGGATTGAATTTGCAAACAAAGAACGAAGAAAAGAGCTTGGAGGTGCAAAGAACAGCGAACAATATTTTGGAATCTTTGGTCGGTTCGTCTAACTGCTTAGCCTATGAAGAAACTAGTGAAGTCGGAGAAAAAACAGTTCCTCTATCAACTCATCGAGTAATTGATAAAAACAAGTTGGAAAGTTTTACTAAAAAATATTCTGATGTTGAGCCAGAATGTGCTAGAGATTATAAGTATAGGTTTTCTGTCGAAGTTAAAAAATATAATTTAACAAGAATCTTTGAAAGAAAATACCCGCAGATTCCTTTTCCTGGAAATAGAGATATTGTTTTGATTTTTGATAATTCTGGTAGCATGAAAGGTGGTAAACTGGATACTGCAAGAGCTGCTGCTTTGAAGATGATAGATTGTGCTGATTCAACCGATAGATTGGCTGTGGTAACATTTGGCGATGGTCAAGGTGATAGTTATTTGTGTGATGCCATTCAAAAAACAAAACTCACATTTTTAGACAATGAAAGCAAAAGTTATTTTACTGGTGTTCTTTCAACAGTACAAGCATTTTTTGGAACGCCTTTGGAAAAAAGTTTGAAAAAAGCAGTTGAAGTTTTAGAAAAAGAATCTACAGATCCAGGAAGAAGTAAGATGATTATACTGATGACAGATGGTGGTGAAAATTGTTGCAATGGATGTGAATCTTGTAAGTGTGGGAAAACATATGAATGTGTTAACTATTGTAAAGATTCTTTATGTAACAATGTTGAAAAAATAGTCCCAAAAGGAATACCTGTCTTTCCTATAGGATTTCTTGTTGATGCTTTGGCTGAGAAAGCTTTGAAATGTGTTGCATCAAAGACAAATGGTATATATTTCCCAGCAACAGAATCAGAGCTTGCAAAAATATTCTGCGAGATTGGGGGTGGTGAAATCCTGAAAGAAAATGTGGAGAGATGGAGTTTTGGTGTTCAAGATCATTCATATTCAGATGCTCTTAAATCATCTGTCTCGATCTCAACAGGAGTTTCTATAAGATACGGTGAAACAAAAGTTCAGCCCGGTTTAGTAACCATAACAGTTTATGACGGAGAACTTGAAAGACTAACCGGTCTAGTAGACAATGTTTGCTCGACAGGAATAGAAATGAGCGAAGACATGATCTTATCTTATGCTACATATACAAAAACTGTTGGAAACAAAAATTTAATTTGCATGAACTCTGGCAAGGAGTTCTGTTCTGTGTTTAGCTGCAAAAGAGATGTGGAGATGCCGGATCTTGCCCCAGGTCATTATCTGCTAAAGGCAGGGCTTGAGAATGGAAAAATAGTTGTAAAGGTGTAAATGAATGAATTCAAAAGGTCAATCAAGTGAGTTGATCGAACTACTCATATTGATAGTTGGCGTGAGCATTGCTCTGATAATATCTTATTTCTTTTTTGCTACCGGAACTCCAAAAGTAAGCAACATTTTAATAGAGTCTCATAAGTATGACAGATTGACTGATATAACTAATGAGTTTTATTACACAAAAATTGCTGGAACAGAAAGAACTTTATCTCAATTGCTTGGGGATAGAATTGCTTCAGGAAAGAACCCCGTTTTGTACGGAAAGGATTGGGGAAATATAGATGTTGACAATCTGACAGTTCAATTTTTTGACACTTATTTCAACAAAAGATGGAGATTTAGTGTAGTCCCACCTGGTGAAATTTCCGTGGGAATTATAGTTGACACTTCAAGCAGCACCTTGCAATCGTCAATAGAAATCATAAAACAGAAATTACCAGCAATACTTGAAGACTTGGAATCAAGAGGAAAAATAATTTATGTTAATTTCTTTCTTTTAGGTGGGGAGAGCTATACAAAATGCAGTGATTTCCAAGATATGAAATACACTTCTTGCTCGGTTCTTTCCGTCTCTTTGTGCGGATTGGCGGGCCAACAATCAGAGGACTGGGGGAATGGAGTTGCTTGTGTTGCAAACAATTATAAACCGGCCGTGGCTATAATTATTTCTGATGAACCTTCTGGTGGTTGCGAACCTTGTCTGCAAGCATATGCGCCTTCTATCGGCCCTATAGCTGATTCGAGCATAACCAATGGAATAAACACATGCAAAGCAATGGGAACAAGAGTGTTTACTTTAACTGGAACATTTCCATGCGGTACTTCGTGTGGCATGAATCCCATTTACTGTGTGTCAACTTGTAATCAGTGCTGTGTGAAAAACACGAAGACTGTGTTGGAAAAAATAGCAGAACAAACCGATGGTCAATACTATGACTTGTCTGAAGGAATCGATGCTGGTGATATAGTCAAGTACATTTTAGAAAGCATACCAGTAAAGGAAACTAATTTAGGGTATGAAATGCCAAAGGATATTAGCAGAGTGCAGACATTTGAGATGTTAATTCCAGTTCCAACCATAGGAAATCAAGTTGTGAAAGGATATTTATATGTCTGGTGAAAAATCGCAGTCGAGTCTTTTGGTTTTAGTCACGGTTGTTGCTATCATAGGTGTTGCTCAGGTCGGAAACTTATTTTCTCAAGAGTCCCAGCTTTCAAGAATTTTTCAAAGTGAGGAATTCATCAAACTCGCAAAGTTTCTTGATATCTTAAAAGGAATTTCAAGGAACTCTTTGATCCTAGCTGCACACAGAGGAACTTATACTGTTGCTGGTAGGGGTGAAAGTTACATTTGCAATGGACCAACTCCTCCTAAACTGGAAGAAATAAGATATGCTTTATCCAATGAAACGAACTCAATCTTGAACAATTACTTGAAGAATATAAACTTCACAGAAAAAGTCCTGAGTTACAACGTCACACCTTCTACTTGTGCTGACTATCCTATGGATGAGAGCAAACTGTCTTCAGGAAAAAATGATGAAAATTTTAGTGTTGGCTCTTATGGAAGTTCAGTTTCTGTGGTGACAGTAGAAAATAATGTTACTTCTAAGAACGATAATTTTGAGACGATTACACAAAATAGATTCTGGTTCTTGTATAGAAAGTTCAAGCAGTGGTCCGAATCAAGCAGCTTAGCATCAGATGTTTGTTCTTGTGTGTGCTCTGGCGTTTGTAATGGGTGTGATCAAATGGTTTTGGAAAAAGCAAGAAAATTATTGGAAACAACTATCGGTGATAAATATGTCAAATGTTATTTTCAAAAGAATTGTTGCTATGAAGAAGTTGTGTTATATAATGGGCCTGAATATGATGGCTGCATAACATGGGAGAATGCAAAAGGCTGTCCACTGTGTTATCTTGATAGAAAATCAGATCTTTGTATAAAAAAGGTTTCATTTTCTGAAAAAACAGATGAGGGAACAAAAGTAATTAAAGAAGCAGAACCAAAGAAGATTTCATTTTCTCCTGGAAGTTCAACAGAAAACAGAGCTATCTTGAAAGCAACATTTACTTGTATTGATGAAAAGTATGAATTGTCAGTTCCACCTGTTGGAAAAAGAAACCTTTTATTTTCTGTGGACGCAACGATATTTCTTAGATCTTTATGTATACCGGTAGTTATAGATACGACTGGAGATACTACTCGTGATGATACGACAGGAACTACAGGGACGACTGGAACTACAGGGACGACTGGAACTACAGGGACGACTGGAACTACAGGGACGACTGGAACTACAGGGACGACTGGAACTACAGGGACGACAGATACGACTAGAGATACTACTCGTGATGATACGACAGGAGATACGACAGATGGGACAACGAGTGATACGACAGGTGTTTAGAAATTATTAACCTTTTTAAACTTAACTTATATAATTACAATAGATCAATTAAACAAGAAATTCAGTAAAATCATGTTCAGGAGGTGTAACAATGCAAGAAGGGCAAGAAAGATCTGATGACAATGTAATATTCGTTGGACGAAAACCTTCTATGGCTTACGTGCTAGCAGTAATCACTCAATTCAGTTATGGAAAAAAAGAAGTTCTAGTGAAAGCCAGAGGAAAGTCAATCTCTAGAGCAGTAGATGTCGCAGAGATTGTCAGAAGAAGGTTCGTAAGCGATGTGCAAATAAAAGACATACAAATAGGAACAGAGGAAAGAGAATTAGAAGACAAAACAAAAATAAACGTTTCAACAATTAACATAATTCTTTCAAAATGAATTTCTTTCTTCTTTTATTTTTAATTTTTATTAGCATTATTTATTCTAAAAAATAAATAGCAGTTAGAATGAAAGCTCAAACAAGCTTTTTGATGAAAGGAATTTACTTGATTATAGTTTTGATAATTATAGCCATAGCAACATACTTTGTTACACAGCTAAATTATCTCTTATCAAGCCAAATGAGGGAATTTAAACTTAGAAAAAATGCTTTGAATATTATCGATAAATTGGTTGGCTATGAAAAGGGATTGGCTTTTAAAGATTCTATAACTATTCAAGAGAAAACATTGAAACTGGGCCAAAACAGAGTTATAGACTTGAAGAAATTGGAAAATTTTTCTAATAATTTCCAAGAGTATGAACCAGATGATGTAAGAGATTTCAACTTTAGATACAGAATTAAAATCGAAACTCAGCCGATTGATTTGAAAACAAAAGACGTGGCATTTGGAACTAAAAGGGAATGTAGACAAGTATGTTATCAGTCTTATGTGTTGAAATGTTACACGGTGTGTGACGTGTATGTGGAAGACAGATCAAACAAAATTGATGTGAACATACCATCAGAAAGTTGGTCGTTTGGTGTAAATGAATTCTCTAAAGAAAATGCGCTCACGGAGAGAATGAGTATTTCAATTCCAGTGATTGTTTACTATAACAAATCAAAACTAATGCCGGCTATGCTCTGGATAGACATTGCTGATGGAGAGCTAGAAAGATTTTCAAACCTGATTGACAGAAGTTGCTTGAATAACGAAAAAATAACTTCTGACCTATCTTTCAGTTACCCTACTTATAAAAAAGTTTTGGAGGGAAAAAATTACTTGTGTATGGATATTGAGCAAAGTGTTTGTCAGAGACTATCATGCAAAAAACAAATTATGTTCGAGGGGATTATTAAATCTGGCAACTATAGAATTGCTATAGAATCTGACCAAACAACAAGGGTGATAATTTGAAGGGCCAGTCTCTAGAGCTAATTGAAATGCTAATTTTAGTTGTTGGTGTCTCAATACTTTTAATTATATCTTACAGTTTTTTCACCTCATCTGTAGAAAGCAATACACAGATAGTCGTGGAGGAGAAAGAATTCAATAGAATGATGGATGAAATCACAATATTCTTTTATGAAAAAATTCCAGTTCTAGATAAAACACCAACTCAAGTGTTGGGAGATTACCTGAGGTGGGGAAACGAATCTTATATTTTTTATGGCAAATATTATGGCGTTTTGGATGCCAAAGAATTTATTGAGAATCATTTCAATTCAACTTTTGATAAAAATTGGCATCTTGAAGCCTACTATAAGGATAAAAAAATAGAATTTGGATTTGAGGTACCTCAAAAAAGAAGATTAAGAACTTTCGCAATAAGGTTGCCAGTTCCAAAGGCTTTAACGGATGGAGAGATTATTAATGTCATGCTCACAGAATGGTGAAAAATCTCAGTCGAGTTTGATGGTATTAGTCTCAATTATAGGAATTTTTTGTATACTTTTTATCATAATACTTTTTCAAAATGTGTCTTTCAAATCACAAACTATTAACGAGATTTTAATTTCAAGAATCTCCAGATACCTGGACATAACAAAAGGATTTGTTCGAGAATCGGCTCTCTTGTCTTCAAATGCCGCTTGTTATGATGTTGCATATAAAGGTGGACACTCGGTAGAGGGCACGAGAACATGGATATGCAACGAGCCTTGGGCACCTGCTGTTGATGATGCCAGATTTTTCCTAGGTAAAGAAACTTTAGAATTTTTGAACAGATATGCGAGCAAATATAATGTAACAGATCCTTCGCTATCTATAGAAAATTTCACATGTGTCAATTACAACGCCAGTCAATATTTTGTAGAAAGTGGAATAACTGATGAAAAATTGGATATAGAAGCATTCGGCAGTAAAATAAATGTAACACTTGGTGAAGACAATGCAACATCAGGATATGATTTTGATTTGGAAATTCCGAGAATTAGATTCTGGTATATGTACAGAATTTTCAAGAAATGGTCTGAAACCACGTCTCTGCCACAAGACATATGTGCTGGACTTCCTTTAGTTTGTGGCTGCAACCCTTCGTTGGGATATTGTAGGTCAAACTGCCCATCATTTGAAACGTATTCCTCGGAACAGATAGAAAAATCAAGAAAATATTTGGAATCATTATTCAATAACCAAGAGAATATTGAATGCACTGCAATAATGGATTGCTGTAAGACGAGAATTACAGGCAATGATGCTAGTGCTAGGGCGTGTTTGACATGGGAAGAATGGCCTTGTGGTGGTTGTAATCGAGAAAATCCTAGCGTGTTGTGTGTAAATTCAATCTTAAGTGGAACTCCTTCGGATGTCAAATCAATTAACATAATTGGAAAATCTGATGTGAATAAAACAAGATTCCTCCAGTTTAATGTTGGCGTGAGCATAGCATGGAAACGTCCCTGCTTATGTCAAGCACATGAATTGGGCTATACTGATGAATGTGGAAATGCTGATATAGTAAGTGCTGAACCGAAAGGCACTGTTACGGCCATGTTCAGCTGTATTGATAAAAAATATTCCCTTTCAATCTAATAAAATAAATAGTATAAAAAGAAATTAATTTACAGGCGCTTGAATGAAACTTGGAAATTTTTTTAAACTTTCTATAATTCTTCTTGCATTGTATTTGTTTTCTTCTAACTTTTCTAGGGCTGCTGAATGGAGTGCTCCAGTTAAATTGACTAGTCTAACTGGAGATGAGATGTTTCCGACTATTAGCCCAGATGGAAATCAACTAGCATTTGTCAGATATCATGACGATGGCGGCAACCCAATCTTCGATGGTGTTTGGTTGATGAATTTAAAGACAAGCGAACAAAAAATAATCCTCACACATGATGGACTTTTTAATCTTTGTTCCAACAGCGGTGTCATGAATTTCTCTTTGTTAGAAGTCTGGCGCTTATCATGGAATCCAAACGGGACTGAAATGCTTGTTTCTGCATATTGCCCTCTGCCAAACAAAGATAAAGTAGTGAGATTCGGTTCAATAGATGTACTTACTGGCGAAGTGAAGGATTTTAAGTCGGGTGAACATCCTTCATGGAGTTCAGACGGCAACAAAATTATTTATCTCTACAAACATGGCCCCACCGTTGCTGGATGCCAGAGATGCGGTAAAGAATTATGGATAATGAATAAGGATGGAAGCGATGCCCATATGATTTATAATGTCTATGGAGATCTCAACATATCTGCTGTTCCAGACTGTACAATTATGATAAATAATACCATAGTTTGGCCTTCTTTCTCTCCTGATGATAAAAAAATTCTCTTTGTAATCAATTATTACACAGGAAATTCGTCGATAAATACGATTAATGTAGACGGTTCAGATTTTAAACAATTGATTGGCGGTTCAGATTACAACAATCCGCAGTTTACTTCAGATGGAAAAGAAATCATTTTTTTCGATTCGCAAGACAATGAAACAAGATTATGGTCCATGTTTGCTGATGGAAGTAATCTCAAACAACTATCATCTTCAGCAGAGCTCAAGATGAATGGTTTGAGTGTTTCTCCAGATGGTAAAACAATATTTTTCCCCATGGTGAGTGAAGAGGGTGGATTTAACATTTGGAAAATGGAAAGGGAAGAACCTTCTAAAACAAGCCAATCGAAAGTTGTCTTATATTCGGTTGTAATAGTGTCAATCCTAATAGTTTGTATTTTATTTTTCCTTTACGTCAAAAAGAAATATTAATTTAGTTACCTTTCTAGTATGAACGTCTTCTTGGTTACAGGCATTTCTTTCACTTCATGTACAAGCATTTCTCTCCTGTGACCAACACCAATCATGTAATCTTCTTGCTCAAGGAAAAATCTCACTCTCTCAAGTTTATTCGACTTTTCTGCATAAACTGTAAGCAACTTCTGGCCTTTTTCAACCTTGTCCCCCAGTTTTTTATACAGGTGAATTCCAGCACCTTTGTCTTTTGGCGCGCCTGCAGCTCTTGCCAGTTCTATCAATTTATTGTTGTCCATCCAAAGAACTATTCCTGAATTTTTAGAATTGACATCCAAACCAAACTCACCAATTTTTATGTCTTCAGGTTTTATTTCTGAATCGCCGCCCTGATGCATGATTATTTCTCTTATTTTTTCTTCTGCTTTTCCAGATTTTAGAATTTCAAGAGCCAATTGTTTTCCATTTTTCTTGCCAGTCATCTCAAGCAAGATTCCTGCAATGCTTGTTGCCTTGTCGACAAGATCTGGTAAATTTTTTCTTCTCATTAAAACTTCAAGTGCTTCTTTAGCTTCGAGCGCCGATCCTATAGTATATCCTATTGGCTGTTCACCATCAGTTACAGCACATTGGGTTTTTATGTCAAGCTTTTCTCCAAGACTGATGAAATCTTTTGCAAGTAAGTCAGCATCTCCAATTGTTTTAACTTTTGTACCCCTGCCTGTCGGTATGTCTATCACAAGGAACTTTGCGCCCACTGCCTTTTTCTTGCTCATAACTGATGGCAAGAGTAAAGGATCTATTGAAAGCGGATATTCAACTTCGATAAAAATATCATCTGCTGGAGCTAAATGAAGTGATCCTCCCCAAATTATGCAACCATTTGTTTTTTCCACCACGTCCTTCATCTCATCCATGTTAAGAGTAACTGGCATTAAAATCTCTGCTCTGTCAGCTGTTCCTGCAGCAGAAGTTATCGCACGAGAAGAAGTTTTAGGTATTGTAAGACCAGACGCAGCAATTATAGGGACTAATAAAAGAGTTGTCTTGTCTCCTGCGCAACCGCCTATACTGTGTTTATCAACAATGTTTTTTTTATTCAGTTTCAATGTTTCGCCAGTTTCTACCATTGCACGAGAGAGACTTGTTGCTTCATCCAAATCCAATCCAAAATTCTGTAGGGAAGTAACAAATGCTGCAATTTCAACTTCAGTTAAATTTCTTTTAACAACATCATTTACAATTTGCTTTATTTCCTCATATGTCAGCTTTCTGCCTTTCAATTTGTTTGTTATAAAATGCAAAGATGTTGGTGGTTTGGCAGGTAAGACTTCTATTTCTTTGTTTTCCTGAAGTCTTACGTGATCTAACTCCTCATAAGCTCCTACCTCACCACGGCTAACAAGTGTTGTTGTCACATTGACTATTGCTGTCACTTCAGTTTTCTCATATTTTACTGTTACTCTGTCTAATCCTCTTACACCCAGTTCGGTAGCATCCTCTTTATTCAAAACAACTACTGGTTTTCCACCAGATGTCAATCCAATCAATCTTACTTTTAACTTCATCAGACACACTTTCCTTGCTCACAAACACAAGCAGTAGTTGGTTTTGGAGAAAGCACTTGTGGGCATAAAACAATATCTGGGCATCCTGGCTCAAAAGTTTTATAGTTTATGCATTCCCAATACCCGCCAGTTCTTTCAGTGCAACAGTTAGTGATTTTCCAAGAACAGTCTGAAGATGATGTGCATTCTTTTGAGATAAATCTCTGTTTGATTGCTTCAGTTGTGGTTGATGTTGGTGTTTGCGTGTTATTTTCCCCGATGATTATAGTTGATTTTTTAGGCAAGCTAAGAAAATAAAAGTTTAAAGACCAGATGAAAATTGCAATGATTGCCAATACAATTATTTTTTTAGAAAATTTCTTCTTTTTCAATGTTTACACCACTTTTTCAAGGCAGTGTCCAGTTCTTTGTGTGTCTTCGCATATTCTTTTAATGAAATATTTTGCATGGTTGCTTCAACTGCTTGCCTAACAGCCATTGCACCAGTGTATGTTCCCAGTCCATGTATTCCTCCGCCAAACTGCATTATGATATCTTTACCAAGTTCCTCAACTAAATATGGAACTAGACCTGGGTGCAATCCACCGCTCGCCACAGCAAAAATTGGTTTTATGTGACGCCAATTCTCTGATAAAACATGGCCGTGCTTTTTAATGATTCCCCTTTCTATTTCTTCACCAATTGCTAAAACTTCTTCTTTTGGTCCCTCCATCTTACCAATCACAGTGCCTATATGCAACTGGTCAACACCTATTAGCCTTGCAATGCCAGCTATCACTAACATTGAAATGCCGTGTTTTTTATTTCTAGTCAAAGCGGCATGCCCAGCTCTATGCGCATGCAAAACAAGTTTTAATTCCTCATTCCTTAGAGACTGAAGCCCAGACCAGCCAGCGGTCAGTATATCAACCATAGCATATTCTCCACCGCGCTCTTTTACAAATCTGGCTCTTCTGATCATTTCATTTGTTTCGGCTGTGACATTTGGCATGTACATTTTTCTTTCGCCAGTTTCTTTTTCAGCTTTATCTCTCATTTTCAGAGTTTCAATGACTCTTTTTTCAAATTTGTTGAACTTCAGGTTGGACAAATTTTCATCATCTTTTACAATGTCAACTCCGCCTATCCAAGCCTCATATGCAACTCTTGCATGCTCCTTTTCGTTCAATCCCAGCTTGGGTTTGACTATTGTTCCTGTTAGTGGCCGGTCTTTTACTTTGATTAATTTTCTTACGCCTTGAATGCCGAAAAATGGGCCTTTGAATGATTTCATTAGTTTGTAGGACCAGTGAATATCTTCTAATCTTAAGTTGCAAACTGCCTTCATGCCAAAAATGTTTCCAGCGACTGAACTGAGAATTTGAGGCATGTTTCCAGGTTCAAACAAATCTATAGGATAAGCAACTTTTATCCAATTTCCTTTAATCTCAAACACTTTTGCAGCTAGATTTTTAATTCTCGGTTTCATTGTTTTTATTTCGGTCCAAGTTCCTATGGAACTTTCAGAAGCGATTTTTTCAGCAGCATCTCTTATCATAGATTCTTTTTCTGGCTCTATTCTAAATTCACATATCAAATCAGTTTCTGATGGTCTATAATTTAAATTTATATATGACAATTCATCACCATTTCACCTTATTACTCCTAATCTATAATTACCAAAATGATAAACCTTTTTCGCTTTTTTAAAGTATTTAGCCGCAACAATTTTTCCAACAAAGAGCATTTGATTATATACCAACATATTTTTTATAAGTTTACATTCAAAGCAAGCCATAGAATCTTTTATCATAGGAGGTTTAACTTTTATTGATTGAATCAGTTTAAAGTTGCACTTCTCTAGTTTATTTACTTCTCTTCCACTTACAGAACCACAAAAAGAAATATCCTTTTTTTGTTTTATACTAGGAATACAAAGAACAAATTCTTTGTTTCTCTTAATAAGTTCGGTACTATAATGGTTTTTCCACAAGCTAATGGCCCATGTTTTAGGGTAAGGTTTAAAAGAAGTCTTCATAAACCAACATATTGGTGTGATATCAACCTTACCTTTCTCATCCTTTGTTACAATCAGCGCTACTTTTTCAGGATATGTTGCTTTCATAGCTTTTTCTATTTTGTTTTCTTTCATTTCAACAACCTCAAAACTTGTTTTGGTTTTAAAATTCCTTTTTCTGTGATGACAGCAGTAATAAACTTCCAAGGTGTTGTGTCGAATGCCGGGTTTCTAATCTTAATGCCTTTCAAACCGCTGGCCATTGGCAAAAGCATCTTTGGTAAATGAAAAATTTCAACTCCTGACCTTTCTTCTATTTCAAGTTTTTTTCTCTTGTCTAGCTTCAGCATGTTGCCAACGACATACAAAGGTTTTTTATTTTGTTTTGCCGCTGAGGCAAGTAAGCTAGTACCAATTTTGTTTACAATACCTTCTTTTCTTATAGCATCAGTGCCAATCATCGCAAGATCCACATTTTTCATAAAATAGCCAGTTGCAGAATCTTCAATCAAAGTCACTGGAATTTTCATTTGGGCCAGTTCTTTGGAAGTCTTTATTCCTTGCTCTAATGGCTCGGTTATAGTTGTTATGATAGAAAACTTTTTTCCTCTTTTTCTTGCAACTTTCATTATAGAAAGAGCTTCACTGGAATGGCAGTACATCATTATCTTGCAGTTATCTTTTATCAGTTTACTGCCGTTTGCTCCAATATTTTTAGTTACGGCATTCAATCTTTCCAATAGGCTGTCGATGGTGCTCAGCTTCCTGTTTTTCTTCAAGATTTCCAAGCAGTTGTGCAGTACGACTGCAGTTGGTCTTGCCTCTTCTAAAACTTTGGCAACAACTTCAAACTTTAACTTGAAACCGTTCTTCTTGCAAAATTTTCTCAAGAATTTCAAAGAATAAATTGCTATTTCTTTTGCGCCTTGTACTTTAACAGCTTTTATGTTTTCAACTACTTCTTCGAGAGTATCCATAAATTGAAATTCTCTTAGATCAAATTAAAGATTGATGGGAGATTTATAAATGAATGAAAAAGAATTTGAACACCAGAGAAAAGAAATGGTTGAAAGTTTGAAAAGAATGGGCTATATAAAAAGCAAGGAAATAGAAAAGGTCATGTTAAAAGTGAAGAGAGAAGAATTTGTTGCTCCAGAAAACAAGTTGAATGCATATTTGGACATGCCGTTACCTATTCCAGGAGATGCTGTGACAATATCTGCACCTCACATGCATGCCATATGCCTTTCAGTTTTAGAACTGAAACCTGGAGATAAATTTTTAGAGATCGGTGCTGGCTCAGGAATTCTTCAAGCTTATGTCAGAGAGATTGTTGGAAAAAAAGGAAAAGTGGTTGGAATTGAAATTGATCCAGAAACGTATGAGTTTGGAAAGAAAAATTTGGAGAGAGCTGGATATAAAGATGTGAAGTTTGTTCTGGCGGATGGCTCAGAAGGTTCGCCAGAAGATGTTCCATTTGATAAAATTCTTATCAGTGCAGCTTGTCCAGACATACCAAAACCTTTGATAGATCAGCTCAAACCAGATGGATCAATTGTTGCAGTTGTTGGTTCATTGCATGGTGATCAGCAACTTGTGAGTCTGAAAAAAACAAAGGATGGAAAAACAATAAGGAAAAATATTTTGCCAGTAATCTTTGTTGCCATGAAAGGAAAGTATGGCTGGAAATGAATAACAAAATCTAATTAAAATCTAAAATCAAATTATTATTAATGGCATTAGAAGATATTTTAGCAAATTTCCTTCCTAACTTACCGATAGACCAATACGGCCTATTATACTCTTTGATCCTTCCATTTTTACTCATATTCGCTGTTTTGTTTGGGGCTTTAGAGATTCTGCATATATTCAGTAGAAAAGTTGACATCGTGCTGGCACTTGTTTTCACATTTCTGACTCTACCAACAGGGGCGTTCGCTTGGTTTGCATCAATTCTCCCAACTTACGGGGCTATGGCAGCAGTCGGAACTTTTGCTGCTCTATTTTTTGTCGGCGTGATAAGATGGGGGTTTTCAAGGGGGAAGGATATCTACAAGGAGCATGCCCCACCTGAGGACAAGATAAAAGATCTTCGCAAGAAATATGACAAAATAATGAAGAAATATTTGGAAGCCAAAGAACAAGGAAAAGATAGGCTTGCCAAAGAGCTTAGAGAAGATCTTGAAGAAATTGAATCGGAGATAAAATATCAGCTAGAAAAGATGAAATAGTAAACTTAAATTTATTGTAAACAAAATTAGAATATAGAGATAATGCCAGATATTTTTGAACCAGTGATAAGAAAATTGTTTGATATAGGATTTGGAAATGTAATTATTTTCTTTTTGTCGTCAGCAATATTTTACGCTTTGTTGAGAAAGTCAAAAATACTTGGCGAATCAGAAGCTATTAATGGAACTGTTGCAATAATTACTGCTTTTCTGATAGGATTTTGGTTTCCAATATTCACAGGAGTCTCGCTCGTTCCATCACTAACTGCATTCTTTTCACAGGCAACTGCAATGTTAATTTTTATCATAGCTGGATTTTTGATGGCGGCCATATTTTACCCTAACTTGACAGATATGCTCACGGAGCAGTTCGCAAGAAGAACTACATTATATGTCATGCTTGCCTTAGCTGTTGCCCTGTTTATCACATCTGGTTTAGTGTCAAGCCTTTGGTCTATGGCTTCTGTTCCTAAAAAACCAGGTGAAGCTCCTGGACAATCTCCCGACATTTATTTAATTGCAGCAGCATTAATATTGTTTATTGTTGTCTTGCTCATAGGAGCATCGGCGGTGACTCATCAAATTTGAGAGTGGTGATGAATGGCAGATCCGTTTACAACAACAATTTTAAAATTACAACAGATGGGTTTCTTTAAATTTTTGCTACCATTTATTTTCACATCAGCTGTTTTCTATGGCTTGCTGAGAAAATCACAGATATTCGGACCGCCGGAGAAGAATGTAGTAGTTAATGGTGTGGTTGCTCTTAGTGCTGCTTTCATGATTTTAGCAATACCAATAACCCAAGGTATAGATCCAGAAAAACTGTGGTCAATATATTTTGTTCAGAGCACGACTGCTATTCTGGTTACGATGGTTGGGATAATGATAGCAGGAATGATTTTTCCACCTGATTTACCAGCACATTTAGCAAAAGTGTTTGGAAAAGGTGGATTCTGGTCTATTATCATGGTTGGAGGACTCATAGTTGGCTTGGTTATCTTGTTCACAAGTGGTATGTCAGGAATTTTCTTCCCTGCTGGAACTGGACCCACTTGGTTATCAGAAGATGTGCTCTTAACTATAGGAGTCTTAGTAGTATTGATGATAACTGTTGTTGTCTTATTTGGATTGGGTGGAGTTACTAGTGGCGGAGGAGAGAAAAAGTGACATCGCCGTTTGAAACATTTATATCAACAGCTATACAGCAGGGTGTTTTTGCTTTCTATCTACCATTTTTACTGGTTTTAACTTTATTTTTTGGTTTGCTTGAAAAGACTAAACCGTTTGGTGACAATAGTAAGCATATCAATCTAATCGTTTCTTTAGTTGCTGCACTCTATGTCATGGTTTTCAATCAGACTATGTCAATGGCAATAACTAACTTCTTTGCCACATTCTTCACAGAAACTAGCTTGACTTTAGTCACGTTGTTAGTCGGACTCATGATAGTTGGTCTTTTGGGTGGACCTGCTTTAGGTGGTAAAGGATGGGAAGATTTTGGTAAGAAAGTTATGGGTGGAGTTTTGCTTATAGCAGTAATAGTTGGATTCTATATATTTTCCTCAAGCGGTGGATTTGCGTTATTTGGACAAATGGCGCCTGGAGGATTGAATTTTGGTTTATCTGAAGCAGATATTATCATGATAGTTTTCTTGGCGTTGACTGTTGTGGCTATTTGGTACATGAGTAGAGGAGAAGGTGGAGAAAAACAATAGAAGAAGCTTAATCATCAAGCTTCTCTGCTAGATCTTTTAACTCTGAACGCAACTTTTGAACTTCTCTTTCTGCATCCTTTGTAAAAGCTTCTGTAAATGCTTTATATTTCAAGTATGGACTTTCAATCTGTGCAACAAAGTCTCTGTAATGCTCTCCTAATAGTTTTTGTTTTTCTTTTAATGAATTTCTACTGACATTTGGGCTGTTCCATTCTTTTGCAAATGCTTTATAAAGTGCTAGGAGGGAATTCATTTCTTCAATATATAATTTAGCAAAAACTGACAATCTTCTTTGCATCGTAGCAGGCATGTATTGGGCTAATGCGGCACTGAATTCAGATATATTTTCTGCTGATTTTTGTTGTTCTTCACTAACTTTTTGAGCTCTCCTGTGCCTATTGATGTATTCTGTCATGCTTATCTGATAATTGTTACTACTAAATAGTATTTAAAGATATCTGTTCTTCACTATATAGAAGTGACAAAATCTCTTTCTGTGAAATGCAAAACCCCTGGAATAATTAGAACAGATGGTTTTTCTTTGATTTTCTTGTTTAACAAATTTTCAACTTTACCAAAAACTATCAAAGGTTTTTCATTTCCTAAGCAACTGGCAACAACAATTTCTGCATCTTTTGTAAAAACTCCTTCTTTTCTGATGTTTTCAATCTGTAAAAGTGTGTTTATTGCTTTTTCTGGTGACATGTATTTGTTTTCTTCTGCTGCTACATCTAATAAACATAAAGTGTGTAATCCTCTGCTCTTGTTCATTTTTACCACATTATAAACAGATTCTGGTAGTTTTCCTTTGGTTTTTTCTGGAAAAGGTATTGTTACACATGGACCAAATTTGTACAGATGAAGACCAGCTTCAGCTATAGCAGAAACTATTGAAGCATTGTGGATGATTTTTGTTTTGATTTTTAATTTTCTGGCTTCAAGAATCAGGGAGGAGTGAGTTGTTGCAACTAAAGGATCGCCTGGAACAAAAATTGCAACATTTTCTTTTTTTGCCTCATCAAGAATTTTTTTTGAATTTTCTTCCAAATCTTTTCTTTTCAAAATTTCAATCTTTTTATCAATCATTTTTTCTAAATTTTTTAGATTACCGTGCCAATAACTTGTATAAAGCTCGATATAGATTTTATCGGCTTTCTTTGCTTCGTCTATTCCTTTGAGTGTCAGGTCTTTCTCATCATTTAGCCCTAAGCCAATCAAAGACAACATACAAATTAGTTAAAAATGATTTTATTTATATATGTTATGATGGTGAACAAATGAAAAGTTTTGATGTTGTTGGGTCAAAGGAAAAAGCAGTAGCAATAGTTGAGATAGAAGAAGGTGAAGATGAGAAAAAAATAGTAGAAGAAATAATGAAATCCAATAAAAGCGTGAGATCTATTTTAAAGAAAACTTCTGAAAGAAAAGGAGAGTTTAGAACAAGAGAGCATGAATTGATTGCTGGTGATGAAAATACAGAAGTTGTTCACAAGGAATATGGATATTTGATAAAAGTTGATCCGCAAAAGGTTTACTTTTCTCCAAGGGAAGCAACAGAAAGACAGAGAGTTGCTAAACAAGTGAAACCAAAGGAAATTGTTATGCTTATGTTTGCTGGTGTAGGACCATTTGCAGTAGCAATATCAAAAAAACAACCAAATGTTGGAAAGATAATTGCTGTTGAATCAAATGTAGATGCTGTTGAATACATGAAAGAGAATATTAGAATAAACAAGATAGCTCATCTAGTTACTGCTGTTCTAGGAAATGTGGAGGTTGCTTGCAGAAAATATTTTGAATCATGCAATAGAGTGATAATGCCTTTGCCAATGGGAGCAGAAAGATTTCTTGAGATTGCTATTAAATGTTTGAAGAAAGATGGGGGTGTGGTTCATTTTTACAATTGGGGGATGGAAGATGATTTATATTCCAATGCTATGAAACAAATAGAAGAGAATGCTAAGAAGCTGAATAAAAAAATTAAAATTCTTGGTAAGAGAAAAGTTTCTGCATACGCCCCTGGAAAATGGAAAATTTGTATTGATTGTCTGATAAAATGAGAATTTTAAAATTAAGTGAAAAATCTTTGAAAGAAGCTGTGGAAGTTTTTAATAGGGGTGGGGTTTTAGTCTATCCTACTGAAACTGTTTATGGCCTTGGCGTGGATGCAACTAATAGAGAAGCCGTTGAAAAGATTTTTAAGATAAAGGAAAGAAAAAAAGGAAAACCTATTTCCATTGCCGTTGCTTCGATTGAAGAAGCTAAAAAATATTGTGAATGGAATGGAGCTGCTGAAAAGATTGCTAAGAGGTTTTTGCCAGGGCCTTTGACAATAATTTTGAAGAGAAAAAATAGTTTGGTTGAAGAACTGAATCCTGATGATAAAGTCAGAATAAGAATCCCTAATCACAAAGTTGTGTTAAAACTTTTGAAAGTTTTTGGTAAGCCAATCACTGCTACATCTGCTAACTTGAGTGGTGGTGAAGAATCAATCAATCCTGAAACTGTAATTAAACAAATAGGAAATAAAATCGATTTGGTTTTAGATGATGGCGAGTGTAAAGAAAAAATACCTTCTACTGTTGTGGATTTGAGTGATGAATTGAAAATTTATAGGGCTGGAGCTATATCTAAAAAAGAGATTGAAGAAGTTGTTGCGGGGGTCGCCTAGTCTGGTTAATGGCGCAGAACTTAAGTTGCGTATGCTTCAGGAGCCTGTGGGTTAGTCCCTTCGTGGGTTCAAATCCCACCTCCCGCATAGAATAAAAAGTGTAGTGCGGTAAAAATCAAATAAACTTTAAATTTTACTCATTGTATATTCCTTTTATGATGGCTAAATTGGATAACATCAAGATATTGGTTAATCCTAAGATTACTCCTAATCAACTATATTCATTTTATGTTAGAAACCACATATGTGAAGAAGGTTTTGGAAAAGATATTGCTTCTAGAGTATTAAACAAAAGTAGTCTGATTATTGGAGCATTTGAAAGAAACAAATTGGTTGGTATAGCACGAGCCATGTTTGATGGATTATCTGCTGACATTATGGAGTTTTGCCTGGAATTAAGATACCAAGGTAGCGGCCTGAAATATAGCAATGGTTCGCTTATCGAAAAAGATTCATTTGGTATTGGCAAAAAAATGGGAAAGATTTTAATTGATGAATTAATTAAGATGAGAGCAACCTTTTTCACAGCCTATATTGTTGAAAATTGTGAAGAACAGTTTTACAAATCAATAGGATTCGAACATAATAAGGGTCATCTTGTGTATTTCATAGAGAGAAGATCATATACAATTAAGAAAAGTAAGAAGCCGTAAAGGTTTTTAGTTTTAAATATTTTTACACTGATATAATAAAAAGGACGCACTACAGTTTTTACACTGTGCTCACCTCCCGCACTAGAACTTGAACAAAACTTCATCAAAATTAAGAATTCTGTTTCCTTTAAGTATATACCTTACAATAGTAATAGTAATATATTTAAATATAGAAAGGTATATAGTAAGTTATGATTGAGAATCGGGATATAGTTTTAGCAAAAGAAGCTTTGAATAAACTTAAATCAAACTCAGTTTTATTACAAAACCTAACATCTGAAAAATTAGTCAAGATAGTTGAAGAGGATTTAAAATTTAATGTAAAAATACCATCTACGAGTGAAATAAATCTGATAAAAAATAGTAGAATATACAAAGAAATCTTAACTGATGCGGAGGAATTATTTAGATTAGGTTATGGGTCTAAATTTATATCTTTATGCTTGAGTTTGAAATATAAAATTTTTTTATCTCATGGTATATTTTTTAGACATTTAAAAGAATTTAAAAGGCTTGATTATGTTTTTGATGAGGAAATTTTTAAAAGAAGTGGTGTAAAGTTAAAGGGGAGATTAATTTATAGTCCTGGTCCAGATGCTTTCTATTTAACATTTAAATGTCGTCCTCTTTGGAGAATTTCAAAAGAAAAAAGAGTGGGTATAAAAATTTTTTTCAATAAATCTTTGGAAAAAATATTTATAAAGAGAGATGACAGATCAAATAAAAAAATAATAATTCATATAAATGATTTGTTTATCTCTCTCAAACCATTGCCAATTGAATTGAAGAAATTTTTAAAATCAACAAATAAATTGTACAAAAGTAAGAAAATTGATATATATTTAGATCCAAGTGACTTTGGTTTCAAAAATTATGATTTTATTTTTGATAGCAATGCCAAAAAACTTTTTCCTTATCTGAATAAATATGGTTTTGGATTAGAAATTAGTAGGACGACAAATATGGATAAATCGTCTGGAGATTTACATATAATTTTCAATAAAGAAAGATACATCATAGAATTAAGTAATATAAAAATTAAATTTGGAAGTAAATATTCTAAAATCTTAACAATTAGAGATCGTTTGATTGGCAAAATTACTCGAATCTGTTTAAATAATCGACCGTATAAAGTTATATTTGTTCTTAACAGTTCATTAAAAAAAGGTATCATTAATGACGATTTTAATAAAGTAATTGATCATTTTAAAACTAAGGTTTTATTTACAGATTTTGAGAATAAATGGGAAAATTCAATAGCGAGGCAGATCAAATCTTATTTGAAATCATGAACATACTTTTTTAAATCTATTTTGCCATTTTTAACAACAATTCCTTCTTTTCTAAGAAGAATAATTTTTTGTCTTATGCCCCCTTTGCTGAATAATCACCAACTAAACCAGAAGATAAAATGACACGATGACATGAAACTTTTGGAGCATAGGGATTTCTTCTGCAAGCTTGACCGACGGCTCTGTACGCTTTAGAATTCATTTCTTTAGCCAACAAACAATAAGTTGTCACTCTGCCTCTAGGAATTTTCTTCAAAAGTTCCCAAACCCTTTCTTCGAATTTCATGGTAGCACTTTATAAGAATTAATATTTTAAATGTTATCTATCTTTTGGGTTTTGATGCCTTCTGACTCAATAATCACTGAAGAAACTTATCTAAGACTTAGGGAGGAGTTAGAAAGAGTTGGGGTTGTTGATTTCATCCCTCACTCTAATCCAATTTCTAACAGTTATTTTTCTGGTCAATACTTTGGAAGTAGATTGACTCTATCTACTGACCACGACCGCATGACATTGTGCATGTGTGGATTTTTTGAAAGAATAATTGGTGCTATTTCTAGAGCACTGAGTTTTAACCTATCGTATCAATATGCGGTAACAAAAGGAAATCATGTATGTGTGTGGTTATATGGAAAAAAATTAGATGAGGGTATATTGAGAATCTTAGAATTACAGGAAAAAACCGAAGTTATAAAAACTTACCCAATTTTTCAGGATTAAAAATGTAAAGAATTAAGGCAACGAACATCCAGTTAAAGAACTCAACTGTTGCAAAGATTGCTCTCCCTCATAATGAGTTCCGCTAATTATCCAAGTAGGATAACCTGCAATGTTGTTTTGTTTGCAAAGTTCTTGTTTTGCATTCTCGCCTTGCGAGTCGCACTCCACATAGTTTATGTATTTTAATGACGAACCAAACAGTTTTTTCTGATTAGCGCAATGGGGACACCAGTACGCTCCGTAAAGTGTTGCACCTTTTTGTGTCAAGCATTTGGCAAAATTGTCATATTGGTCTGTTGATGGATTTAATACAAAAAATCCTGTGAGGTTTGCTGCATAAATTACTACAGCAAAAATAGCAATAAAAATTATTGCCAAATACTTCACTTTTATCTTAACTTTATTGTTCAAATACTTCACCGCTAGTAAAGTTATGATTGCGATGACTATTATGCTATATACGATCTTGGCTTCATAGCAAGTGGCGATTGAAATGAGTTGGCTGCCTCCTGTACTAATTACACATTGAGCTCCTGGCTGACAGCTTCCGTATGCTACCAGATTATAAATCCCATATGCACTGTATATCATGCTTGCAAAAAACGCCATCACAAAAATCCAAGAGAAGATTTTGAAATGTTTGTAGAATGCTCTTGCAACTATTGGGAATACCATCAGTTTTGCTGTCACCTTAGATTTTATTCTTTCATCGAACTGGGTATCGCATGGTTTTAACTGAACCATCTTAAAAACACAATCAAAGGCTTCTTTAGCTAAACGTCTGTATTTGCTCGACCATATGCCCAGAATCGAAAAAACTACAAGAGCAATTATACATATTACCATAGATTCACCTTAATCTAAGAATTTCTCTTATTCTATCTATAAATACTTTTGTTTCTTCTTTTGTGTTGTAAAGATATAGACTCGCTCTAACAGAACCTTCTATCTTGTGAGCATCAAACCATGAGTGAACGCAATGTTGCCCTGAGCGAACCATGATGTTTGCCATTTCATCTAGCATTAGTGCGACATCATGGGAAGGCATGCCTTTAACATTGAAAGAAATTATTCCACCTCTCAACTCGGCTTGTGAAGGACCGATTATTGAAATCCCATCCAATCCAGAAATTTCTTTTGTTATAAGTTTGTTCAATTCAACTTCATGCTTTTCTATGTTTTTCTTCCCAACATTATCTAGATAATCTGTTGCAGCTGCTAAACCTATCGCTCCGGAGTAATTTTGTAGACCAGCTTCAAATTTTTCTGGCGGTTTCAAAAATATGTGAGAGTCATAAGTTGTTCTTTCAACCGTGTCTCCACCTACTATAAATGGTTTTAATTTTTCAAGCAAATGGAATTTTCCAAAAAGAACTCCTGTTCCATACGGACCCAACATCTTGTGACCAGAGAAAGCGTAAAAATCCACATCCAATCCCTTCATATCAACTTCTTTATGTGGAATAGCTTGAGCTCCATCAAGCAAAACCAACGAACCATTGTCGTGAGCAATCTTTATTATTTCTTTTACTGGAAGAGTGTAGCCATCAAGGTTTGACATGTGAACAAATGAAACCAGCTTTACATTCTTGCCTAGAGCATTTTGAAAGTTATTCAAATCAAATGTCATGTCGTTTTTAGAAAGAACTATTTTGTGTTTTACTCCAAATCTTTCCGATAGCAAGTGCCAAGGAAGCAGGTTTGAGTTGTGCTCTCTATCAGTTGTCAGAACAATATCTCCATTTTTTAAACCCAATGAATTAGCAACAAGGTTTATTCCTTCAGTTGTGTTTCTTGTAAAGATCACTTCTTCTGTTTTGCAGCCTATATGTTTTGCAATCTTCTCTCTTGATTTTTGATATTCTTCTGTTAGTTTTCTTCCAAACTTGTGCGCACTTCTGCCATGGCAAGCAGTGTATTTAGTGTAAGATTCGTTCATAGAATCTATAACTTGCTTTGGCTTGAGGCTCATGCATGCTGAATCCATGTAAATTATCGGTTTACCATTAATCATATTTTTCAAAATAGGGAAATCCTCTCTAACTTTATTGACATCAAACAATTCTATCACCCAAATTATCTAAATGAATTACTTCTGGATTAAAACCTTTTTTTAACAAATATAAATCTCTTAATAAATTTTTGTCTCCAATATCTTGTAACAATTTTTCTATAATATGTGGACCGATAAATTTAACATTACATCTGTTTATTAAAGGTTTGCCATATAAATACCAAAATTCAATTGATTTTGAATAATTTTGATAATTCTTAATAGTAGTTAAAATATTTTCAGATGAAACATTTAATTTTGCCTCTATAATTTTTTCTTCAGTTGTTATAAAAACATCGGGAATTTTATTGTTAGGTAATCTGAAATGCTTAATAGCATCGATGCCATGAATTTTTTTATTTACATGTATAACAAATGCTTCCCATTTTTTCCAAAAGTTATTTTCGACGAAAGATTTATTTGTTTTCAAATTACAATATTGAATAGCTTTGTTCAGTGAACCGAAAACTCTAACTGCACCGCCAAGAAGATCACATGCAATTGCTCTTGTTTCTCTTTCTGTTGGTGTATGACCAAGTTTTTTATATAAACTGATTATTTCACTTTTTACATTCTCTTTATTCCATCGAATATTATTCGGTTTAAATCCAGAATCTATAACAACTTGATTGTACTTGTTTTTATAATGTCTTCTTATGGCAAATAGTATATCATGTCTCTTCATTCTTACTAAATTTCTATAAGTTGGAACAAACCCCAAATCAGAAACAATTTTTTTAAATTCTAATAATATTTTTTCTTTAGACCAGTAGTTTAAATTTGGCTTTAACCCAGCACATATTACAGCCTTTGTATAACTTCCAAAATATCTTTTAGCAGCACTGAATATTCTATATTTTTTAATTTTTTTATAGTATGCCTCTGTTGGTGTTTTATTGCCAATGGTTTTTGAAGTCTTTTTAATTTCGTCTATGGCTTTCTCCTTTGACCATTTTTCTTTTTTTATTCTATTTTGCTGCAACACTGGAAAATCTGCTCTGATTTTTTCTACATCCATGTCTGATACCTCATTATTTAATTATTTAAGTTTTTGCTTAAACTGCTATTTTAATTTTGGTTTATATCTTTTCATCAACAGTGAATTAGAAACAACAGAGACTGAGCTAAAGGCCATAGCAGCTGCTGCAATCATCGGGTTTAGCAAAAATCTAAAAAAAGGATATAAAACACCAGCAGCTACAGGAATTCCAACCATATTGTAGAAGAATGCCCAGAAAAGATTTTGTTTTATTTTTTTAATTGTATACCTGCTCAAATCTATAGCAGTGACAACATCCCTTAAATCATCTTTTATTAAAACAATGTCTCCTGTCTCCATGGCAATATCAGTTCCTGAACCAATAGCAATCCCAACATCCGCTTGAGCTAAGGCAGGAGAGTCATTAATCCCGTCACCAACCATTGCAACAAATTTTCCTTCTTTTTGTAATTTTTTAATTTCTTTGGCTTTGTCTGCCGGTAAGACTTCTGCCAAGACACAATCTATACCGAGTTGTTTGGCTATAGCTTCTCCAACCCTTTCATTGTCACCAGTGATGATTGCTACATCTTTGCCCATGCGATGTAATTCTTCGACTGCCTCTTTTGAAAAATCTTTCAGTGTATCTGCAACAGCAACTAAACCTACAGCTTTTTTATCCTTCGCAACAATCACAACAGTTTTGCCTTCTTCTTCTATTCTTTCCATATCCTTTTCTAAATAATCTGTTTCTATACCATTTTCTTTCATAAGTTTTCTAGTGCCAACAAAAATCCAGTTTTTTAAATATTTTGCCTTAATTCCTTTTCCAGGAATTATTTCATACGAGTTGGCTTTAGAGATTTTGATCTTTTTTTCTGCTTCTTTAACTATTGCTTCACCGATAGGATGTTCTGAACCCTTTTCAACTATAGCTGCTAGTCTTAATACATCATTTTCATCATAACCTTTAGCTGCAACTACATTAGTAACCTCTGGCTCTCCTTTTGTCAGAGTTCCTGTCTTGTCAAAAACGATTGTTTGTAGTTTGTGGGTAGTTTCAAGAGCATCACCGCTTTTGATTAAAATTCCATTTTCCGCCGCTTTTCCAGTACAGACCATCACTGCTGTGGGAGTGGCTAAACCTAAAGCACAGGGACAAGCAATTATCAAAACAGTAATTAAAATTGTGAGCACAAAAGCAAAACCCATTCCCAACATATACCAAATGATCGAACTGACAACTGCTATAACTATAACTGCCGGAACAAAGTATAGTGAAACCTTATCGGCTAGCAATTGTATTGGCGCTTTAGAAGCCATAGCTTCCTCAACAATCTTAATGATTTGTGCTAATACAGTATCTTTACCGACTCCTGTCGCTTTAAACTTTAACATCCCAGTTTTGTTCATCGTTGCACCTATAACTTTATCTCCTTTCTTCTTTTCGACAGGTATGCTTTCTCCTGTTATTACTTTTTCGTCAACCCCAGAATAACCTTCAATAACTACTCCATCCACAGGTATCTTTTCCCCAGGTCTTACAATAACTATATCATTTACCTTAACACCATCTATCGGTACTTCAACCTCTTTCTCATTTTTTATTATCCTAGCAGTTTTTGCTTGTAATCCAATCAACTTTTGCAAAGCTTCTGAAGTTTTTCCTTTTGTAATAGCTTCTAAATATTTACCTAACAAAATGAAAACCAAGATAAAAGCAGCAACTTCATAATATAGACTCTCAACATTATAACCAGAAACCCCAAACCAAATAGCCACAGAAGCTATGATGCTATAAACATAAGCAGCAGAAGTGCCGATAAAAATCAAAGAATCCATATTTGGAGATAATTTCAACAAGCGTTTAATTCCAGAAATGTAAAGATTGAATGCGACAATAATAACAGGGGTTGTCAATAAGAATTGAATTAAAGCTTGATTTTTTTCTATGAATTCAGGAATTGGCAGGCCGAACATGGATCCCATAGCAGCATAGAGCAATGGGATGGCAAACATCAAAGAAATGAAAAACCTTTTTTTCAAATTGCCGACCTCATCCTCCTCATTTTTTTTTTCCTTTTCTTCTACAACATAACCAGTTTCTTCTATGGTTTTTTTAATTTTTTCTAAGCTTACTTTCTCTTGATCATATTCAATAAAGGCTTTTTCCAAAGCAAAGTTAACATTAGCTTTAAGACTAGGTAATTTGTTCAAAGCCTTTTCTATAGTTTGTGCACAAGATACACAATGCATCCCTTTTACTGATAATGTTATTTTTTTGTTCATAAACAACCCCTTATTTTCATGTATATAATTCTGCATATTTTAGAACAAAATTCTTTACTTTCGTCTTTCAAAACCATTCCACACAATTTACAGCCTTTACCGGTTTCACTAAAAACCATTTCATGACATATAAGACAATTCATATTTGTTATCTCCTTGCCCCACAACCACAACCTCCACCACATCCTGCACCACAATCGCCGCCAACACTATTATTTGCTGATTGTGGATTTGTTATCTGATTAGAACTCTCGTCTGTAACAGTAGCTTTATATGTGTTGAAGACATCTAGTGAAAGTATTTGTTGTTTTGTTGTTTTTGCTGGATTGAAAGTCACATCAAACAAGTTTGGAAACCTGAATTTTACACCGTTTACTCCATCAATTTTTTTGAGCTCATCTGTTATTAATGGCGCATGACCGGGACATGGTATATCGACTTTTAATGTTATTGATGGTTGAGATCCAACAAACGCTCCTGTTATCGATGGTCCAAAACTTAAATTTGCTGTGATTGGAAAAATTACCATAAATAGTAATAAATTAGTGAAAACTGTTGTCCCGTATAGTGTTGAAAGGTACTTCCATTTTCTTTTAATACCTTCTGTCGAAAAGGTTAGTGTAGTTCCATTTTCTGTTTTCTGACAGACACATATGCCTTGCTTTTTTAAATAAACGAATGCTGAAATTGTAGCAAAGACTAAGGATAACACTATGAGTATATAGAAGAAGTATGGATTGAGTAAAAGTGGTTTGAAGAGTGTTGTAGCTGCTGTTACTCCAAAGATTGTGAATACTATGAAAGCTATGCATCCTATATGAGGCACTATTCCATACACAATACCTGACCAAATGCCTTTTTTTTCTACCTTTTCCTTATTTTCACAACAACTTTTATTTTGATTGTTTGAATTTTCCATGAGAAATATAGAAAGAAACAGCATATATGGGTAGCATTGAAACTAGTTTCAGTACTTTAAAACAACTATGTTTGCCATTCCCCTTCTTCTTCTCTCAATCAAGTTTTTAGCTTCAAGTTTGTCGAGAATTCTAGAAATTTTTACTTTAGTAAAATTAGTTTTTTCAATCAAATCACTTTGAAAAATAAATCCATCAGAAGATGATATAACATCATAAATCTTTTTCTCTTCGTCTGTCAAGTTCTTTAACACGTCTTTTAATTTTCTTTTTTCCTGGAAATTAACTTTTTCTGTTTGTGCTGCAGTAAAAGCTAAGAATGCACCGAAAATTCCCATGCCTATTGACAAAATAAAAGCTGCCACAGACTCTATAGGCACGCTGCTCTTGTAAGGGCATTCTTCTGGAGGCAGTGGACAACTCTTGTGCAATTCTACTTTCAATCTCATGACAGTGTCAGTCATTGTGTATGTGATGACAAATAATATTATAGACAGACCTATAATAATCAAACCAATTTTATTCTGGTCTATCACAATTGTATTTTCCATACTATTGCCTTTTACTCTTGGATTTAAATACGTTAGTATTGTATGCCTTTTGTCGGTGGAATGTTTTGTGGGTATTTAGAATCTATTATTTCATTTACAAAATCAGCTCTATCAATCAATTCCTTAGGAGCATATCTTCCTGTGAGAACAACTGTTGTTCTTTTTGGTATGTTTTCCAGGAAATCAAGAACATCATTTATTTCCAAAAGTTTTAAATAAAGAGCAAGACAGATTTCGTCTAGAACAAGCAAATGTGGTTTTTTTTCCTGCAAAATTTTTTTAGCAAATTTCAATCCTTCTTCTGCAAATTTTTTGTCTTCTTTTGTAAGATTGCCAAACCCTATCCAACCTTTTCTGCCGAACTGATAAATTTCGTAATTCGGAATCTTCTTTCTTATCTTGTACTCGCCAGTATTCTTCCACCATTTCATGAACTGTATGATAACGACTTTATGATTATGCCCGATTGATCTTAGAGCTAGACCTAAAGCATTAGTAGTTTTCCCCGCGCCTTCGCCAGTATATAAATATATGTTACTCATAATCAGATCTCCAATGTTCTAGTGTATGACAGTTAGCACATAATAATTTGAACTTTGAAATGTCTAAGCTAGGAACTCTCCAAAACTTTTTACTTTCTCCTTTTTTTCTCCCATCTATGTGATGTAGTTGTAGAACTTTAATTTCCTCAATTCCACACTGCATACATTTTCCACCCAATATTTTTATAATATAAAGTCTTTTCTTTCTATCGAGTTCATTTGCCTGTTTTCTATACTTTTCATAGTTATATGGATGATTCTTTTTCCATTCTTTTATGTAAGCACTACGTTCTTCTCTGTTATAATTCCTTTTTGCGCTCTCCCTACATAATTGTCTTGCTCTTTCAAGATGTTTTTTACGCCATTCTCTCATCCAAAGTTTCTGCCGTTCTCTCCTATTCGTTAATTTAATTGGGTCGTTTTTTATCTTTTCATAATTAGCTTTAGCATATTGACGTGCTTTTTCTGGGTCTTTGAACGGCATAATTAAATCACAACTTAAAAAATTTTTTATCATACATAGGCTTGAAGTCAGGATAGTTTATTTTGACTAATTTTATACACTCGCTTAATACTTGTTCTTTTGTTTTATTTTCTTTACCGCCTTTTAGACTACTCATTCTAACTGGCCAATAATGCATTCGTAAAAAGTTTTGTACCATGTCTCCTCTTGGTATGTGGTTTATTTCTTCCTTGACCAGCTGTTTAATTCTGTTGAGTAGTTCAAACATTATTATCTACCTTCTTACCTAATACATATTAGGAAGGTAGAATATTTAAAGCTTTTGCCGAGCAATTTTATATAAATAGATATTATGCAGGAATTTCCTCGTTCTTATTGTAAAAATTACAAAATGTTAAAAACATAACCCATTATCTTACCTCTTCTCTTAACCATTTTTCATATTCTTTATTTGCTTCTACATTAATCTTTGTAATGCATGGAATAGTATATGGATGTATTTTTTTAATTTCATTTTTTACTCTTTCAAAATTATTCTCTAAAGTTTTTACAATCAAGACACATTCTTTTGTTTTCTCTATTTTATTTTTCCACCAATATGCACTCTCAATGGGAAAAATGTTTGCGCATGCTACTAACCTTTTTTTGAGTAAATGCAAAGCTATCTTTTTTGCTGTTTTCTTGTTAGGATTTGTTACGTAAATGAAAATAAAGCTCATTTTCTAACTCCATGGACAATATGGTGTGGGGCAACCTCCCGAATATTCAGCTTCAGCTTTCACAAATTCTCCCTCACCTATATTCAAAACTTGATCCCTCTTGCTTCCATATCTGTAAATAGTTATTCCCTTACATTTCAGTTTGTAGGCAAGCCAAAAAACTTTTCTAATATCTTCTAGAGTTGCTGAGTGTGGAAGGTTGACTGTTTTTGAGACGGCATTGTCAGTATATTTTTGGAATACTGCTTGCATTCTCACGTGCCATTCTAGCAAAATGTCGTGTGCTGTGATGAATATTTTTTGCACATCCTCAGGGATTTGATCTATTCCCTGAACAGAACCTTTTCTTGCAATGATCTTCATCAAATCTTCATCATAGAACCTTTTCTTTCTGGCAACCTGCTCAAAAATAGGATTAATTTCCAAAAGTTCTTTTCCATCCAAGATCTTTCTGACAAAACATACAGCAAACAAAGGCTCGATCCCAGATGAGCAATGAGCAATTATGCTTATGCTACCAGTTGGAGCTATTGTTGTTACGGCTGCATTTCTCATCTTCGTTTTCTTTTTATCCCAGATGCTTCCTTTGAAATTTGAAAATGTTCCTCTTGTTTTTGCAAGATCTATTGATGCTTTTCTGGATTTTTCTGAAATGAACTTCATCAAAGATTCAGCGGTTTTTAGAGCGTTCTCAGAGTTGTATGGTATGCCTAAAAGAATGAGCATGTCGGCGAATCCCATCACACCAAGACCAATCTTTCTATTTCCTTTTGTTATCTTTTCTATTTCTTTCAAAGGATACTTGTTGGCATCTATCACATTATCAAGGAAATGAACGGCAGAATGAACTGTTTTTTCCAACTTCTTCCAATCAATTTTCTTACCTTTAACCATTTTTGCAAGATTTATTGAACCCAGATTGCAAGATTCATATGGCAACAAAGGTTGCTCGCCACATGGGTTGGTTGCTTCCATCTCACCTAAATTTGGTGTTGGATTGCGCCTATTAATTTCATCAATAAATATGATTCCCGGATCGCCGGTCTTCCATGCATTTGTCACAATAAGTTCAAAAATATCTTTTGCTTTAATCCTGTTAACAGGTTTATTGATTCGAGGGCTTATCAAATCGTATTCTTTGTTTTTCTCCACTGCTTTCATGAACTTGTCTGTGATTGCAACTGAAAGATTAAAATTTGTTAGGACTCCTTCCTTTGATTTTGCAGTGATGAATTCGATTATGTCTGGGTGATCCACTCGAAGAACGCCCATGTTTGCTCCTCTTCTTTTTCCTCCTTGTTTTATTGTTTCAGTGGCGACGTCAAATATTTTCATGTAAGAAACTGGCCCTGAAGCTAAGCCATGTGTAGACCTAACTATATCTCCCTTTGGTCTGAGCTTTGAAAAAGAAAAGCCTGTGCCACCGCCTGACTTGTGGATGATAGCAGTGTCTCTGACTGCATTGAAAATACTTGGTATAGAATCTTCTATTGGCAGGACAAAACAAGCAGAAAGCTGATTGATGTCTGTTCCTGCGTTCATGAGAGTTGGTGAGTTTGGCAGAAATTCTAAGTTTGCCAACATTTGATGGAATTCTTTTTCAGTTTTGTTCACGTTTACTTTTTTATCATAGAACTTATCTACTGCGGCAACTGTTTTAGCAACCCTTCTAAACATTTTTTCTGGAGTTTCGATTGTTTTTCCTGATTTATTCTTAAGCAAATATCTTTCTTCAAGAACTTTCATGGCATTTTGGCTAAACTTCATTGATTAATTATTTGAATGCCAGATAAAAATAACACGACCATAAGCTTTTTATTATTGAGTGACATACATATACAAGGTGAAATAAATGGGTGGACATGTTTGCCTTTGTGAAAAATGTTGCTGCAAAGAATGTTGTTGCTAGATCTATTTCTAAAGTTTCATCCATTTCTATTGATAAATTTATTAGAGGTGGCAATCAAGTTTAACTTATGCTGGGGTGGCAGAATCCGGTAATGCGCTCGCCTGCAGAAAATGGAGTAGCCAGCGAGAGATTGTGGGTTCAAATCCCGCCCTCAGCTTTCAAAGAAGTGAGGAAATGGTAATAAAATTATTTAATACAATGACAAGAAAAAAAGAAACATTAAAAACAATTCAACCTAAAAAAGTTAAGATGTTTGTCTGCGGTCCAACTGTTTATGACTATTCGCATATAGGTCATGCAAAAACTTATGTGCAGTTCGACATGATAGTCAAATACCTCAGATTCAGAGGATTTAACGTGTTTTACTTACAAAACATAACTGACTTGGATGACAAGATAATTCAGCGAGCGAAAGAACAGGGAACAGAACCGAAGACACTTGCTAAAAAATTTGAAGAAGAATATTACAAGGATATAAAATCTATGGGAATTGATAGCGTGACCGAATATGCGAGGGCTACAGATTTCATTAAAGCGATAATCAGACAAGTAAAAACTTTGATTAAAGGGGGCTTTGCTTATGAGATAGAAGATGGCGTATACTATAACTTGAGCAAATTCCCAGAATATGGTAAACTCTCTGGAAGAATGACTCTGGATGCGGAGGATGCTGTCACGAGGATTGATGATGGTCTTGGCAAGAAAAATAAAGGTGACTTTTGTTTATGGAAAAAATCCGCATCAAATGAACCTAAATGGAAATCGCCGTGGGGGGACGGGCGGCCAGGTTGGCATATCGAAGATACCGCAATCACAGAAAGTTATTTTGGACCACAGTATGATATTCATGGTGGTGCAAGGGATCTGATATTCCCGCATCATGAAGCTGAGATTGCACAAATGGAAGCCGCCTCAGGCAAAAAACCTTTGGTTAGATATTGGCTTCACACAGGTTTCCTGACAGTTGAAAGAAAAAAAATGGCGAAATCTTTGGGAAACTTCGTCACAATAAGAGATGCTTTAAAAAAATGGGACACAAAAACTTTGAGATTTGTTTTCATTTCAAATCATTACAGAAGCCCGATAGACTTTTCTAAGGAAGGCCTGAGTAGCGCGAAAAACAGTTTGGAAAGATTGAATGAATTTATGAGGAAAACAAAAGATGGAAAAGATAATTTTGATGAAAAACTGATTAAAGAAACGAAGAGAAAATTTGTTGAAGCGATGGATGATGATTTTGACACTCCGAAAGCTCTTGCAGTAATATTTGATTTTGTAAGGGAAGTTAACAGGAAAGGCGGGGGGAAGAAAGCTTACAAAATGTTGAAAGAATTTGATGAAATATTTGGAATTCTTTCTGAAGAGAAGCCTGAAAAGATACCAGAGGCAGTTAAAGAACTGATTAAAAGAAGAGAAGGAGCAAGAAAGAATAAAGAATGGAAGTTGGCAGATGAAATTAGACAGAAAATAAAAGAACTGGGATATGTTTTAGAAGATACTGCTGAAGGAATAAGATGTAAAAAAATAAGCTAATAAGTTTTTCTTTCTATCCTCTAAGTATGATAATAGTAGCTCTGTTAAGTTTGCTTGATATAATCGCCGGAATAACCGTTCTGTTTAGTGTTAAATTTCTGGCTGGTTATATGGCATATGTAATTTTCTTCAAAGGTTTGATAAGCATGGTCTCAAAATTGAAAGAAGGTAAATATTTTGAATTGATGGGAATTATCGATGTTATTACAGGGCTAGTTCTTGCTTTGATATCTTTTGACATTGGAAGTTTGATTTTTGTAATAGTTGGCTGGTTGATACTTTTGAAAGGACTTTACTGCTTTATCAGGACTATATTTAACATATGATTAGATTGAACAGTGCGAACATCCGCCGTTGTATCCATCAGAAACAACTAGTGGGTCTGTGAAAATTGGCTGGGAGACTTCTTCAACTTTTTTTACTGTAGTTAGGACTTGTGTGCTTCTCGACCCGTCCCTGAAGACCGTCACTCCTTTACACCCCATCCTATAAGCAAGCAAATACACTTCTTCCACATGGTTGGGAGTTGCTGAGTTAGGAAAGTTGACTGTTTTTGAGACAGCATTGTCAGTATATTTTTGGAAGACTGCCTGCATTCTCACGTGCCATTCAGATGAAATGTCGTGAGCTGTGACAAATATTTTTCTTATATGTTCTGGTATTTCTTGCACATGTTGGATTGAAGTTGATTTAGAAATTTTTTCAATTAATTCATCCGAATAAATTTCTTCTCTAATTGCAATTCTTTCGAATAGGGGATTAATCTCTATCATAGTTGTTCCTAAACTTTCTGATGTCCTCACGTAAACAACAGAGAAAAGTGGTTCTATTCCCATGGAGCAACCAGCGATTATGCTTATCTCACCGGTAGGAGCTATTGTTGTTAGAGTAGAATTCCTCATGCACTTATATCCTAGCTTCTTCCACACACTTTTTTCAAATTCAGGGAAAGATCTTCTTGTCATTGCTAATTCTTCAGAAGCTTTCCTAGCTTCGCCGGTGATAAACTTCATCAAAGATTCAGCAGTCTTCAGAGCGTTCTCAGAGTTGTATGGTATGCCTAAAAGAATGAGCATGTCGGCGAATCCCATCACACCTAAACCAATTCTTCTTACCTTTTTGGTCATCAGCTCTATCTCAATTATCGGATACTTGTTTGCATCTATCACATTGTCCAAGAAATGAATAGCTTTTCTTATTGTATCTCTTAATTTCTCCCAATCGATTGTTGTTATGCCATCTGCATCTTTTAACATCTTAATCAAGTTGATTGAACCAAGATTACAAGAGTCGTATGAGTAAAGAGGCTGTTCACCACACGGATTAGTAGATTCTATTGGACCCAAATATGAAATTGGGTTTGAATTTGAATTGTTTATTCTATCAATGAAAAGTATGCCTGGATCTCCGGTCTTCCATGCCATAGTCGCGATCAAATTCCAAACAACACGAGCATTAAGCTTGATTACAACACTACCATTTTTTGGGTTAATTAATTCATAATCCTCATTGTTTAGCACGGCTTTCATGAACTTGTCTGTGATTGCAACTGAAAGATTAAAATTGTCTAAAGTTCCTTCTCTTTCTTTAGCCACAATGAAATCCAGAATGTCCGGATGATCTACTCGAAGAACACCGAGGTTTGCTCCTCTTCTTTTTCCTCCCTGTTTCACCTCATTTGTCGAAGAATTAAAAATCCTCATAAAAGAAATTGGGCCAGATGCTACTCCGCCAGTGCTCTTTACAAAGTCTCCTTTTGGCCTTAATCTAGAAAATGAAAAGCCTGTGCCGCCGCCTGATTTCTGCACGATTGCCTGATTTTTTAAAGCTTCGTAAATACCTTCAATAGAATCTTCTACTGGTAAGACAAAGCATCCAGACAGTTGGCCGATGTCTGTTCCTGCATTGTACAAGGTCGGGGCGTTTGGTATGAACTCCAAGTTTCTCATCATCTGATAGAATTCTTCCTCTGTTTTTTCTATATCGGCATTGATGTCATACAATTTGTCACAAATGGCTATATTTTTTGCCACTCTTCTAAACATTTGGTCGGGTGTTTCGATTATCTTTCTATCCTTATTTCTTAACAAATATCGACCGGCTAAAAGCGATAAGGAATTCAACGGTAGCTTGATGTCATCTTCAATACCAAGTGCGGCTTTGGCTTTTCTTGTCTCAGCTCTTTTTTGCCTGTAGAGAATAAAGCATTTGGCAGTTCTTGTATGGTTATGTTCTATAAGAGTTTTTTCCACCATATCCTGTATGTCTTCGACAGTCGGTATTGTATGGCCATCAAATTTTTTGTTCACCAATTCTACAACATAATTTGCTATATTTTCCGCCATCTCCTTGTTTTCTGAACGAAACTTCCTTGCAACCTCATAAATTGCTTTGGCAAGCCTTTGCTCGTCAAAATCTTGATTATACTTGAAATTTTCTGAAGTGCTGTGGTGACCTTCTTCGATCAATATTTCTTTTGTAGATTTCTCTATGTCAGGGGATGTTATTTCTGCGATGTTTTTGGTTTTTTTCAAGCGTTCTATTACCATTTTTGAGATTTTTTCAGCCACTTGATAATTGCTAGCTCTTGATACTTCAGATGCCTTATACACGGCTGCTATAATTTTATTTCTATCAAAACTAACAATCCTTCCATCTCTTTTTTTAATGCTGGTTACAGGTCTGTTGCTGGTGATCTCCGTGGACTCTGGCATATTGCTCCCCCAAAAAAGCTGGTTTTCAATACTTCAGAAATAGAAGTTCAGATGGTATTTAAATAAAAATTTCTATTGTGGAATTCATATACCAAAAGAATGAAATGACTAAAGTGTAGTTACATGGTTTAAGACGAAAATTTAAAATTAATTATCTTAAGCAATAAAAACGAAATAATAAAAGTAATTTGGTGTGAAAATGGATTTGTATTTAATATCTGTTTTGGCGTTTTTTGCTGTTCTCGGTGTGATAATTTATAAAGATAGAAAAAATGTTGAAGTAAAGTACATACTTTTTATGAGAAAAACAAAAAAAGGAATAGTTCTTCTGGATAAAATAGCAAAATATAAAAAATTTTGGGGGATTGTTGGCATACTTGGCGTAATCATTGCTTTTTATTTGATGTTCACTGGTGTTTTCACCTTAACTGAATATGGAAGAAAACTTATAACCAGGGAAGTCAAAGCACCTGGACTCAGTTTCATATTCCCATCTCCAACTTCAGAGGCTATAGCTGGTCCTGGATTTATTGGTTTGCCGTTTTGGGATTGGATTATAATCATTGCATCTGTTATGATTCCACATGAACTGCTTCATGGGATTCTGAGTAGAGTTGAAAAAATAAAGGTAAAATCAATGGGCTTGCTCTTGTTTGCCATATTTCCTGGAGCTTTTGTAGAACCAGACGAAAAGCAGTTAAAAAAATCCAAATTATTGACAAAATTGAAAATATATGCTGCTGGAAGCTTTGCAAATTTTTTAGTCGCATCGCTTTTGTTCTTGCCGTCTGTCAACTTGGGCTTAGTTAATTTAAATTTAAATGTTGGTCTTCTTCCTAATGTCCTATGGCCAGCATATGTGCCAGGCCCGATAGTTTTGACAGATGTCAATTCTTCTAGTCCTGCATATGAAGGTGGATTAAGAGCTGGAATGGTACTGGCAAAAGTTAATAACATGCCTGTAAATGCAAGTTACACTGAATTTGCAGCAACTGGAGGCAACAACTATTTGCTTGAAGAGGCTGGAAATTTAAAGCCTGGAGATAATATTACAGTGGTTGCAAACGATACGACTTACAAAATAACCGTTGGAAAACAGGTTGGAGATTCTACAAGACCATATTTGGGAATAACATACAGACCGATCGTTAATGGAGATGATTCATTTGTTTTTGGGTTCATGTTTCAATTGTTCTACTTGTTGACATGGATGTGGATGCTAAGTCTTGCGATTGCTATTGTAAACATTTCACCCATCTATCCCTTAGACGGTGGCCTGATAGTTGAGGCGCTTGCAGAGAAGGTAAGCAGAAAACATTACAAAGCAATAACTTACGCCATAGCTTTAATTATGTTTATGATTTTCTTCATAAATTTTGCTACGCCCTACATTTATCAACTGTTAACTTGATTTCTGTGGATATAATCTTTCGAGCTTTCTTATTTCAAAATTTCTTATAGGATATGTTCTTCTTATTTCTCCAAGAATTTTATACTTCATCTCGTCTTTGATGAGGTCATTCACAAAATCTTCAAGAGACATTTTTTCCACATATTCTTTAATAAAATCTTTGATCTTGCTTCTAATTTTTACCTGAATGCTGCTTTTTATTCTTCTTGAAACTACTGCCAAACCTTTCACTCTTACTTGAGCCCCATCTTTCAAAGTAAGGTCTTGTACTGTGTCTATTCTTCTTATTCTTCTTAGAATCATTCTTGAAATGTAATCTCTCAAGCATTCAGAGCTGTCGAATTCTGTATAAGCTTTTTTGCCCTCAATTCTGCTCACTCTAAAAGAAATTTTAACATAGTACTTGTCAAAGTCGTTCGTGAGCTCCATTATGTTTAATGTCACCCTTCTACCTATCAGTTTTTCTGGGTCATCAACCAAAGTCCTTCCTATTTCTTTTTCTTTGAACATTTTTGGAGCAATAAGGGTAAACCATTCTTTTGCTTTAGTCTTCTTTGTTACCATATGTTTCACACAACTTACTATCTATAATTCTTACAAATTCATGCTTTTTATCCTTTGGTATGAAGGCTCCTGCAGCATGCCTGTGGCCACCGGCCTCTCCTCCTACTTTTTCGGCAGCATAAAGTATAATATCTCTTAGATTTATTTCTTTTATGTTTTTAGATATTCGGGCTGAAATTTTTATCCTTCCATCATCGGTCTCAGCAAACCCAAACACTGGTTTTGATTGATCGAACAAGTTGGAATTTAAAGCAATTGAAGTTATGGTTCCTATCAAAGATTCTGGAATCTTGCCTTCAGAGGATAAGAAAGTAGAGGTTGATGTTGTTGTAACGATGTTTTTATTTTCTCTTAGCAAGCTCATGCAATCGCTTATGTTTTTCTTGTATTCGTCCAAAACCAACCAGACCTCATTTATTGAATCAAAATTGTTCAAGCAGAGTTTAACACCTAGATCTGGTCTTCCAAGTCTACCGCAAGCATTCAACAAAGTTGTAAACTCGCGGACGTCCTGAAATTCCTCTGGCTTGTCAAGAAACGTGTAGTTTTTCCCAAAAATGTCTTCAGCATATGAATGATTTGTTTTCAATCTCTCAACAATTATTGCAGATGCCAGTTTCTGCTGTTCTTCGAGTGTTAGATCAGACAGCTTTTTCCATTCTTCATTAGTTTTAACAGATATCCCTAACTCGGAGAGAAATTGGATGGTATTGGATTCTGAACCGCTTATGCCAGGGATGAACGGATCAAAACTATATTCTAAAGCTTTGTGAATTGGTCTTGAATTTCTGCCATACAATCTCAGTCCTTTCGTGACGGTGATCTTGCTCAAAACTTCAGCTTCTTCCAAAATTTTTTTTGCCAAACCTTTTAACTCTCCTCTTTCTTCTTGTTCGTCACCGATAGCCCCAGTGATTGCCAGATCTATCAGATCAGCATTATTGATGTCAACTGCTTTTGCAAAAATGTAAGAGATGATGGATGAGGAGGCTTCGTCTTCGTTGAATAAAAGAGGGTTTAGATGAAAGAGATTGATGTGGCTGAATTGCTTGAACCCATGGTGATCAAGAATTAGAACATGGGTCTTCTCAAGAATTTTTTTAAGTGAATCTAGTTGACCGCTTCCAAAATCCACAAGAATGAGGAAATCGTTTTCATGTATGTTAAGATTTTCAATGATGCCTTTTGTCAATTGTTTGTAAATCCTAAGCTCAAAGTTCACATCAAGTCTAATAAGCATTTTTACAATTATGGATGCAGAACTAATTCCGTCTGCATCAAACTGGGAAAGAATTTTAACTTTTTTTTCTTTTACAATTGATCTGAAAATTTTAGCAGTCTTTTCGATTTCTTCAAGGAGCAAATTATCACTTTTGCACTAAAAGCTTGGCCTTTTCAGGATCGTATCGCCAATCTTCAGGCAAAGCGCCAACGCGAGAATAATATTTGCCAAGCCTTCTTATCTTTGATTCCAGGTTTTCCAAACCTTTTCTTGAATGTTTGTCTGCTTTGTTTCTTGCCAGATGTCCTCTGAGCAATACTGATTTTTTCAAAAGATTCAGCATGTCCTCAGGCATGTCAGGATAAAGTTTGTTTTCTTGCATGATTCTTGAGATGTTTTTGTTTGTGACTATCTTGGAATCTGGTATACCGTACTGGTCGCGTAAGATTGTGCCTATCATGGCAGAAGAGTGTCTATCTTTTGCTAATTGGATCACGATTTTTTCTATGTCCTCTTTTTTCAGTTTGAGCCACCTGGGGGTCATCTTAATTGGTGGACGTTTCGATGAATGCTTTCCTTTTTTGCGTGAGTATATTCTCGCCATAAAATCACTTATAGACTTGATACCTAAATTATTCTTTCAAATTATATATTTAAAGCTTACAAAAAAATAGTTTTGAGGATTCTATAGGTAGAAAAAACTAAATTATATCTTCCTTTATATGAAATCTGGTTAATTTTGGCTTATTTTTTTGCTTCACCGGAAGCACCGGAAATGATGTTGGGAAAGTTAAATATAGTCTCTATTTCTAGAAATTAATTGTGATAAAAATGTCACTTAAAATAAAAATAGAAGATTTAGAAAAAGTAGACTCTGAAATTTCAGTAGTCTTAAAAGTAAAGATGCTAGACAAAATTAGAAGTGAAATAACTAGTCGTGGTTCTCTAAGAAAATTTTCTATAGAACTTGGTTTTAGTCCTAGTTTTATACCAAATCTGTTGAACGGTTGGATCAAAAGTACTAGACTAAAATTTTTTAGAAAAATATCAGAAAAATTGAATTTAAAAATTGAAGATTTCATTGAATGTATAATAGCAAAAAATAGTCCAAAGTCGTTTATTCCTGTAGGAGCTTTTCCAATAAACGAATCAACAGATTTGGCATCATTAGTTGGTCATGCTTTTGCTGATGGGAATGTTAGCAAACTTCATTTTTCTTTCACCAATAAATCTGAGAAACTGATTAGTGATGTAATAAAAAAGGTTAGGAGTCTGTCTATTCATAATGTTGTATTTAGTAAGAGTTTCCACAAAGCAATGAATATAGAGTTCTCAAAATTAGTTAGAGATATTCTACTTGTAGCTGGAGCACCAGAAGGTAGAAAGGTTAATCAAAAGTTAAAAATTCCAGAATGGATAAAAAAAGGATCTTCTGAAATTAAAAAATCGTTTTTGCAAGCTTTATTAAATGATGAAGCCACAGTTCAACTAAATTCAAAGGAAATTGTGTTGGGAATGAAAAAGAGTTTGTTCATTATTAATGACCTCGAAAATTTCTTCAAAGAAGTAAAAATACTATTTAATGAATTGGGTGTAAATGGTATCACTATAACTGATGGAAATATTTTTGTTACAAAAAGTGGTGAAATAACTAAAGAAAAGAGATTAAGAATTTGTGGGGTTATCAATTTTATAAAACTTAAAAATAAAGTTGGCTTTATACATCCCAATAAAGAAGAGAAATTAAATAAATTGATCATACAAATAAGAAAGAATTTATTAAAAATGCATCAATCAAAAATTAAAATAGTAGAAATTTTGAAGAAAGAAGGTAAATTAAGCACTATAGGATTATCTAAAAGAATTGGAAAAACACGTCGAATTACTGGAGATCATTTAAGAGAATTGGAAAAAATAAATGTAGTAGATAGAATTAGAGTTCAAGACAAAACTAAACCTCATATTTGGTTCTTGGATAAACCAGAGAATTTTAAGATTCTTAAATTCATTCACCTTTCAATTCCTTCACCAGCCACACAAGAATCAATAGAACAGTTGATGCGAAAGTTATGAGACTTCCGAGCATTGCTAAAATAACTGAGAGACCTTTCGGGCTGAGAACTGTTAGACCCATGCCTAGAGAAAGTATGATGGCTCCTACAAATATAGTAGCAATTAAATAATTCTCAGTGGTTTCAATTCTTGTTTTACCTTTCAACATACCTAGCACGTTTCTCTATCTCCTCAATCTTCATTAATACTTGTTTAGCATTTTTATATTCTTTTTCGTATCCTTTAAGTATATTTGACCAGCAAAGATTTAAAATCTTGAAGTGGGTGGATTTCAGAGCTTCTTGCAGAAGGTTTAAGTCTACACCTTGGTCTTCTATCTTTTTAGAGAATTCACCAAGACCGAAATCTATAAAGTAAACCTTATCATCTTTTAAGATCATGTTGGAAGTTGTTAAATCTCCATGAACTATACCTATTGAATGGAGTTTGCCTATTTGCCTCCCAATTTCTAAGCAAAGTTTCTCTATGGTTTTTTTATCTGCTGTATAGAAGAGCTCTTTAATTCTAGTTTCATCAATAAATTCCATGATTATTTTTGAGCTTGATTCGTCGACATGAAAGATTTTTGGTGTTCCAACTCCAACTTTTCTTGCTTCAGTCAGAAGCTTGACTTCTTTTCTTGTTCTCTCTTTTCTCAGCTTTTGATCTATTTGGTCTATTCTATATCTTTTCTTGATTCTTTCCTTTACCAAGACTTTCTGGTTTTCAAACTCATCAAGATACAAGATGGCTTCTGCTCCTCTTTTGATTATTTGCATAAAATAAAATCAGTAGCTAATAATATAAATTTCCTTGAAGAAACTATGCAAACGGGAGGAATTACCTATAGAGAAGTTTGTAGAATGCAATTTTTAGTTTTACTATGGTTGGAACTGTATAATCTATGTGTCTCCCATCCGACTTTCTCTCTTTCAGTTCTCCCCTTATTTCCATTGCCGATATTAATTCTTTCCATTGTTTTGAGGGCACATTGGCTTTTTCCATAGCTTGAAAAATCTCGCGATGTGTATATTCTCTTTGTGAAAGAGAAAGCTCTCTTAAAACTTTTCTGGGGTAAATGGATACCTCTGTTGTTCCTACTGGGACATGTTGGATTAGTTGTCCAAAACCTTCTACAGTCATAATTAATAAATTAACAGAAAAGGATTTAACTTTTTGTTTCGGAGAAATTCCTCCTGTTTAAGGATCTATCAAACCATTTTCAGTGACTTTGAAAACCGCTTCGCCTTCTGGCAGACCTGGGGAATCAACCATGCGCATGATCCTCGTTCCTTCTTTTCCTCTCCTAAGATAGCATCTGTAAGTTGCCATATGACCTAACACATGACCGCCAACCGGTCTTGTCGGATCTCCGAACAGCATAGCAGGATCTGCCATCACTTGGTTTGTGATGTAGACTGCCAAATTAAACGCATCTGCCAACCTTTGCAACTGATGTAAATGCCTGTTCAACTTTTGCTGCCTTGATGCTAACTCACCTCTTCCAACAAAATCAGCTCTGAAGTGTGAAGTCAAGCTATCAACAACTACCAATTTGATATTGTTCTTTTCAATCATCTCAGGAGCTTTCTCGACTAAAAGTATTTGATGCTCTGCATTGAATGCTCTTGCAGTAAAAATATTCTTGAGTGCTTTATCAGGATCAAGCCCCATGCCTTTTGCAATTTGCACAATTCTCTCAGGTCTGAACGTATGCTCTGAGTCTATCCATAAAACATTGCCACCTAGTCCACCTTTTTCTTTTGGCAATTGGACACTAACTGCCAGTTGAAAACCCAACTGTGTTTTTCCAGAACCATATGCTCCATAAGCTTCAGTAATTGCTTGAGTTTCTACTCCTCCACCGAGTAAATTATCCAAATTTTTAGAATTTGTAGTGATCTTTGCCACAGATTTCCTTCTTTCTAAAATCTTTTCAGCAGTTTCATAACCAATATCCAACATTTGTTTAATTTCATTGATTATTTTTGCAGCTTGTCCCTCGCCTATTTCAGCTATGGCAGCCAACTCAGAAGGAGAGGTAACGGCAATAACCATAGGATCTGTGTAACCAACTGCTCTAAGTTTCTCAGCAATCTTTTCTCCAACACCGGGAACATCTTCTATTTTAATTTCTTTTTTTGCCATTCATTCACCTTTTAATTCAACATCCTCAACTAATTCCTTACTCTCTTCCAAAGGATTTAAATCTTCAACTTCACCTGCTATAATTTCTAATCTGTCAGATATATTACTTTTTTTAACTCTACCTGTGAGTTGTATTTCTTTTCCTAAAAGCTTTTCTCTGATGAACTCGTATCTTTTTTCTTGATCTAAAGCAAGCACTTCTTCAGTTTTAGTTCCAAGAAGTTTTTCTGCAAGGTCTCTGAAAAAAACAACTCTTATATCATCTGTCCCATCATCAACTAAGACACTAAGTATGAGGTTCTGTTTAGGTTCTATCTCCTTGTGTTCAGGGCAAACAAAAAAGTTACCTACTTTTGTTAAACTATTGCCGCAGCTAGGACAAACGGCAAAAAAGAAATTGCCCTTGAAAACATTAACTATTGTTCCTTTGACTTTTGAACTGCCTGGTCCTAAATCTTCAATAGGTGTTGCTGATGAGGACGGCCGAAAAAACTTTTTCACAAGAGTATCATGTGCTGGCATGCTATCAGAATCCTCAAGAGCTTTTATGGTCCCATACTTTCCAATGGAAATTTCAATATCATTGTAAATGTTCTCCCTCGCAAAAGCATTTGTAACTTGAACCATGTCGCCAAGTTTTACTGTTTGATCTTCCACAAGCTTCACTTGATCGTTCCATAAAGGCAACCTGAAAAATCCTGTGGAGTCTCCTATAAACAAATTTACAACTCTTCCTTTTGTTTTATCCGATTTTTCAAAATTAATTATTGAAGAAATTCTAAAAACTCTGCCAACAACATTCACATTTCTCATACCACTTACAATGTTTTTTATTTGAAGTGATACTCTTGATTTTTCTGGCAAGTCAATCCCAAGTTCCCGTGCAATCAAATAAGCAGCTCCTTCAAAAGAAACCAAGCCACCCAGCTCGTTCAACTTGCTGTTGATTTTTGATGTGAGCTCTTCCTTAGAAAGATTCGTAGATTTCTGTAGTTCATTCAGAAGATCTTCTGGAGAAGACATGCCATCAAATTATATTAAATAGTAAAAGGTTAAGAAGTTGTTTTTCTTCTGGCAATCCTGACGTCTTCACCTGTTATGGTCTTCCTTCCAGCGTGTTTAGCTAAGAGAGCTGCCTCTTTAGCGATCTTATACATTCTATCTTCTGTTACTAGCGCGAACTCCTGCAAAGCCTTGTAAGAAACTCTTTTAGCTCCTGCCCGCTTCAAAATTCTCTCAAATGGAGACAAAGGAAATTCTCCCATCAAACACACCTTAATTAACTTTATTGGCCTTTAAATAAAAAGTTATAAAATTAGCAGACAAAAGATATGTATGAGAACTAAAACTTTCCTGCTGCTTGTGATCTTTATAGGTGTTTTAGTTAAGATTCCATTCTTCCGCTATACTGTTGATGACACTTATATCAATCTTGTTTTTGCAAGAAACTTAGCTACTGGTAAAGGCATGTCTTTCAACCCAAATCAACCTTCCGGCGCCATGACATCGCCTCTTCTTGCATTCACTACAGCACTAGCCTATTTAGTCACAGGAGAACTATTTTACACATCAAAACTTTTAGAAGTTTCCTTCTCAATCTTGTCAATACCCTTGGTTTATTTCGTTTCTCAAAAACTATTCAAGGAAAAAACTATTTCTATAGTTGCAACAGTACTTTGGGCAATAAACCCTTGGTTCGTTCTCTGGTCAGTGACTGGTATGGACACTTCTTTATTCACTTTCCTTTCTCTGCTTGGAATTTATTTTCTAATAGATGAAAAGAAGAAAAGTACTTTCATAGGATCTTTTCTTATTGGTTTGTCAACTCTTGCAAGACCAGAAGGTGGATTTATATTTTTGCTTCTTTTGTTTAGGAATTTTGTTTTTTGGCTGAAAAAAAGAACTGATTTCAGGGGTATAGTACTTCCTTTGATTGCATTTTCTATTCCTGTTGCTCCATGGTTGCTGTATTCTTACTTTTCATTTGGGAACATTGTCCCGAACTCTTACGCATCAATCATGTCTTTCTTAAAGTTTTCAATACAAGGAGCTTTCGGCGCAAGTTCTTCTGGTCTTCTATTTTTAGTTGGATCGTTTATCTTACAGATTCCTTTTGTTATTATTGGTTTGCTGTTGGTTTTGAAAGGAGGAGATTTTTTAAAGAATCATTTCATACCAATTTTTTGGACTATTTTGGTTCTTGGTTTTTATCTAGTTAGTGGATTAGTTTTCATCAGATATTTCATACCGGTCTTTCCTTTCATCATCATTTATTCAATTTATGGCTTGATAGAAGTTTGCAAAAGTTTGAAAGGCATTGGGAAAATGGCATTCATCGCCCTGATAGTTTTGATACTGTTGAGGGATACTGCTCTTGGTATTTTTGCTTTGAATTTCAGTGGTAAATATCAGAAAGGATTGGAAGAAAGTTATATTTACATGGCAAACTGGTTGAAGAGCAACAGCCCTAAAGATGCCACGGTTGCTGCACACGATTTTGGTGCGCTTGGTTTTATTTCAGAAAGAAAAATAATTGACATAACCGGTCTGGTTGATAGAGAGGCTCTTCCATATAGAGAAAACTTGAGCAGTTTTCTAGAGATGAAAAAACCAGATTATCTGGTGATAATTGATGAATGGTATAAACCTACGCTAGATTCTTTTATTAGCGACCGTTGCAACTTTAACTTTTCAAAAAGTTGTCAGGATTGTCTCTTTCCTTCTGGAAATTTCACTTTCAGTGTTTATAGTTGCAAATGATTTAGAATTTCATTCTGAAAATTTTAACCTCTGGATTCTTGTATACTAACTCGAAGTGCTTCAGCCCTTCTCCATTGAAAAAGAAGAGTCTCGTGAAAACACTGTTCTGAATTACAGAATCCATGAAAGTGAGGGACCTAAAACTCGAATCAACCCAGACTAGACCATCAATACCATTGGTGACATTTGCATAGCCAGCTTTTATTTGTATCCCATTCTGATAGTAAACTATGTTTTTGACAATTGCATTGGTTATGCTTTGTTGAGGAACAGATAAAACTGGAACTAGTTGATTGTTTTTCTGAGCCAAAGAAAGAGTTCCTATGTCGCATCTAAGGTCAGTTCCAACAATAAGGCAGTATGTCAAAACTTTCTGTGATTGATCATAATTGTAAAGTCCAAAATTCACAAAGTTTCTTCCTTGGTCTGTTCCAAAGTAACTCAGCCAATAATATTTTCCAATCAAGTCATCGCTTGCTATGAAATACATTTCTGATGCTGGACCGCATGCATCTTGTGGAACTATGTTCCCGTATGTTTGCCTCACATTCTGGCATTGTTCAGGTGTTAATTGCATATATTTGCTCATGATACTCGCCGATTCATTTTCATCGCTTGTTGAAAATGCTTTCCCCATATCTTGAATTCTAACATCATGATTGTATGGTATACAGCTGTAGCCACAGTGAGCACCGTCTGCATGAACTCTTAAGTCGCTATACCCTGCTATGATGTGGCCAGGGTCCCACCATGTCGATACTATTGCTTTCTTGTTTGCATTATCTCTTAGCCAAGTCAAAGCATCTTTCCAGTTCTGATCGACTTCCATTCCACTCATATGCTGAGAATATGTTACATTGTCTGAAAGGTGCCAGAAGAAACCGAATAGCAACAAACCGAAGACCGTTGCTGTGACAAATAGATTCTTGTTATTTTTTAATAATTCTACAAGATTCCCAACAACAAATCCTGCTGTAGTTGCGACTGCCATTGAAAACAAGAGAGAAAATCTGACACCTCTTGTGATCAGACAAAAAGAAATTATCATCCAAATTATTGCAAAATATTCTGCTAGTGAAATTTTCTTTCCATAGAAAAGTTTATACAGTGTTATTGAAATCAAACCAAAAATTGATAAAAGTATTGGAACCATACCAATTCTGTTAGCAACTGTAAGAGATCCGTCTCTTGAAAAAACATTTATAGGTTGCAATTCTGCAACTGAGATGTTCACGAGCAGTGATTTACCTGTAACTATGTTCAAACCTTCAAGCAATTGCTGATGTGGCGGAACGGTGTTGAAAGGCCATCCACTTGTGAATAGACAAAGTATCTCACCTATTATTCCTATCAAAATTATTGTCAAAATTATATTCTTACTTTCTTTTAGTTTTTGTTTGAGTGCTGTACTAAAGTTTGTCTGCTTTCTTGAAAAGAAAGATTCGATTGTATAAAAGATTATCAAAAGGGGAATGAAAGCAACGAAGATGAAATAAATGTACCAGCTGTTATTCCAGTTCAAAGCAAATAGCCAATAGCTAAAAACTGCTAAAAGAATTGCAAGAATGTTGCTCTTGGTGAATAATTTTCCTGAAGATGCTCTTTTCAAAGCATATAGAGTTGCTAGAACCGCTATGAAAGTATAGAAGACATCAACAGCATCGCTATCGCAATATCCGGCCATTGATACAGACAGAAAAGTTGGTGTGATGACTGCAAAGAATGCTGTGACCAAACCTCCCCACTTATTTGTAATATGTTTTCCAACAAGGTAGGCAGGAACTGCGCAGACAGCTGCAAAAAAGGCAATAAAGTATCCAGCAAATTTCATAAGCGTTATTGACATGATGGATTTTACTATCAAGTAAAAGATTGCAATAGTGTAAGACCAACCTAGATAATAATCCACTGGTCTACCGGGTGGAAAGAAGCTAAGTTCGTCCCATTTTAGTGGGACTAGATGATTCGTGACCAATTCTGCTGCATGCCTGTAAAACCACCAAGGATCATAATCCAAGATTATATCAAAATTGGCTGTCGCCCACCTTAGCCAGACTGCAAGGTACATTATAATCAAAAGAACTATCAGATGCCAATTTTTATGCATTAAATCCAAAAGTTTTTTCATTTCATCATTCTCTAATCATTTATTAGCTTTTGATATAGATTTTCATATTCTTTTGCTATTGCGCTCCAAGTATTAAATCTTTTCCTTTTGCTCATCCTCTTTCTAAGTCGCTTGTCCATAGATAACTTTAAAATAGCTTCTGCCAATTGCTCTGAATCTCTTGACCTGACAAAAATTGTTGTTCTTTTATCTAAAACTTCAGGCAGACATGAATTCCTGAATGCTATCACTGGCACACCCATGGAAGCATAATCGGCTGCAGCAAGGCAAAACCCTTCTGTTAGCGAAGGTACCAAAGCAAAATCAGATGCGGCAATATATTTTGCAAGATCTTCTCTATCCGGATTTGTTACAAAAATTATACTTTTTTTCAATGAATCCGTTTTTTCAATTCTCTTGACAAATTTTTCATATTCCCTGTCCTTGTAGATGAAGAAAATAAACTTGATGTTGTTTGTTCTTCCAGCAACCATTTCAACAGCATCTAAAAGATAATAGATTCCTTTAAAGGTTGTTGCTTTACTGCTGAAAAAACCTGTTGGCATATCATCTGGAATTTTATACCTGCCTCTGATTTGTTTTCTGTATTTTCTCGATCCTGGGGAGAAGAGATTTTCTATCCCGTGTGGAATAACTTTTGATTTTTCCGAAGGAATTCCTACAAGATTTATAGCATCTTCTTTGGTGTGCCTGCTCGGCATGAAATAAAAATCAAATGGAAAGAGTAAAAGAATTCTTTCCTCCAAGAAATAAAAAAATCCTTTCCATCCTAAAAACTCTAACCATTCTTTCAGGGACCAAACCTCATGGATTGTAACCGCTTTTGGTGTTCCTTTCAACTTTGAATAGAAGTATGTAGGAATAATTGATTGATAAGTGCTTGTATGAACAAGATCATATCTCTCTCTCCAAAAGAGAAGTTTGAAAAACATTGAGACCAGAGAAGGAAACCTTCCTTTTCCAAACCTGTAAACTTTTATTCCATCGACAACTTCAAATTTTTTCTTCGTACCGGCCAAGGAAGTGATGACTGTTATGTCATGTCCTTTTTTTACCAGCTCCTTGGCTAAATTGTGGAAGATGTAAGACACTCCTCCCTTGTATGGGTAGAAAAAGTCCAAAACATATAGTATTTTCATATCTAACAAATTTAACTATGTATTTTAATAATTAATCAATATTTGGTGCTACTATGATGGAAAAAGAAATAGAACTTGAGTTAAAAAAACCTGAGATTGTACTTCTTTTAATTTCCTTGTTAATATTTCTATATTTCATCCTTCAGGCAACTCTTCCGAACCCGATAGTCTTTGGTGATGAAGCATTTCATGTTACTTTATCAGAATGGATGGCCTCTAATGTTGAATATCCAAAATACGTTCCTTTTGAAGGAACAGAACTCACTAAAACAGGCAATTTCAGACCGCTCCTGTGGAACTTGCTGTTGGCCTCATTCAATTATATTTTTGGTGTGAGTGATCTTATATCAAAAACTCTAACCCCGCTGATTACATTTTCCTTGGGCCTGGCTGCATTTGTTCTTGTAAAAAGACTTTACGGAAAAGTGGCTGGTTTGGTGGCTACTTTGGTGCTAATATCTTTCCCTTCAGTAATAACCTATACAGTATTTTTTTACTATGCTGCCTTGCTTCTTTTCTTCTCGTCCTTAAGCTTCCTTTCGTTCTTGGTTTATGTCAAGGAAAATAGTAAAAAATTCTTAATCTTGTCTTCAATTTTCGCTTCTCTAGCTTTGTTGACAAATCAAGAAGCAATTCCCCTTTATGGTGTCTTCATTTTATATTTTGCAATAAAAGCCTTGAAAGAGAGGAAATTAAGTTACTTGAAAGAAATTTTACCTGCCATTGTAATTTTGGCAGTAATTCCTCTTGGCTATTTTGTAAGAACGTATGGTGTTTACGGCACACCGCTTTGCTCTAGAATACCTTTCTTGTCATTCAATACTAAAGGTTGCAATATAGATAATTTTCAGGGAAAATATAATTGGACTGGGCAAGCTGTACCGACAAGCACAGAGCAAACAGTCTTTTCTTTTGGATTGATCAATTATCTTGCATTTGCTTATGGTAATCCGTTTTTTGTGGTTTTGCCGTTTTTGATCGGATTTGCTTTGATCTATTATAAAAGAACTCAGGAAAGAATTCCAATTTTCATATTCTTTCTTTTTTTAATTTTAGTTTTCCCGCAAGTTTCTGGTAGAGCAGAAGATGCCTCAAGATATACTTTAACCTGGAGTGTTGTATTTGCCTTGCTGGCTTCACTTTTCTATTCAGAAGCATACAAAAAAATTGAAAGCTACAACAGATTTTTGCCAGTGGCCATCGTAATTCTCGTACTTTACTTAACTTTTGCTAGCGTGTTGGCTACAACATCAAATCTGTCACAAGTCAAGGCAGCATGGAAAGATTTTGTGGCTTCATGCGAAAAAATCGATAAGATACTGCCAAAAAATGCTACGATTTATACTGTTTGGGGTCACAATGCTGCGCATTCATGTAAAAGAAATATTGCTTCCGGCATACCGGACATGCTACTTAGCTACAGCTCTTTGAACTATACATTGAAAGTTTTGAATGAAAACAAAATCGATTACATCTTCATTCAAAAAAGTAGCATAGATTTCCAAAACAAAGGATATGCGGACAACTATCCTGTAGCATTTGTTCAATTGCTTGAAAACAATAAACAAAATTTCAAAGTAGTCTATGAAGATGGTTCAAATCTACAAGAATGTTTGCAAACAGGTAATTGTAATGGAAGTATTGTTTATCAGATAATTGGGTGAACAAATGATAGAATTGGTAATGGCTTTGGCTGTTTCATTTTTCTCAACCCTTTTCATCGCACCAAAAATCATAAGATATTTTAAATTAGTTGGCATAACAACAAGGGATGTTCACAAGAAAGAAATGCCGCTGATCCCAAGTTCTGCCGGAGTAGCGGTTGTCATTGGTTTAGTTGCCGGTTTGCTATTTTATATTTTCCTTAGAACATTTGTTTACAACAATCGCACAGGATTAGAACTGTTCGCTGCCATAACAACGGTTTTGATAGCAATGTTTGGCGGTTTTTTAGATGACTTGAACATAAGACAAAAAAGAGTTGGCGGTTATGTTGAGGGGAAGAGCGGTTTGAGAGCCGGACAAAAATTGTTGCTTACATTACCAGTCGCAATACCTTTGATGGTTATAATAGCCGGAAACAGTACCATGAACATACCATTGATAGGAAAAGTTAATTTTGGAATTTTTTACCCATTGTTCATAGTTCCAATCGGCGTGATATGTACTGCTAACATGGTAAACATGCTTGGCGGATTCAATGGATTGGAAGCAGGCATGGGGTTAGTTTATACTTCATCTCTTGGAGTGTTCGCTCTGATACATGGAGAAGTTATAGCAACTGTTCTTTTGTTGACCACATCTGCTGCTTTGATTGCAATTTTAAAATACAACTGGACTCCTGCTAAGATATTGCCCGGTGATAGTATGACATATGTTCTTGGCGCTGTTGTTGCCACCAGTGCAATTCTCGGAAATATGGAGAAGGTAGCTATAATAACAATGATACCTTTCATTGCTCAGGGAATTTTAAAATTTTATGCACGTTTTAAATTGGGAAGATTTCCATCAGATATGGGAGTCTTACAAAAAGATGGAACGATCAAACCAAAATATGATGGAAAAATATATTCATGGACACATCTTGTGATGAACATGGGAAATTTTAGTGAAAAGAAAATTGTCTTGGTGATGATGGGAATTCAACTGATATTTTCTTTGATTCCTTTCTTAAACATACTTTGAAATCATCTTAACCAAGAAATTAATTTGATTTTTTAAGATCGGTAACTTTTTAGCTATATAGAATGCTACCGTAACATCTTCTTTCACGTAGAACCTAAGGAACAGTAGCATGAATAAATAAACAAAACCACTCGCGGCGGCCAAAATTATTTTGATCATCAAACTGTATGGAATTACATCAATGATTAACATTAGTGCTAAGAAAACTAAATTAGCTGAAATAAGCTTTAGAAAACTTTTAGTGTCTATAGAAATTTTCAAAAATCTTCTCAATTCAACAAAACCTAAGATTAGCATCAGAGTCATGGAAATTAAAACGGCGTAAGACATACCTAAAGATGAAAAATAAAGTGTTAAAGGAATAGAAGAAATTAAGAAAATGGTTGCGACCAGAATTGATATGTTTCTCATCACATTTGGTTTTCTTATTGCGTAAAGAGAGTTGATGAAAATTGAGGATACTCCATAAAATACAGAGGATAGTGCTAGAGGTAGGAAAAGATGAAACGCATCTAAAAATTCACTTGAAGCGAATGTCAAAATTATTGCTTTAGAAAAGACAACAAAAAATATCAAAACAGGTAATGTCAAGAGCAGGCTATATCTTAGACCCAAGTTAATAATTTTTGCTTGCTTCTTCTTCATGGCCTCTTGATAAACAGATAAACCAGAAATGGTTGGAAGCAGTGCTGAAGCCAGAGTGCCAGCCAATACAGAAAGTGGAAAAGTATACTTGTTAGCAAGGGCAAAAAGCCCAG